>JACLAA010004086.1_pt1 | contig 29556 bp, 13 predicted proteins | sample 8027891 | NCBI WGS metagenome assembly JACLAA01 (sample SAMN15724900, study PRJNA655200) | protist metagenome | isolation source: fluorescence activated cell sorting (FACS) single amplified genomes of... | place: Spain: Blaines Bay Microbial Observatory, Mediterranean Sea | collected 2016-01-19 | reverse complement strand
TCATAATAAAAGAACCTTTCTTAATCTCGTCTTTTGTCAACAATCTTGAGAAGTTAACAAATAAGCATTCTTGAAGCTTTGCTCCACCTGCGGCTAAGTTACCATCTTCATCAAACTCTCTAATTGCCCCTGTTTCGTCATAACCAACGAGTACTTGAGCCATTTGATTGTAGATGTTAATCTTTTTTGCATTTTGAACACTTGCTGCACCAGATAGGGCAGAGTTAGCTGAGTATCCCACCGTAAGGTCAAAGATATGATTCGCTGAAGAGCTTAGGTATGGGTAATCATATACAGACTGAAACATACCGTGTGCATAATTTTTGATGTTTTCATCTGCGTAAGTTCCAGAAACAATTGTTCCTGTAAGGGGGATTGCTTCGTGAAGCATTGTTCTCGTGTTTGCAACGTCCTTATCTAATACTAAAGTTTTAAATGTTGTAGCCATGTTTTATTTCCTATGGTGTTGACTTATATTTGAATAATCTAACGGGAAGATCGACACTGTTTCCAGTTGTCAAGCCAGTGACCCTAACTGTTGTGTCAATATAATAATATGTGTTTGTGCCGTCACTAACTTCCGATCCCAAAGTTGTGAATAAGTAGGTGCTTGACTGAACATCCAAAGATGAACGAAGGCCAAATTGAAGCCTGCTTCCTCTTGGTCCAGCGATGGGGCTTCCACTAGCATCTGTCGCAACAATGTCAGAAACATATGTAGCAGAAGACACAGAATAAGAAGCGATAGAGTCATCGTCTACAAAAGACGGGGTAGCAACGGTTGTACCATCAGGAGTGGTTAAAGAGATCAGCCTGTTGTCCATCTGAAGCTGGTACTGGCTTTCATATAGATCTTCTGGAATGTTTGTCTCGGGAGAGATGGCCAATGTATCCAAGCCCTGATCCAACACCATTGGATTAGAGTCGGAGTTAGCGGCATTATATCCACCAAAAGCCTGTAATCTTGCAGGATTTGTAGCTGACGAGTCTGGATTTCTCATTGTTACGGAATCGGCTGCGACAGGAATAATATTGCCTCCAATGGATGCTCCTGCTGCTGTTAGCTGTGTTCCGCCGCCTGTCGAAGTGCTTCCGTTAAATACCATGATTGGTAAATAAAGAATATTTGTTCTTGTAATGGTGATCAACTTTGACTTCAAGTTTGAAGTATTATTCGTAAAAGCCTCAAGAACTGGTGTTTGTAAGATTTCGAGATCATAGAAAGCAGATCCTCTAGGGTCTGTTCCATCGTAGTTTTCGTAATTGATTTCGTCATCACCAAGAGCAAACTTGACAATTTTGAAACTGCCGTCGCCTCTTGCTAACCTTTCTCTTCCTGCGTCTGTTAATACAGCGTCTAAAATGATATCGCCGCTGTTATCTAAAAATGACATATTAAGCCCTCTTAATGATTAAATATTTTTTTACATAATAAATAGTTTGAAAATATGTATTTTTCAAAAACATTTTAGTTTATTATTCTGCTTCCGCCGTTTCCACAACGGTTGTTTTAAAATTTAAATTCAAATCGACGGTTTTCCCCGTCTTCTTTGAAGTCAATCTTAACTTAAATTGTTTTCCAAAAAGACCTTCTTCTTCTCTACCAAGAATGCTTGTGGATCCAGCCGTAAGAGACCTATAAGTGTCTCTATCTCTCGGAGGAAGCACCTGTGTTATTCTCGGTACAACATTAAGTAGTCTTTTTAAATTTTTGGTTGTATCTGTTTTTTGTTTTGGGAATTCGTATGGCTTGATTACGGGATATATAATTCCACTATTTTCCACAATTTCGATTTCCATAACTCCGGTAGGGTACGAGATTGTACCTCTTCTGTCTGCAACTCTAAAGATGTAATAATATTTTCTATTACTCACGATCTCATCATCATAAGTCGCAGCTGGTAAGTTTCCTGTTTTTATTGCTCGGGAAGTGTTCACGACCCTTGCGCCTCGAAAAGAATCATAGTTCTCTGGAGGGCTTGAAAGTCTCCTGATCTCAAAAACTGTTCCCAAATTTTCTGTTTCATCAGATTTGTACAGTATAGGCTGAAAATCATTTAGCTTTCTAGATTTTCTATAGTTCGAGAGGAATGTCTCTTCCTCATCAGAGAAGGTAATTGGAGAAACTTCTATTTCTCCTTGGCCAGAATTCATAAAGAATGATAACTTATCTGCTATACCTCTGTAGGTTACAACATTTACATTTGGATAGATTGGAGGATTGTCCAAGATCATGCCCTCGCTTCGATAATACGGAAGCTCTGCAAGCTTCATTGTTGGTTTTGTCCTAATTATAAGAGAATATTTATTAATTCTTTTGTAGTCCAAAACAATATTGATAGATAAAGCGGCTTGAATAAAGTTATCATAAAGTTCTAAATAATTACTTATTATGGTTTCGAATTTGGCCATTTCATTTCTAAAATATTCGTAATAAAAATTTTGTAACTCAAACTTTTCCCTGTCTAGCTTACCTTGGCGGTTCCACCCCGGAAGTTCTTTGGACGATTCCTCGCTGATGGGCAGGATTGATACTATCTCTTCATCACTGTTCCCGAATTGCTCTAGGGTGCTGTCAGCATTCCTGCTAAGACTTTCGGAAATCGTACTGATTATACCTTCAATGATAAAGGTTTCAGCAATATCATTATCTAGGAAAGAATAGTAAGCATATCCATTTTTCCCCAACATACTATCGTCTGGTCTCAACTTTTCATCGAAAGAGAGGCCATCCCTGAGATTTGAGAGCTGCTTTATGCCTCGCCTAATTCTATCTAACTGATCTCCCTTGAGATCCTCGATCACAATATTCGAATCACCTTCGACAGTTCCATCAATAAGCCTTCTTATTTCTGAAATTAGTGTGGTGCTTTTTAGCAACTTTTCCAAATTTCCCAATGTACCCTTTTCAGTTGGACCTTCACCCAATATCCAATTATTTGTCAAGCCTTTCCAAGCAAATTGTATATAACGCAAATCTCCTTTCTCTTGTTCCGTTAGGTTGTCAAAAGAAAATTCCATTCCCTCATATTGTGCCGAGCCGTTTTCAATAATATTGTTTGCAAACAGGGCAATTTGAGATACACCAGAGGCCATTGGGACAGCACCGTTAAGTATACTAATGTCTATATCATTATTTAAGATATAATTCGACATCTTTTTATATACCAGATTATCCAACATCACCGAACCAAAAGGAACGGAGGACAGTTCTTCTTTGGACTCTTCTCTAAACCCAGATAAGGTTCGGAGATGGCCTATTGTTTCCGAAACTTGGTTTTCATACTTGTCCACACCTTCGTCAAAATTAATCACTCCGGATCCTCTTTCCACAAACTCATATTCCGAACCCATGACAAATTTAAATGCGCAAATCTCGTATCGATACATCTTTCCGTATTTAACTTGTGTGTCAATATATCTGATTCCTCGATAACCTTTTTCTGCCGGTATCCAGAAGTTTTGTATTGGAGTGTCAGAGCCTTCTTCGTATTTCTTGATACGATAAAAAAGAACATCGGATTGATATGTTTTATCTTTTCCTTCTAAAATCTCTTTGTAATTCTTAAAATTATCAAGGTTTGAAGTTAATTCGTTAATTGTTGATACCAAATCGTCGAGAGCATTTTCATAATCTATACTTGTGTTTGATACAGGCTTTATTTTTGAAATGGTGTCTAGCCTATAATCTGCTTGTTCACCGTCCGTTAAGAATCCCTTATCTCGTAAAGTTTCAGTATCTACTTGATTTGCTGGCTGCCTACCTGTGCCTGCATCGCCAATAGACAATTTGGGAATAGCTGCATGCATAATTTTAAGCATTTCTGGAACATCATATAACCTTACTGTTTCTGTTTTTAAAGCTGGCTGCTCTCTGAATGAAGTCTGTGTAGCATCCTCATAGCTGGATGACAAATAAGAGTTGGCAAAAGATAAGCCGTCAACTACCGGAACTTCTTGATCCTGAGACAGTCTAAAATCTTCTCTGTTCATTAAATCACAAAATGCGATTATTAAGCCGCTATCTCTTAAGGATTCTCTGAACTTATCATTTTCTAAAGTATCCGCAGGGTTGGTAAAATATACCTCATTGTAAAAAGGAAAAGAATCTTTGCGAGTTTGCACATCTAGTGCCTCAACGAACCCCTCGCTATTCATAAAAAAGTCTTGAATGCTTAAGAAACCAACCTCATCGGTGCGGGAAAAATCATTTAAAAAAGGCCCGTTAATTCTTTTTATTACACGCTGTTTAGTAATTGGCCTCTCGTTTGAAATGGGGAAAATCTTATAGAAGTTCGGCAATGAGGACTCCGAAATGCTGCCTTCCTGTATAGCATCTTCGTAAAGCTCGAAGCCATAATTGTATACAAAGTTTACAGTTCCGGCAATCACGGAATTGTTATCCACTGCAGAAGTGTATTCTATAGGGCTTCCTAAATCCAGTTTGTATTCTATTCTGGAAACTCCGAGAGATGGAATGATTTGATCTTCGATATAAGAGTCAAAATTGCTCTCTGGATCTGCTTCGATCCTACCACTTGAACTACGACTACTAAGGGCACCGATGACACTACCTTCACTTAGATATACTGGAGTGATATCTATTCTTTCTTTATAGGTTTTTAAGGTCAGAGTGGTGTCCGAATCTAATTCAATAGAATTATCCTCTGTATTGAGATTGTCTTGAAAATCAAATAACAGCAGGCTTGTTTTTGCTTCTTTGGTCGTGGAGTTATAAGAATTCCTAGTATCGTAAGTCAACTCGGAACCATCATATGTCCAAAAACTTTGAATGGTATTTCTGATAGGGTCCGAAGAGCCTTCTGTGTTTTCTGATAGTGAGAATGCTTTGTTATTTTTTACTGGCATTGTTGCCTAAGCCTCGCTTATTCTGTTAAATCTATGATAAAGTATTCATCTGTGTAGGAAATATTATCGAACCCAACACCAACTCTAAATCTTTCGTCATTATAAATACTTGCTCGACAAATAATTTTACCACTTCCATTTAAATCTGTCAACTTTTTAAAAATTGGATTTTTTACATCAGGTAGTCCACTGTCATCTTTAGCAAATCCCGCCAAATATTCAATCTTAACCAAGTTCATATAATTCTGCTTTATGGTGTAGTAAGTATTGGGGCTGTAAATATAGTCACCCTCAATGGAAGGTGAAAGCCACTGATTGACACATTTGTCTGAATTAGATGCGAATATCGCCCTTATTTGATTTGGCATATCTCTAACCGTCTCTAGTTCTTTAGAGCCGGTTTGTACCAAAGCTCTTCTCGATGATGGTTGGGGCCTTTTTAGGATATTAGTGGTGTTAGTTAGGTCGAAATCTTCTCTTGACAAATTCCATCCTTCTTCATTTCTTAAGAACATGTTTGCAAAAGTTATGGAAGCATTGCTTTCGGGAGGAACTGCAACCCCAGCTTGATAATCCTGAACCACAGGTGCTCTGGTGTTTACCTTATCTGAATCAGAGAATATGGCATTTGCTGGTAAATATGTCTGACCTTTCTTTGCATCTTGAAGAGGAGGGTCTTCGGAGAAAAAGTCTTGACCTACAGATAATCCCTTGTTTTGCAGATAATAGGATATGGACAATTGAGGGGTCAATAGATCATCGTATTTCTTTTTAAAGTGTTCTCGTGTCATTGCATCGAAATTAAAAGTGTTTGATGTATTTAAATTAGTTTGCCCTATCCTTACTGGTGACATGAATGCATAGTAGTTTGGCTCGAAATTGAAATAAGCATTGGCGAGAGAATCATTATCAGTTGGCGAAAAGTTAAAAACATCTGCGTGTATAGCCGCAGAAAGATTAGCAAACCCATCTTGAGGCTGTTCTTTTATTAATTTTCTGAATTCTCTGTCTGCTCTAGACTGCATATCTTCTTTGGGTATCCTAGTGGCTCCAATATCTGCATTTTGTGTGAAGCCCAAATAGTCGTATGTGGGATTCCTAGCAGATTCAAAGTCAACAACAGTCCCAAATCTCCTGCTCAAATCAAGAAAGAATAACTCTGAATTATTCTTTGAATATACTTTCGAATACGAAGAATTTGCTTGAGATATGACCCCTGCCTTGCCAATGAGGTTAGATACCTTGTTGACTAAGTTGGTTATATATGATTGCAATATTAAAGAAGATCCATTGTGTTTTGTCATGTTTGTCAGATAAGAGGATAAATCTTTTTGAGTAATATTTATATTGCCGTTAAGGGCAAAAATAATTCTCACCACCTTGCTCATAGATGATTTTATAGAAGCCCCTCCAGACCTGATCAGGGAAATCCCTGTTTCATTGGATTTTAAAACATCTTGAATGTTCGTCAATCTATCAACTGTATCAACTAACCAATTTAGGATTCCATCTTGGATTCTCATTTCAAGACTGTATTGATGTTTTCCGACATCTTCTAAATTTATATCGTTAAACGCAATAATTGACTCATAATCTATATCAGATAGATCCAAATCGGTAATCTCTTCCAAGATGCCTTTTGTGGCACCAAAGGTGCCGCCGTCTGATGAGCCTATTGCTATATTTTTAGGCACCTGATTGTCATACGATGGATATGGCCTGTTTTGAAAATCCCTAAGATAAGACAATTTCCTTCTTGTAATTTTTAAATTATTGATGAGAGAGTTTCTCATAATCTCGTTTCTTATTGGTCGAGGCAGCTTGTCGTTGTTCAGCAACTTTCCAAAATCGCTATTGTCGATTAGGAATCGCTGCTTGTCAAAAAGGAACATACCTTTTATTGACTTATCTTTACCATATGAAATAAGAAGTTCTGATACTGTAGAGTTATTATTTGTGCTGCCAACTTTGAACAAATCAAAATTAAAAATGTCGTCATAAAAAACCGTTCTCTGATCCTCAACGGGAATGTTGTTGTCGTTTGTAATTTGTAAATCACCAGATGAAAACAATGTTATCCTGTCCTCTCTGTCATAAGGTTTTGTATCTAAGAACAACTGGATCTCAAACACAAAATTTAAACTTTCTTCAGAATCCACATTAAATCTAGCTGTGAATGGGTATCGATATCCCGATTCCACCTCTTGAATTGCAGGGTTGAGTTGTGTGCCAAGAAATGTAGGAAAGTTAAGTTTTTGCTTTGTTATCGTACCGAAAGTAGCTTCAAAATTGGCATATAGCTTTGTATCTCTTGATAGATCAAGAGAAGGTAGTCCAAATTCATCCTTACTTGTCTCGAAATAGTAATCGACTTCTACAACGTAAGCCGCATTACCTCTATCATCAAATTGATCCGAAACTATTATTTTATTTATACCAAGCATCTATTAACAATCCTTTATATCGGTCACTGTTACATTTGTTCCGTAAATATCAGAAATCACTTCTCTAATTAGAACATTGTCTTCATTTACATAATCTTTATCCGTGTATAATCCTTGTGACTTGAGAACACTGACGGAATTATTAATAACTTCTCTATCAATATCCGAATCCACAAAGATATCAAAATAGTATTCAACATTATTTGTAGAAAGAGTGGCAGGAGTTTCATCCTCTTCGGATGGGGTGTCCACTAAAATACCGTTTACAACATTATTTATTTTATTCTTTGCAAAGGATAGTGGTATCAATGTGTCTCCGATCTCATATACTTCTATATCAAAATTTTCAATTTTAAAATCTGTATTATTCTCTACGATATCAGCTAATATAATTGATGGAGTTATTTTTAAGAAACTGCCGTCGATTGCCGTATCAGTGAAAATAACATTTACAGGTGCCTCTGGCGCTGTTTCAATGACTGTATTGTCATCCATAGCACGAGCAGAACTTCCTGTATCTAAATTAACAGACCCCACTTGTGTTTTATAGTCCACATCAATGTTAATCTGAGGTATTCTCTTTTTGCCAAACTCTGTGGTATAGTCTAAATCATAATCCTTGATTAATCCGCTCAACATTCTCAAGTTGATGGCTGGGTATTCTTGTCCGGAATTTCTAGAGCTGCCCAGATCACTAACTAATACATTTCTTTCCAAAGGTGCAATTGTGGAAACTTTTTCTCCGTTTCCAAAATCAACTTCTGTGCCCTCTTTTCCCTTGCTTGTAAACTTATATTGTGTCTGTAATTGTGGTGTTAACTCTGTAATTCTCTGCTGTATAATATTTTGATCTTCTGGCAATCCAGCATAGTCAGAGTCATACATGATATTATCATCAAAAAATGCGTAATAAACTGGCTTCATCTTTCCCATAGATAAAAGCTTTTTTCCATGAGGAGTAAGTTCGATATCGATTACTTCTTCTTTTTTATCCATAAAAAGCATCTAGTTTTTCCTCTCTATTGTTTTAATATTTGATTGTAAGTTAGCATCGACTTCAGACTGTATATCTCTTGATTGTGCTGTTGTTGTTGTATTCCCTATTGATATATCGTCATCTATTCTTGGTGGCAAGCCTGTCTGTGAACGTGGAGGTCTTGTAGCTATAGTTGCCTTTTCGATAGATCCATAAGTTATAGAGGAATCAATCTTTGCAAATTCAATAAGTGAGAAATAATCGTAAGGCCAGTTATAACTGTATGTATCTTCTGTTTGGTTTCCGCCGATCAATAAGTTGCCATATTTTGTTTTCGCCCTTTGTTTCACTTTGAACACCATCCACTTAACTTTATCTTTTAGGTCTTCAAGGAGATTGTCTTTCGTCAAAAGAGGATGAGTTATTGTAGCTGATGACTCTTGGAACTCATTACCAATCTTTGGTGCGATGTTCTGCCACATGTAAGAAAGATCGTTTTTGTCAAAGGTGTGCTCGAAATCAAAAATGTACATAGCAATCGGGCGAGCATTTTGATTTCTAAAGAAATCGAACTGTGGCGGGAACACATACCTATCTTTTATCTTTTCGGCCATTTCTATGATGCTTTGGTCTGTTACAGGCGGGAATATTTCTTTTACTTCTGTATTCCCTCCTTTCATTATATCTTCCACGACTAGAGAATATGTGCCCACTGTAGGTAATTCAAAGAAATTTCTAGATGTTTGGTTTGGTTTGACTACTAAGTTCTTTGTTTTATTTAAATCTTGTACATCGATGAAGGGGATGGCAACCACAGCTTCAAATACGGTTTTTGATTCAGCAAGTTTTCCAATTTTTTCAGATTGTGCTGTAAATCCTACAATGTCTTTTAAGGATCTTACATCCCCACTGTTATATGCTCCATCAATATCTGTACCCGGAACTCGGTTGCTTAACCAAATAGGATCAATATCATCTACTTCGAGATATATCCCTTCTTTTTCTTTCGGAACAAGCCCAAATTGATGCCATATCCCTAGAGGAGTGGTTGTTTTGCCATCATAACCATCCCAAGGGTCGCCGCTATCTGACGGAAGAGTGATATCATCTAGATAATCCTTGGTGGCACTATCGAAGCCTTCCTTAGCATAGGGGCTGAAATTTAGCACTGGTGTTTCAAACTTTGTTTGTATTGCCCAAACGGGTTTTAATAGGTCTGGATTCTCGACATCTTGCACAAACTTTTTGTTAAATAAGTTCACTGATGAGGTGATTTGCATAGCATAGTTATTGACCTTCTTTCTATGCATAGGATAGTCAATGTTGTCACCGCTTGGCCATAAGTCATTCGATAAATCACCGTCAATTCTCCAAGAGATTACAGATGAGCTGGCAAAAATATCATCTAAACTAAATTGCCCTGAAGTATTTGCGGTATATAGAACATCTACCCAAGCTTCGCCATTGTAATAAGGAGGGGTGTGAGACACATTATATCCGAACAAGCCATCATAGACCAAAGAGTCAGTAAAAACAGGAGAACCACCGGGGCCGGAGACAGTTGCACCATCAATTGTTCCATTAAAGGATCCCGTACCAGCTAATGGTGGTCCGAATGCTGTGGGTCTGGAATACATATTTATGGTAGAAATTCTTAATTTATTGCTTGAAAAGCCTCTTGATCCGAGTCCGTCCAATATGGAATCTTCTGTGTAATATTCTTGAGGGACTGGATAATCTGTAGCATTCGCTTTTTCCCCTCTCATAGATCGCCTTAACTTCACCCTCAAACCATAAGTGACTCCCTCTTCGACTTTTGTAGCTACATATTGCCCCTGTTGTTGGGACTCTAGTGTGGTTAATTGAGAATCTTCTAAGAAGAGATTTGTCGTTTCTGCCAAAAAGTTATCAATTGCCCTCTTATACTTGCTTTGCGACTTAGAGGTCTTAGAATCCAGTTTTGAATTTATTCCTAAAGATGCGGAAGGGTGCGGCTCCATATCCATCAACGTTTGTCCAATCATAATATCTGGATTTAATATTGCTTCAAATGGGACTCGGTAATGCCAAGCACCAGTATCAGTAGAGGCGGTTCCGATAGCATAGTAATCACTGTAATCAGATGCTGCGGGGGGACCACCCGAATTATCGAAGTATCTAACGATTTCATAAGAACCAGTATAGATTGGGTAATCAACTGCTATTCCGGACTTAATAGTGTTGAATAAGATTCCCGGAGAAATCAAAGTAGTGTAAAACGGTCTTAATTTATTATTGACGGTCGGGTCATCTGATATTGGACCAAGAAGTGGATATTGCTTTACCGAGGAAGTCGCTACTAATATTTCTTGATAGTCTTCCTTTAGATATTCTGCTATCTCTAGAGTTCTTTCTGCGGGATAGAACCCATCGTAAGCGATAAACTTCTTTAAAGCCCTGCAGGAGAGGGAAATAGATTTTTCAAAAGCATCATCTACGTATTGGTCGTGATCTTCGGAAATAATATTGAACTTTTCCATAAAATCAGAGAAAGAATAAATTTGATAAAAATCTGCTTCTCCACTGTTCTGTGGAGTATTTGCTGATGTTCCAATCTCATAAGAGCCGTCAGATCCATCTGTCTTGTCGTAAGATACGGTTTCAGTATTTTGTTGATTTACTCCGAAGATGGAAAAAGAGGCGGTATTTGTAGTCAAAAATCCGTCGCTACTTTGTATATAATCGCTAATATGATTACTTACTCTAAATTCGGGAATTAATGACATGTCTTTGTTTTTCAATCTCATATTATGGGCATACAAATCATATTTATCATAAAAAGGATTGCTTGGTGATGAAATAAACTGGCCATTATCAAAGTAGCCAGCCTGCTCATGGGCTTCAAATTTTGCATTTCCGCCAAAAAGAGACACATAGCCCACAGGACTATATGTGGCACCGGGCCATCCGGCACCATCTATCTCGGGAGAGTCTAAATAGAGACCTCCAGATAGTGTGGTTGCCCAAGTCAAGAAAGGCATAGGATTTTGATACCAATTCACTATCGTAAAAGGATTTACCACAGAATATTTTGATCCCATCATATGCTTTCTGGTGAATATAGGAGAAGGTCTTAGATCACTGGAATCTCCTGTTGTTCCGCCAATAAGTTTAAAGGCAAAAGTGTAGTCATTTTGTAGTTCACCGGCTTTCCCAAGTGATGCTGACTCTGCTATATATGTTGACAGTCCAGTTCCAAATTGTTCGGATGTGTCCAAGGCCCAAGCACTTTGAGAAACCACATAGCCTTGGGAGTTTGTTCCTCCGAATTTATCGTTACCCAATAAAGATCTAGCCTCACGAGAGTTTTTCCAGAAAGTATTTTTATAATTCACTCTCTCACGGTTTCTTCTGCTATACATATTGATAGCTGCAGGATATACTTGCTCTTTATATGCCAAGTAACCCAACCCTTGAACTGGGTTCGATATGATATTTAATGCATTGTCTATATAAAGTGTTCTGATATCATCATAAGCAAGTTTAACGGAAGCATTGGATAGGTTTAATTCTCTGTTAATCTCTCTGTTTGCGAAAAGCGTAGTCTCGTTTCCGAAAGTGCTGTTGAGAAAAACATTATCAACAGCATTGTCTGGGGTTGCAACATCTAAAATTTGTGTTAATGCTTTATATTTCGATATGACAGGAGGGTCTTGTCTTAATTTAAAGTCTCCGCTTTCAAGATTATAAGCAGTTAGATTAGAAGAATTCCATTTTTTCACTAATGGATTTTCATATCCTCTTGTTTGCTTCCAAGTTGGATGCTGATAGGGTCCGTTTCTCTTTAATAAGACAGAATTTAACAGTGCAGGCTTTCCTTCGTTGACAATCTGATCAATCAAAGACTCATTTAGGTAACTTTCGACATCAGTATCCGCTTCACGGTATCCAATTGAAGAATTAATGTATTCTAATGGTTCCCTTGTGTTTGTATTTAGCCAGTTGTATGTGGTTGGTAGAAATTCTTCATGCAATACGCCGATATCTGTCTTATCTATACCAAACTTTGTAATACCGGTGCTAGTTCTAATTTGTGATACAAAATCACTAGCTGTAGAGAAGGTTATTAATGTTTCATCGCCACTATAGGGCAGATATCCAAAGGTATCGTAAGAAACATATGAGGAAGTGATCCAAGAGTACTGCAAATCAGTTCTTGGTATAGGGTGTTGGACAAAAAAGTTATCATATACAGATGCGGTGACGGTTGTGGACCCGGAATCCTTCATTTGTCTGATTGGGTTTCGATTTACTTGATAAATACTGGCTGTTCCAGCATAATTTAGGGAATTTACGGTGGATGGGCCGTTACCAATACCAAAAACATCTGAATAATAGCCGAATTGGTTAACATGAGAGGCTAAAAGTAACCTATATGGGTCTCGAACCGTAGTATTTCTGTAATTTAAATTGTTATAGGGGGAAAACTCTGCGGCTTCTGGGTCCAAAGCTGGACCGCCATTGGAGTCTCCCGCTGTGTCTGGTGCACCCGGTGAAGAAAATCTATTAACAAACACCCAAGGAGACTTTCCACGTTGGGGTTTCGCATAATCATCCATCCCAGCGATGTAAGGAGATGGGATATATTCTATTTCAAAGCCGCCTGCCTTAACAAAAGCAACATTATTTTGAGTTCTGCTTACAGTTTGGACAATTTCATAGTCCTTGCTATAGTTTCCTATGCCGTAACTTGCTGTATCTGTCTTGATATTCTTGATATTTACAGATCTTTTGGCCACCATATCTCTGTATAGCATAGCACGAGGATGATTTACGGGTTGGTGAACGAATTTGATCGCTTTTGGAGAGCCTTGGAACTCTAATTTCCAAGCTTCTGGTCGATTTAAAGCGGTATCGGTGCCATCATTGAGATCAATGTGCCTATGTTGGTTACCACCAACAAATTTTTGAGTGAATGGACCCTGCATAGGCACATCACTGTCTATATAAGAGTCCACATGAAGGTTTTCTATTCCAAATCCATCTTTTAGGCCAGTATTTACCAAAGATTGGTATCCTGTGGTCACCGAAGAGCTTACTGCGACGAAAGGAAGTAGCAAATCACCCTTACCGTCTAGGTATGGGTCCGAATCTAGCTCGCTTTCTGCTTTAAAAGCGAATTTTCTCTTTAAATTGAGGTCTAAATCGTCATTACATGCTTCAAATTCTTGAATATCTGCAGTTTTTGCAATAATTCCATTAGAATCTCCGAACTTTACTGATTTTCTGACCAATTCTCGCTTATTGTTCTCAATTGCGACACCTGATGTCACTATTTCTTCTTTTTTAACCGTATATTTAAGCGGATTTGAGTATTTTCTGTTAAGTGCAGACAAGGTTACAGACAAAATTTGCTGTCTTGCTGTGTCAAGACCCGAAATGCCGGTTGCAAGAGGCGGTTGATCTCTTTCTGCACGATTTTTCCACCAGAAACAAGCCTGATCTTGCGATCCATCGACTGGATGGTGTCCATCTTGCCAGTTATAAGTGAGTTTATTGATGCCTTCGATGCCAGCTTCGGGGTCATCCTGCTTGACATCTACAGTAGGGTACTTGTTCCAATATTTATTTCTTTCAAGTATGTGACTTTCGACGGTTGTTCTGATTCCATCCTGTTTAACTGCACTGGCTGGGAATAAATCCATCAGCATTTGACCTAAAGAATCATCAATCCACTTGTAATATTCGATATATCTTTCAATATTTGGAGTGTTCTCTACATTCTCAAAGAAAAGAGAGCGTAGTTTATTCATTGACTTGTATTCTTGGCGGTATCTATTGACAGGATCACCGATAAGGTTGTTAAAATCTAAAATAGAGGCAAAGTAATTAACAATTTCTTGTGTAATCGACGAGTACATGCTTTTTTCAACCATATAGTAGAAGTTGGTTGGTCTACTTTGGCGAGTAAAGAGCTGGTCGTCAGCTATATTGAATACTTTGACTGTATCATAAGCATTAACAATCTCTGGGGTTGTTTGTTTTCCTACTGGAATGAAATCTACGTTAATCACACTGGTATCATTTGGATAAAGGAAATCAGCACGGCCAGTGTGCTGCTTACCAACAACATTACCCATCCAAGAATATCTTTCTGTTATCTCGACAGAGCCGGATGAATAATCTAAAACATTGAATCCAGCATCAGGAGTAGTAGGGACACCAGAGCCATTGTCAGATCCAGTAATCTGATCAAACCTCCAATGCAATGCTAGAGTTTCTATCTCCGGAATCTCTGTACCTGTTAGTGATGTGACAAAGTTATAAGAGTTACGATAAGGATTTCTCGATCCAAAGTTTTCGGTATCTCTTCCGTGAGATTTGATGACATCATTGTCTAAATAAGTGGTCCAATATCTCACACTTCCCAATCTTATGTCGGAAGCATGAATGTTTGATCCGGTAAAGTCTTGTCGGTGTGCTCCAGCATATAATCTTTTAGGTTGATTTAGAAGCTTGCTTCCGTCTAAGGTGATCTCTGTACTTAGAGTTACCTCATCTTGGATGGTGTCTAAGATAGAATTGATAGCATAAAGCTCTAAAGTATAGTTGGTTGTGGCAGAGCCAGATACCAAGTTAGCCTGATGTTGTGTCGGCTTTAATCTTACAGCCACATTCCATTTTTTATTGTCGTACAGGTCTTTAATGGTATCACTTTGTACCGATACTCCATAATAAGAACTGGTGAGAAGGAAATATCCATCTGATATATTCCCGTTTGTATTCGGCTTGACGGCATATAGCTGTAAATCGTAGTCACTTGCGGGCCAAGTAAAGTCCGTAGGGGTGGATGCATCAGCTGTATGGAAACCAAAAATAGACGAAGTGACGAAAGGTGTGGGGTAAAAATTGTTTTGACTAATGGTTTTCTTTTTTGGCAGCACAAATTCTGCTTCAGCTGTGAATGCTGTGTAATCCTCTAGAGATCCCTGTGAAGCGGAAATAAAAGATACAGAATCTGGAATGGCCGAAGATGTTTGCTGGTATATCGATGCATAAAAAGAATCGGGTCTGTAAAAATCTACGAATCTCTTTTTGGCTGTCGAGAATTTGTACTCCTCGTTTAGATCATACACAAGATTATTTGCATATGCATTTATCTTTACGAGGTCTTCGTCGATGCCGTAACACCGAACGAGGTTTCTAAATGCTTTTTCTGTACCTTTCGATTTGTAAATATCTACAATGTTGTTGTAAACATTCTTATAAATGATATTCTTTACATCGAATAAATCTTCTTCAAAGTTTTTGGTCTCATCTCGTGTAAAGATTTGATTCAAAACATCGGCACTGGTAAACATATTAGTTGCTACCATGCCAGTATTGTTAACTAGCTCATTTGCAAATGGTATTTCTTTGTTACTTGAGCTTACGTATGTTACATTTTTTAAAGTGTTTAGTTGTTCTATCTGGAGATGTAGAGTATCGAAATAGGAAGACATTATTTGTGTTAACTGTTTCAAGTTCCCACTGTAGTTTTCGTCTTCCTCCACAATCCAGTTTGGAAAATTGCCATATAGAGATGCTGGGTTATTATAATCGTGATAAGACCCAGAAGCTTTAAGTTCCGTCAAGGTGTTGGACACAAGAGGATTCTCTATATAAATAATGGGATCTTTAAATTCTGCTTGAGTTGCACCGGCCAATACCATAGCAGACTCAGTACTTCTAGCAGATGAATTATAACCCGTCCAAGATCCGTTTGTTACTCGCCCAGAATAGTCAAGAACAACAGAGTCTATAGAAGCGATACCAGATATACCTTCATTAAATTTAAAGTAGACTCCAAGATCAGCATTGGCGACATCTTGATTTGAGCCACCACCTACTTGAGTAAACCAGTATCTGCCTATTTCTTTAGATGTTCTTTTTGTTTTCCAAAATCTAAATTCATCTAATGAGCCAGATAATTTACCCCAGCCTTGATCGGCATATGCGACACCGGAGATACGAGCAGGACTTGTTAAGGCTCCAATATTTGCCTGCAAAGACCCCGTTATCTCTTCTAGAGACAATCCAGCTGCCGATTTGGATTCTAGTAGTTGGCTGTTTTTATAAAAATCAACATTCAGATCAGAGCCAGAGTTGTACATTCTGAATGCATAGTGACTAAAAGTCTGTAAAGTAGTGGGGGTAGTTGCAGAACCGAAGACCTCTTCTTCGTAGGGAGAAGAAGAGCCTGACTGAACAGTTAAAAGAAAGTTGTTATTCAAGGTGTCTGTTAGTTGAAGCAAGACTCTTCCGTATGAACCGTCTCCTGTATCAGCACCGTTCCACAAGTCAAAAATGACTTCTTTTTCTGTCTTCGATGCATCAAATGCATCCTTTTTAAGCCAGAATTCTACTGTTACACCGTTATCAAAATTTGTTTTAAGATTGCTTTCTCGTGTACCAGTTCCCGCAAACCCTTTATCATCGTAAATATCAGTATCGTACTTATTGGAATCATCAAATGTTTGGCTAAGTTTTTTACCAATCATTCCCTCAGAGGCCGTATGAGGGCCTCCTAAAAAATTAATGTACTCTTTAGTGGTTGGATTTCCGTAACCTTGTGAGATGGCACCAGAGCGGGTTCCCCAGCCTGTTGCGGATACGGTAATAAACCCGTTTGTTCGAGGATACTTGTTGTCCAACAACCAGAGATCCATATAGGTAGATTCGTTTAAGAATTGTTGCTTTTCTCTCGCAGATCCATCATATGGATACTCTTCGTATATTCTGGAGACTGCATCTTCATAATATTTTTCTGCAGAACCGTAGCGAGCAAAACTCTCTGGCTTAGAAAAGTCAACTTGAGGAATAAATCTTTTTCTATTTTCCCAAGTTTCCTTTACATTATCTAGAGATTCGCCATCCTCACGGATTGTTTCTGGTGTTTCTGCGAATACTTCTGTTGGGTTTGTGCCGTCAAAAAGGTTTCTTATACTCATGCTTCTTCTACCCTGAATTTCCAAATATGTGGTTGTTCTACATAGCTATTGACTGTTTCTTCATAGTATGCAATTTTAATCCCATATGAATATCCGGGTTCTAAAAGATTCATTCTTAAATCGAAGTAATTTCCGCTGACATCGAAAGACATTTCTGTTCCCTTTGTGCTGCCCGTATCGTATGGAATAACAACCAAATCGTCCGTTAATCTGTGAATCTGGTAAGATCCACTTTCAATGATTAAAGTATCGGCTTTTTTGGATGCTACTGTATAAATAGTTGGACTCCAATCTTTTTGTCGAACATAAAATTCAAATCTTGGTGTCTCGTGAGTGTAGTATATGGACCTAAGATTTGTAAGGGTTGACACATAAGTTGGATACGGGCTATAACCTGATGCTTGATGTGTTTTGACCTCAACGGTTCCTGTATAATAACAATCTGAGAAACCAGCATCGAACCATCGATCGTAAATAACACTAGCTGTTGTGTCGAGAGCAAATGAGGCTGAATAAATACCTGTAGAAACTCTGCCTCCGACGATAGGAGAAGAATTTAGTTGTTCCCCTCCAGATGAAGAAGTAAAAACTCTGATTCCTAAAGTTGTGGCTCCGGGGATATCTCTTAATCTTCCGCCGATTGCGTTATAGAGATATAATGTTCTTTCGTTTTCTGATGCTGGAAGTAGTGATGAACTTGCATAGAAGTTACCTCTGTCATCCTTTACAGCAGAATCCCATACTGCTTCAATTGTGGGCCGTTTGAAAAAGAATTCAGAACCTCTTCCAAAAAATTTCTTTGTATAATAGGTCTCCGTAGCACCTGCTCTGTTTATAATTTCACTGCTGTCAGTTGGAACTGTACCCTCTTGACCAACACATTTACCGTTAACAATTTCCATATTTCCAGACCCAGTGGCAAAAAGATTCAAAGTGCCAACTCTGTCGTAAATACTAATCTCCGTAGGTGGTGTTCCCAGCTTAATTTCGTCTCTAGGGTCATCTCCGTGTACCCACCAGTTTAATAAATTTCCGTAAGTAGAAAGCTCCTTAATTGGTGCAGGACAGTCGCTATTATAAAGCTCTGTAACTTCAGATGGTGAAAGAACTTTGTCAAAATAGGCCACATCGTCTATTAATCCAAGCCAATTATTAGTGTCTCCAGTGCGAGATCCGCCGATGGCAAACATATCAAAATTTACTGCCGGAGTTGTTCCTCCAGCTGGTATGGAGCTGCTCCAAGTATCCTGTGCATTATCGACATATAATACTGGCTCGCTGTTGTCTCCAGCATCTGTTAATACAATGTGTGACCAAGTATCTGCTACCAAGGCAGCTGTGGATGTATAAGCCGATTGGCCGACACCATCGTAATCTCTTTGATAAAAAAGTTTTCCGTCTGTGTTGAGTCGTAACACTCGACCAGAGGAGGCAAACCCTTCTTGTTGCCAAAAAAGCATATATCTCACTGTTCCGATAGTATCTGGTTTAACCCACATAGAAATGCTAGATGCACCGGTTAATTGCATACTTTGAGCAGATCCAGATAAAAAAGCCAAGGTATCAAAGTCCACTGATTCTCGTGGGTAATATCTGGAATAATATGCTTCTTGGCTGGATGTGAGATGAACACCGACACCATAATTAGGAGTTGTTCCTGCAATCCATTCTTCTACCAAGTTTGTAATATCTATTTTTAAGTCTTCGTTTCCTATGGGAAAAGTTTGAGAGTATACAGGAGAATCTAAATAGTCTCCACCCTCACGCAACCAAGGTGTGTTAGCTGCCGAATTTACCCAGTTTGAGCCGTTTCCGTTGCTAGTAACATCCTTATATTCTTCCATATCCAACCCTGTGCCCTCTTGCCAAGAGCTGGAGACCGGAAGTACAACTAATTGTAATTCTCTAGGGGTGGTCTGATTGTTTGGAGCATTGTACATGTTAAGAACAAAGCTTACTTTTCCAGATTCTGGAATTAATTCATTGGATCGATCGGCTATAATTTCATTAACAGGAAACTCGATTAAAATTCTCTCTAACTCTGTAGAGGTAGCAGAAGCTTGCCCATAGATGGAAAATGTTTCCAGAACATCGGATAATCCCATATTGGCCCCAGTTCCCCTCGTAATAAGATTTTGCTGGAAAGCATTTGTTATAGTGTTATCTTTATTTGCGTAATATTTTTTAATAGCCATTATTTTACAACCCCAGTTATATCGACATTTGGAAACTTAATTTCCAAACAAACGTTAAGAGGGCAAGCAAGATATCTCCCATCGGCAGATAAATTTGCTCCGATATCGTATTGAACTTGGGAGTATTTGCTTCCTCTTCGATCAGTTACTCTAACATTTTGTGTATCGATTACTCCGTTAACACGATTTAATTCAAAGTACACATCTGTGAGATAGAATGGCTGACCCATTATTAATTTTTCTCTAAATTTTTCTCTTAAAATTTGTAAACACCTGTTATATACATCGGATTTATTGAAATCCGGATCGCCGATTACTTCAAAGTCGATGCCAATGTTCACCACTTTTCCATCTATGATATCTACGGTATCATTAATCATTTTATAGTTGGACAACCAAACTCTTAAATTTTCTTTCATCATGCTTGTTGGTGCGATTAGGTTACCACTTCCGTTAACCGTAAGAGTATATAAGTTCAAGTTTCTTTTGAAGGAATCATCATCGACGACGACGGAACATCTTGCTATAGATCCAAATTTTGCAGGCATAGCATATGTTAATGCTTCATAATCCTTGCCGGTTACGGCTCTGCCTTGTGTTGCAAAATAAGAAATAGCCCTTTGCTTTATTTCTTCGCTAGTTGGAGCGACAGAACTTCCCCTAATGACATCTTCGTTGATGCATTCGATAGATCTTCTAACTGAAGATATCTTTGAAGATTGTAAAGAAACAAGGTCTTTAAACTCGATTATTAAATTTGTTACATTATTGATCGAACCAACAGAAGCATTTGGATTTTGACTTGAGTTCTTTCGATATCTTACGTTTATTTGTGTGTTGGATGGGGATATTCCCAGCTTATCACTGTTCAATAATTTTGAAGGATCAAGACGAATGTCGGTTACATAATCTCTTCCATACAGCTCCAAGGAAACAGAAGATGGGTCAGCAACGGAGTTAGTGGTAAGCTCGTCTTCTGATCCAAAACCAAACTGCAAGTAGTAATCTGTACCGTCATATTCGAAGACAAATCTTCTAGGAACCGATACAGGTCTTAAAAATTCTCTTACATTTTCAGAATCTACACCTTTGTTGGAGAAAGCTTTGTAAACTACATTCTGTGCAAGATTCTCTACTTGGAAGTATTCATTTCCGTCAGAATCTTCTACAGACAATATCTCGACAACATTGGTATCATTTAAAATAATTTTCCTAAATCTCTGATAATCACCAACAGATATGATTGTTCTCTCGATGTTCCCGGAGATTATCTTTCCTTTTGATCTGATAGCATAAAAGCTAGGGACACCGGTTGCAGGATCAATTCTGCCTGCCACGACTTCGTTTGAAGAATCATCGAATCTAATGTCCTCTGTTAAAATAAAGTTATCTCCACCTTCTGATGAAAATGTTGAACCCTGTCTTATAATGGGTGCATAATTTAAGTCCGGACCCAAGCCTAGATCATTTGCTGGAACCAGTACATATAAGGTTATTTCTCCTGAAGAGGTGGCCACATTTTGATATTTATAACCCATTTGACGTGATAAGTTGATAACATTCTTCTGCTCAATTGCGGTTGTAAGAAATGATTCGTTGGTCTGGTAATCCAAGTAAAAAGACATGACATCTCCGACATAAGAAACCATATCCATCATCAAAGATCCAAACGAAGCTTCGTTAAAATCCTGATATACTTCTGGATAATATCTTTTTGCGTAGTCTACCAAGGATTCTTTAATGGAGTTAAAATCTCTTGATGTATAATCTATTGGGGTCTTTTTCTTGGCCATTTATTAGGTTCCTTATATGCCCGTAGCAGAGCTATCTTGGGGTGCTAAATTTAATATTAGCTTTTCTTCGCCAGAGATCGAAGGTATGAAGTAATCTATGGTTAACTGGTATGTATTTGATAGATCTGTTCTTTCAAATAAGTCTATATTTGATATCTTTATGTAAGGTAAATATGACTCAACTTGAGATAAAATTCTGTTCTTTATTGTTCCAGACTCAAAAACTCCTTCTTGCTCGAAAATAAATCTTGAAATGCCGACACCAAAGTCTGGATTCATTATTCTTTCACCGGGATTGGTTAAAACAAGCATTTTTAAATTTTGACTGCCTACTGATTTTATGGTTTTTAAAAGACCATATGGACCATCAGTAGGGTCATATTGAAGTGGAAGTTTTGCTGAGTATCCGTAAGCCAATCTAAATTTTCTCCAGAGTATTTACTATGAATCTTTTAGTATCGTTCAGTACCTTCTCGCCCTTGTCTTGCCAATTCGTTACTGTACTATCAAATAGTGCCGCAGGATTGGATTCATTGGACAAGAAATTTCCAAACTCTTCATCAATATAAATAGTGGTTAGGGATATTAAATTTTCAATATTCATACCTCGGTAATAAAAATTTAAAAAATCGTCTATTTCAGATAAGTCTTTTTTCATAGAAGCATCGCTATACTCATCGACAATCTTAGAATTGATTTCAGTATCTGGTATAGGCTTTTCATAAACAACCAAAGGAGAGAGGAAATATTTTTCCGCCTCTGCAGAGTCCGAATCTGATATCAATGTGAAGCCTTTCATCTGTTCTCTTGAAGACAAACTTATGTCAACATCTGCTTTCGAAAAATCGAAAATAGATGAAATTCTTATTCCGAAAGACCAGCTTTCCCAGTGATCACTAATGTTACCTTCTAACGGATTTCTTCTCAAATAATCTTTGAAATCATCAAGATTTTGAACACCACTTGGTAAACCAGAAGAGGCACCCTTTAACATTATGTATTTTTCCAGAGTCAAGCCCTTTTCCAATTCTCCAACTTTATCAACATCACTAACAACATTGTTGACACTTGAAAGTAATGACTCATTGAAGATGTAATTGTAAATTGTGTCAGTCTTATTTATTGAAGGAAAGGTGTTGCCCTCAATGACCGACATATTCTTTTGAAATTCTCTTATATATTGTTTTGAGACACTTTTGACAAAAAACTTAGCTATGCTTTCCATATCCTTTTCATTTCTTTCCAAATTCTCTTTTCTATTCCCTTTCTCTCCACTGACCCAGTTCTTTATGTTAATATTTATTTTGTCAATATTGGCTTGCAATTCTGCAGAAAAAGGAGGTATAATTCCCTCATTTGAAGCGGCAAAAGAAACTTGGACTAACTTTTCCAATGTCTTTAGTCTTCTTCTGTCATTCGAAAAATTATCAATGGTGGATTCAAATTTTTGATATATGTAATCTCCTAACATCTCGTAGTCATTTAATAAATCTGCACCAAAAGCTTCGTAAACTGGCAAGCTCTTTAATAAAATTTCAGAGGAAACTGTGTTGACCAGCAGTGAAAAAGAAGCGTAAGCGATGGCTATTTCTTCTTTGGACTTCAAGGGCCGAAAGGGAATGTAAGATTTCTCTTGCTCTATATTCTCAAGCAGTCCATAAAGATCCTTAGTATCTTTAATTATTTTTTCTTCTCCAAGAATTAGCCCAACATACTCTTCATTTCCTTCAACTGCGGAGTATATCTTCTGCCAGTTGCCCACATATGTTCGGGGTGATGCCAGCAGCTTACTTTGCATGTCTTCGAAGTATTCTTCTACGATGGATGAAAGAACTCCGTTGGAAATAAAGTTTCTAGAAACCTTTTGGCTTAAGCTATCTCTAAGGATGTCTTGATTTTTTTCCAAGAGATATTGTATTCTATTGGCTCCTGACTCAAACTCTCCTTCATACTTTTCAGTTGGTATTATTACAGAATCGTCACTAGCGATTTCTAGTTCGCTCTTCTGTTCTTTATACTTTATTCCAGTGCCTTGAACGAATGATACCGATACATTATTTGATGATTTTATCGGAGAATAATCAGATGATGTTATTTTTGAATTGAATAGTCCAGAAATACTTGGATCATCTAGGGTAGCTCCAAAGAAAGATTGTAGCTGTCTTCTATTCTTTCCTACTCCAAATTGATCGACCAAAATTAAATCAAACAAACCCTTAGAGTTATAGAGGTCATTTGTATAATTCTTTGAGGCTACTCGTATCTTATTTTCGATTACTGGCTCAAACATTTTACCCATTTCGGCAGCGATTCTACTGAATATTGGACCAGTCTTTGACTTGATCATTTCACCCACTTGCCCAAGAACGGCACCTTGTGGGTTTCCTACAGTATTGACTGCAAAACAAATCTTGTCCTTTTGAATATCTTTCAGAGTGTTTTTCATCTCTTCTATTTGTTCATCTGAAATCTCTGGCTTGTTTCTAGCATAAGCCATACCCAAACTATCAAAATCTTCTCCACAATATGATATGGTGGTGGGTGCAGGTTGCCTAACTTCGTCGTAAAATCCACTCTCTATTTCGTTAACATCCATCAATTGTCCAAGAGATAAGAAGAATTGCTCTATATCAGAATAACTTCTTAAAAACTGTGAAATGTTTGTGTTATCAGCCAATTCAATAACTTTCTGATATACGGTTTCCTCTGCTTCGCCTCTGTATAATCTTATCTTATCGTACCGTCCCAGTGATACTGAGCATGCTTTGAGAAAAGTATCGACATCATTAAGACTCAATGGGCTGACAGAGTATTGAGAGGGGTATTTGTCTTGAAAAATTGTTCTAACCGATTCATTAACTACTCTAAAATTATTGGTCGTATCATTACAGAAGTTATAAATGTCTGTCTGAATTGTGTTCTCATTCTGAAACAGGTCTGGTATGTATTGTCTTTGTTTAAAATAGTCGCCATCAAACGATGCACCTGCAGCGATTATCTGAAATACTTGCCTCATAGAAGATATAACTGCCCTGACAGTTAGGTTGATAATAATGTTTTTCAGTTCTTCTACGAGTATAGTTCCGATATCTGAAGGCTTAAAAACAAAGCTTGCGTTTGATTTAGGGACATCCTCCATTTCTGGAAGGTTTACTCTTTTTTGGCACCAGTTCGATTCAAATGATACTCCTACATTTGGCATAGGAACTTTGCATTTGTTCATAATTCCCTTCGTCATATCTGTGAAGAAGTTTAACCAACCCATTTCATCAGGAAAGGTGTTAACTAAAATATTTAAAAGCTCCTCACCCCTTACGGTAGCAGCGATAGAATTCCTAAAGGCCGTGAATCTAAAATCAATATCCGTATCTTCCATTGGCGTTTTTATTTTTAAGGTATATTTTTCTGATATGGCATCATCTGTGTCTAAATCTTTTCGATAGTCCGGAGGTATATATCCTGCAGTATTCCAAGGAGGGATGGTATCTCCAACAAATTTTCTATAACGCTCCAAGATCTCGGCATTAACCCCCAATCTTTGGACTTCTTGCCAAAGTTTAGAGACTTTATCATTGTTTAAATTTTCTACAGCACATTTCGATAGTTCATCAGCATACTCTTGCTCATTCATATATGCGAAAACTGTATTCATCACTAAAGAAGTCAAATCTCCAATTCCGCAGACACCCATTCTATTTAGGAAGTTCCTACCCAGATCTTTAAGTGCCTCATCACCCTGCTTGTTGGCCACCTTTTCCAGTACTTCTGGCAAATTTTTAAAAAAGGCGTCGCTAACGGATAAAGATAACTTATTTGCAAAGTTTGCTTTTTTTCCAGTTTCTCTTTCTAACTTTGCATCAATCCGATCTTTTTCTTCTGGTGTCATGCAGGGAGTTCTATACACACTGTTTAGAATTTCTCTTTGGAGCAGTTTAACTGATCGATTGCTTATTTCCTTTAAAGAAGCGAACTCGACTTCTACATCTGAATTTTTGACAGAAAAGGACTTACCCAAATCTCCAGATCGTGAGATTATATTGGTTGATCTCCTTTCCTTCTTTCTCTTATTTAGGAAATATTTCTCCACAATTGTTTGATAATTTTGAAAATTTGATTTTATGTCCTCTTCTAATTCAGACAATCTGGTTATAAAAACAACTGTTTGTTCGCTGTTCTGGGGATAAGAGCTAATATATTCTGTTAACAAATATTTTAATCTTACAGAATCGATCTCTTTTGATAGAGTTATATCCACTATGGATGGTGTCCCATTGAAAGACACTTGCATTCTAGAATAATTTGATAAATTTAAGTCGTTTGCTTCGACTAGAGATTTGAGGTTGTCACCAAATTTATAAAGACTTTCAGATTCCATCAAGAAATCTACATTCTGAAAAGCATTAGAAGAATCTTTAAAAATATCAGCTATATATTGAGATTGATAATCTTTAAATTTCTCGGCTATATTTTCTATTTTGGTGAAAAAAGTATCTAAATTATATACTACCTCTAGTAAGTCGGGCGGGTTGCTTGGGGCCAACTCTCTCAAGCTATCAAATTCTGACGCATTTATTCCAAATAGTAATTTTTCTCTCATCAGAGGAGAGGGGTCGATGTATTTACCTAAAATCACTACTTTATCTGAAAGATCTTTTTGTCCGATTCCCTTGTTTAAATTTGAGCATATATTCGAAATAAAAGCTTCGTAATATTTGGAAGCCTCTTTCTTAATCTGCTCATCTGGGATTACTTGAACATCAGTTAAAATAGTTGATGTATATTGTTTTGTTTTGGAATTATAATAAATCTTTCCAGACTTTGCATTAGTCCAGTCTTGAGGAGATTCTGGGAATATGGCTTTCATTTAATTTGTCCTATTTAGGTCGCTGCTTATATAATACTTACCCAATGAAGATAAATAGTTTATGTCATCAAATAGCAAATTTAATTTATTAACAGTTCCGTTGATTATTCCCTTTGTGGTGTTATCGGCTATCTTAAAAGATAATCCGGCCAGTAATTGAGGAGATGGAACAGCAACAGGGCCAGTAGCAGGTGTAATGGCTATTGGGTGAGTGTGAGCCTGTAGTTCTATTAATGTCTGGTTGTGTACCTGTGCTAAGTCTATTACAATATCAGAAAGGTCATTTATTCTCTTTACGATAGACTTCATGGCTTTCTCAAGATTATCTCCGAGCACGAGGGGTTGTAAATTCTCTGTATAAGTTCCTGCTATCAATTCAATACCAGATCCACTTCTTATCTTTCCGCCCTTGGAGTTTCTTTCCCCATATTGACCTGTCGTTAACTTGATTCCTGTTTTACCCTTCAGTGCAATAACATCAGCTTGGGCACCGATTCCAGACTTTGCTTCTTGTCTGATATTGTCTCCTTGAGGCATTGAGAAGTTATCCTCCAGATCAGTTGTTTCACTCACATATATTCTGGCTGCATCATATAAGAAATTATCGTTGACATAAATCTTGGAGTTTTTAGAAACTTCTGGAATAGAAGTTACCCTACCACATACTATGTCCACACTTGAAGCGGGTGTTCCAAATGCAGAATACCCAGTTCCCGGACCTTGTGGTGCATCTTCACAAATGTTTATGAATCCGTTATTGTGATTCAATATCTTGTTGGATTTGATAGAGTTGTAAGCAGGAAGTTCTCTAAATGCAGGGGTTCCATTTATCCCTAGTTTTTCTGATCCCTTGCTTGATCTAGCATTTTGCTGTGTAGGGCTTTGATAAGGCTCCAAAGAAGCATTGGTGTATACAGAATTTTCTTTTGGTAATATTTTTTGGCTCATGTTGTTTTTTTACCTTCTGTATTGGTATTTGCCGCAACCTGCTCTATAACTTCTTTAGTTGGGAGCTGGGCATTTAACCTGCGTAAAGTGTCTGGATCTCCCTTAAATCTTGCTATGTTTGGATATCGAAACATTAATGGATCTGCTGCGCCGACCGAATAACTATTTCCTGTACCATCGAATTTTTCTTCCTTTGCTCCCGGAAAATCCCCAGCCCTAACATAGGTATCATAAGTATCTACCCCGTTTACTTTCTTGGAAACAAGAACTTCAAAATGCAAATGAGGGCCTGTGGTTCCACCCGAACCGGGCCAACCAATTCCACCTCCCATATATCCAAGTATCTGGCCAGCTTTCACCTGATCTCCTACTTGCAAACGCAGTCCGGAATTTGACTCTCCAATTAAAAATAAATGCATTGATCTAGTTTTTACTGAGTATTTAGATGCTTTATCAGCAGGTAAATCATGCTCAACTGTGACATATGCAATTCTCGTGCTCGATGGTTGACCAGAAGAAGGCCCAACTTGCTTAATTACCCCATCTGCAATTGCAACAATAGGATATCCAGCTTTAATGCCGGGATTAGAACGGACTCCTATATCTATTCCGTAATGCCAACGAGGAGTATTCTTTGTAGGGTGTATTCTAGGTCCAAATTTAGAACTAACTTTCACAGAAGTTCCAGTTCCCGGCGGGTTTGCGCAAGGGTTATATATGGGACTCCAAAATTTTGATATTTCTTCAACTATAGATCCCTTGGGTGGATCTACGGTTTCCATAGTGGATCCTTTTTTCTCGCTGGTTTGTTTATCTTTGATGATAGCATTATCGTTTCCGGGCCACTGGTCAGTAATATTGAACGAAGCAAGAGAGGAGAATAGTTCGGGAAAACCAGTATATCCACCCTTTGTCATCTTCAAAAGCTTTGCTTTATCTTGTGTCTGGTCTGTATATAAAATATCAAAAAATTGACCAGCTTGTGGATTTATTCCCTCTGACAAAGAATTAAGTGTAGTTTGTGTATGAAGTTCTCTAGAGACTTCTTTTTTGAAATTCCCAACAGGATCATCTTTGTGTTTCCAAGGAGGGTCTATAAAATAATTTTTTGACTCAGCATTTCTGGTATACACCTTTGTCAATTCCACTGCTGTGTCTGTAGTATTCGTAGTAGATGTGGCATATTTTAACTTTTCATATTCTGATACAGGAGAGGTCGCAATAATAAGAGAAGTTCTATTTTGGACTCCTTCTAGGATATTCTGATCTCTTCTAACCAAATCAGACAATATTTGACTTGAAAATTCAGTGCCAGCAGCTTCTCCAAGTATCGTATTTGTATATCTAGAGTCTTTTTTCTTCCACGGGTTTTGATTTCCGGGTATTTCTAAGGTATCTAATTCTTCTGCTAATTGTTCCGAATCTTTATCAGCCATCACGGTCTCCCTGCAAAAGATCAAAGATATCTTTCTTATCGTCTGCAGTTAATCCAGTTTCCTTCTTCTCTACTCTTTTTAGTAGTGTGGAGATTTTAACTAGCTGCTCGTTTGATCGTTGCAGGGTTTCTACGTACTTAGCGGCGGTGATTCCGACTTCTCGGTGTCTTTCTTCACTCTTGCTTAGATAAATCATAACATCATCCAACAAGCGCTTGGTGACATCTCGATCCAAGCGAATGTTGTTTATTGCTTCCTCTAAAATTTCATCTACTTTCTTTTTCATTTATCATAGATCCCCTCGATCCCACTTTGTCTTAAAGATACGATATTTCTTTCGCATTTTATTTAGAGAGTTCACGATCTGCTTCGTGTTAAGTCCGGTTATTTCTCTCATGTACAAATAAATAGCTTTCTTATTAAAAATTTCGATATCGTCTGGAGATTCTAGTAATATTTTTATTGCTTCAAGAACTTTCTTTTCATTCTCTTTGAGTTTGTCGGTGTCCCAATGTCCGATCTCCGTCCATAAGTGAGTCCAGAATTCATCTTTCTCCCTCTCTTCATCGTAGCTATTGTGAACAGCAATATGTTTTAGTTCCTGCTCTTTCGGCAGTTCATCAATCTCAATTTCTCTAAGGTTTTTCTTTTTGTTTTTCTTAACCTTTTGGATAAACCAGTTTTTTGTAATTACTGAAAAATATGAAAAAGCTTTAGAGCCTTTATCCGGATTAAATTTTCCCAATACGGTCATTAGCCAAATTTTACACTCTTCACGAAGAATATCAATATTTGGCAAAGTCGTAAATTTATAAGTAAAGACGATTTTATCAACCATTTGATCGAAAGCTGGTTGTAGTAGTTTTACATACAGTTCTTCTCGGCGGCGCATTGTCGTCGTTTCTAAGCAATACTCAATAATTGCATCTTCGTGAACTTTAGTAAAGTATTTTTTAGAATTCTTACTTCTTCTAATTCTTCTACGCTTCTTGGGGGTCTTCTTCGGAATCGTCGCCGTAGTCATATTCTTCCTCATTTTGGAGGAGTAGATCATATGATTCA
>JACLAA010000971.1_pt1 | contig 29560 bp, 17 predicted proteins | sample 8027891 | NCBI WGS metagenome assembly JACLAA01 (sample SAMN15724900, study PRJNA655200) | protist metagenome | isolation source: fluorescence activated cell sorting (FACS) single amplified genomes of... | place: Spain: Blaines Bay Microbial Observatory, Mediterranean Sea | collected 2016-01-19 | reverse complement strand
CGCGCCTCGCCGCGAGGTGCGACGCCAGAGAGGCGGGGTCGGGGAAGAACCGCGGGTTCTTCGCGGGCTCGGAGGCGTCGGAGACGTCGTCGCCGCCGGCGCCACCGCGCAGCTTGAAGTCGAAGTCGCTGGGCGTGTTGCTGTACATCTGCTTCGCGGAGACCGCGTGCGCGCGCAGCGCGCGGTCGAAGTAGAAGCACTCCACGTCGATCCCGGGGCGTCGGATGTGGTCTAGCACGGACCTCGCGGAGTTGAGCGAGATGCCTCGCTCCGCGCTTGGGCCGCCGCAGAGCACGGCCACGAGCAGGGAAGCGGCTTCCTGCGCCCCATCGTGGGCACCCCGACCCGATCCTGCCCGGCCCGACGCGGCGGCGACGATCGGTCGTGGGGACGTCGCGGACCACCGGACGCCGCCGCATCGTCGATCGCGAGGTCGGCGATCGCCACCGCGCGGCGGCGCCCGCGCGGGAGCCGGCGCGGCGGCGCCGCACGCGCCGAGCGCCACCATCAGTGGCCGAAAGCAACAACGAATCAACGATCTCGTCGTGACACTGCGAAGGTCGCACACAAGATGACGTTACGTACTTCTTTCACGACGAATCAGATCCGTCGCGCGCTTCCAGGCGCGCGCGGGAGCGCGTCGTCATGAGCGACGACCCAAGGCGCGGGTTCGGGTTCGCGAGCGCGAGCGGGGGCGGTGGCGCCGGCCCGAGCGAAGGCGCGAGCGCGCCTTCCCAGCAGAGAAACCCCGACGCGCCCGCGCACGTCGCCTCGGCCGTCTCGGCGCACCAGCGCCGACCCGCGGCGTCGGTCCCGGCGCACCGGGACCCCAACGTGGTGCTGGTAAGCCGCTCGCAGAACGGCAACCCGCTGCTGCGGCACGTGCGCTGCGTGCGCTGGGCGTTCGCGGACGTCCTGCCCGACTTCGTGCTGGGCGAGAACGCGTGCGCGGTGTTCGTGTCGCTGCGGTACCACCTGCTGCACCCCAAGTACCTCGCGACGCGGATCGCGTCGCTGCAGCGCGCGTTCCGGACGCGCGCGGTGCTCTGCTTGGTGGACACCGAGGACGTCACCAAGCCCCTCGGGGAGGTGAACAAAATAGCCGCCATGGGCGACTGCGCGCTGCTGTGCGCGTGGAGCCCCGAGGAGGCGGCGAGGTACGTCGAGACGCTCAAGGCGTTCGAGAAGAAGTCGCCGGACGCCATCAAGGAGCGCCGCGACGCCGACTACGTCTCCAGGCTCGCCGGCGCGCTCACCGCCGTGCGCGGCGTGAACAAGGTGGACGCCAGCTCGCTGGGCGCCAACTTCGGGAGTCTGGCGGGTATCATGCGCGCCGGCGCTGGGACGCTCGCCGCGACGCCGGGACTCGGCCCGACCAAAACCAAACGGCTCGCGGACGCGCTGCGCGCGCCGTTCAGGCGCCGCGCCGCCGCCGACGCCGCGGCGGCCATCGCCGACGCCGCGCCGAACGCGTCCGGGTCAGGCGGTCGCGCGTGATGTCACGGAAATTTGACGAGACCCGTGCGCTTTTAGTCGTGGTAGGTTTACGTTTAGTCTACACGTAGATAGCCTCTAGTACGTATTCTGGATTTCAAAATACATAGATAGCGAACGCGCGCGGCGGCGTCGCGCCGCGCCGCCTTCTTCGGGTCCCGTCCCTCCCGTCACTACCCGTGGTTCCGGTGGTGGCGCCTCGCCTTCCGCCCCCGCGGCCCCTGCGACCTGGGCGCGGGCTCGGGGCCTCTGGACGCGCGCGCGCCCGGCGACGCGGCGTGCGTCGATGCGTCGACGTGATGCATCCGCTGGTGCGCCTCAACCAGCGCCCGCGCGTACCGCGCTCGGTCCTCCTCCTTGCCGATTTTTTCGAACGCGGTTTTCACGCGGTCAAACGCCTCCTCGCACCGCGCCTTCCCCGGGTTCTTGTCCGGGTGCGTGACGATCAGCTTCTTGCGGTACGCCTTCTTGATCTCCGCGTCGTCCGCGGTCACGGGGACCTCCAGCACGCCGAAGCAGTCCACGCACAGCAGCACGCGCCGCACCTCGCCCTCGGCGTCGCCGTACGCCAGAGCGGGCAGCACGGGCGAGTCGGGGTCCGCCGCCAGCCGCGCCTCTTCCTGCGCGCGCGCCAGGCCCGCGAGCGCGAGCAGACCGAGGAACACCCAAGCGCCCAGGACGAAGGCGCCGACGACGCATTTCACGTACCACGGCAGCCACGCGCTGCGAACGACGAGCTCGAACGCCAGGAAGAACGCGCAGTCGATCCAGAACGCCAGCGCGGTGAGCGCGCACGCGAGCGTCGAGACGACGACGGCGGCGACGCCCCACCATCCGCCGCCGGCGAGCCACAGCAACGGGAAGTTGGGCCACAGCGCGCGCGCCCACGGCACGCGCCGTTGCCACGCGACGCCCAGCGCGCTGCCGAACGAGGCGTACCACCGCGGGCGCCACAGCGCGTGGTACGCGAAATCGGACGCCGCGCCGAGGACGCTCGCGGCGGCGGCGGCGGCGAAGACGAAGGCGCTCTTGAGGAAGGAGAAGCTGACGACGGCGACGATGGCCACGAGCACCGCCGCGACCGCGCCGGTGGCTCCCACCAGCCGCGCGCGTTTCGGGTGGCCGCGAATCAGTGTCTCGCGGACCGCGTTCGCGGCGTCGTCGCGGCCGGCGAGCTCGAACGCGAGAGGGAGTAGGTTGCCCAGCAGTTGGTCCGCGAACCATCCCTCTGCTTTTCCCGCCGCGGTGGCGACGATCCGCCACACGAAAACGAACGGCTCCGCGGGGTCCACCTCGGGGCCTTCCGCGTCCTCCGCCGCGGGTTTCGGCGACGAGCACGACGCTGTGTCGCCGCTCGACGCACGCGGCGATGCCGCTTCGTCCGACATCGCGTCACGCGCGCGCGCGCGTTTGCCACGCCGGGCGTCGATTTACAAACTGTTCGTGTTCATCACGCTCTCGGACGGTGAAAAAAACTTCAAACGCGACTCCTCGACTCGGGTCCGGTCACCTCGAGCCGCGCGCGGCGGCGATCGTCATGGCGGGCCGTGGGTGAGCGTCGCGGCGCATGGGGCTCGGCACAGGTCGCGGCCGGGTCGCGCCCGGCGACGCGCCCTGGAAGCGTCGCGCGCACGAACCGTCCCCGCCTCGGTTCACGCTGACGCGCGGCGAAACGCTCATCGCGCTCGTTCCCGACGACGAAAACAGCGCGTGGTCGCTGGTGGTGACGCGCGAAGGCCCCGGGCACATGCGCCTGGAGCCGCGCGAGAAGGCGCACGCGCTCATCGCGGACGCGCCGCGCGTCTCGTCGCACGAGGTGTACGGGTGCGCGGGCGCGGTGCGCACGCCCTCCGGCGTGCACCTGCTGGTCATTAACAAAATAAAAAGCGTCGGCGCCGTCCGCGGGTGCCCCGTTTTCCGCGCCGTCGCGTTCGACGCGGCGCCGTGCGCGGCGCCGGGCGCGTTCCAGGCGCTCTCGCCCGAGGCGCGACGCGACGAGCGGCGGTGCCTCGCGCTGCTTCGGAAAGCGCTCGATTCGAAAACGACGCGTCTGTTCTTCTCCGGCGACCCGGCGCGATACGACTGCACGCGCTCGCGCGCGCGCGCGCGCGGTACTACGCCGACGGGGCCGACGGACCCCGCCGCTTCCGAAGCGAACGACGCGCCGTGGTTCGCCGCCGACCGCGCTTTCGTTTGGAACGCTCGGTGCGGGGACGTGTTTTTGTCGGAGATCGATACGACGGGTGATGTGAGTGATGATGTCACGAGTGATGTCACGAAACGTATTATGTCGGAAACTGAACAAACAGAACGAACGCGCGCGTTCCGGAGACGCGACGCGGCGAGCGCGTTCCTGGCGCCGCTCGCGTGCGGCGCGTGGCGCTCGGCGCGCGTCGCCGTCGGCGTAAGCCCCGGCGGTTCCCGAAACGCGGTCGCCGTCGTCTCGGTCGTCGCGCGCGTCGCGCGCGCGCGCCACGGCGTGCGCCACCACTGCCGCGGCGCGGACGCCGACGGGAACGTCGCCAACTTCGTGGAGACGGAGCAGATGTGCGAGGTGGAGACGGATGGCGCGGATGGCGTCGCGGGCGCGTCGGCGGATGCCGCGGCGGAGGGCGAAGACGATTACGATTACGATTCGCGACTCGTACGTCGTGAATCGTACGTCTCATGCTTCGTGATCGCGCGCGGGTCCGCGCCCGTGCGGTGGGCGCAGCCTCTGCGCGATACGCGCTGGCGTTTCCCCATGGCGTTTCTGGAGGACGCCTCCGCCTCGGCGGCGAGCGCGCGCGCGCACCTCGGCGCGTTCGCGCGGACGTACGGCGCGTCCGTGGCGCTCGATCTGCTTTCGCGAAGCGCGTCGTCGTCCGAGTCGCGCCTGGGCGCGTCGTACGCCGCCGCCGCGCACGCGGCGGGGACGCACGTGCGGCTCGTACCGTTCGATTTGGCGAGTGAGATCGCGCGTCGCGGCGACCGCGAAGCGCTCGCGACGCTTTTGCGTTTGACGGAGACGGACGCGGCGCGACACGGGTTTTGGTTCGACTCGAGCCCGGTTCTCGTCGCGCGCGAAGGCGCGCGCGCCTTCGCCGAAAAGACGCACGCGCAGACGGGTGCGTTTCGCGTCAACTGCAAGGATTGTCTCGACCGCACGAACGTCGCACAAGCCACGCTCGCGTTCCGTGCGCTCCAGGCGCAGTTGCGCGTGAACGCGTTCGTCGCGTCGAACGCGACGGCGCTACGGAAAACGCACGGCGCGCTGTGGTCCGCGCACGGCGACGACGTCGCGCTGCTTTACGCGCGCACGCGCGCGCTGCGCCGCGACGTCACCGGCTCCGGGCGGCGCTCGGCGCTCGGCGCGCTGGCGGACGCGCGCGTCGCCGTCAGGAGGTGGTGGCAGAGCAAGTTCTCCGACGGCGAGGCGCAGGACGCCGCGCGGTTCTTCACCTCGGGGGGGGACGCCGAGGCGAGCGGACGAAAAGCGCCGGAGCGGAGACTGAAAACGAAAAAAGCGGAAGAAGCGGACGAAAAAAAAAACGCCGTCAGGAGGAGGAGGGGGTTTTCCTGGTTTTCCTGGTTTTCTTGTCTGCGGCTGAACCAGCCGCGGGTCGTGCACGCGGACGACGCGTGGGCGCTGGAGGCTTTGGAGGACGGAAGACGAGGCGGCTCGAAGGCGCGCGTCGCGCCGGCGCACGCGCCCGCGAGCGAGGGGGATGCGTGAGAGGCGAGACGCGTCCGCGGCGTCCGCGTCGCGGCGCGAGACATCTGTGGAAAACGGAGTATGAACAGATTCTGTGTCGTCGTCGTCGTGTGTGGGCATGAAAACGACATCTACGGTTCGCGTCCCGGTCTCACGTCCACGCGAGAATGTGCCCCTTACGCGGCGGCGCGGCCCTTCGCGGCCATCTTGCGGATGAGCTCGCCCATCTCCTCGCGCTTCTTCTTGCCGCGACCGTGGGTGCCGAGCTGTTTCGTGAGGGAAAAGAAAAGGGGGGATCGGGTCAGCGGGGCCTCGGGTGTCAGGCGCGAGGCGCGAGGCGCGCGGGCGGGAGACGGCGACGGCGTCGCGGTCGAGGCCATGCGAACCGAAGCCAGTCGAAGAGACCGCGGCGAACACGCGCCACGGGCGCGCTTCCCGCCGCGCGGAGGACCGGCGGACGCGGGGGGATTCGCCGCGCCACGCGCGTCTCGCGAAACCCTAGAAACTTTTTTATGCCGATGACGCACCTTCCGCTTGGCGAGCTTAAGCGCGCGCTTGTCCCTGCCAACCTTAAGCAACTCCATGAGGCGCTTCTCGTAGGGAGCGCTGCCGACGACGTCGCGAATCAGCTCGCGGATGTTCTTCACGCGAGCGCCGAGTTTCTGTTGTACGAGCGAGGTGGAAAGATGACGCGGGGTCAGCACGGTGCTCACGGGAAACCCCGAAAAACGCGGATGATGGCGCGGACGGAAAGGGACGGGGACGCACCCCCTTGCGCTGCGCCGGGCGAGGCGCGAGCGTGCGCTTGGCGACCTGGTGCCCCTTCGAGAGACCAACGGCAATCCCAGCCATCTTGCGTGTTGTTCGGTCGCGTGCGATCGAATAAGAGGGTCGGCGGGCGTGTTCCTCGGCGATGAAATAGTTTGCGACGCGACTTTAGGCGCGACAATTTACAAACTTTCGTGACTGAAAAGCATTATAAATACATGCTTCAAGAATTTGTAGACTGTTTGCAAGTGCAATATGCCGATTAAAAACCAGCGACGGTTTTTTTCAAACAGACTCGCAGGCTCCGAGGAAAACGTCAACGCGAGATTCGTTCGTTGCCAGCGCGGCCCTCTCTTCACACCGGACCCGCGACGGACCCGAGGCGCGCGTCCCCGCGCCGCCGTCCGCCCGCTCCCGGTTCCGCGCACCGCCATGGCGCCGACGGAGGCGGCGGCCATCCTCCCCACAGGCCCCGAGCCCGAGGAGGTGGACGTGAACCAGTTTTACGTCAAGACGGAGAGCCTGGGGGCGCTGGCGGACCCCGAGGTGGAGGCGGCGGCGCTGCTGCCGCAGCTCGACTCGGACGTGTGGACCGTGGCGTGCGGCGGCCTGCTCGTCGCGCGCCGCCTCGCGTTTCACCACCCCGACGTGCTGCTCGGGACTCTGGACGCGGTCGTGCTGCGCCTGCGCGCGCACATGAACTCGCTGCGGAGCAGCCTGTGCAAGACCGCGCTCATCTGCTGCGCGGACGTGCTCCGGGCCTACGGCGACGCCGCGTTCGAGTTTTTGGAGGACGAATCTCGCGAAGGGCGTCAGCCTGACGGCTCGGGGCCCACCGGGGCGCCCAGCTTGATGCACACCTTGCTACACAAGGCGGCGCTGGATAAGAGGTTCGTCATGGACGAAGCCAAGCGCACGCTGCTTTTGATCATCGAGCGCCTCGACCCGGACGCGCTGGTGCGCGAGATCCTGCTGGCGCGCGTCGAGAGCAAGAACGATAAAGTGCGCGCGGTCGTCGCGATGTGCCTGCGTGAAGCCGTGGACGAATCGCTGCGGCGCGCGGAGGAACACGCGGTGCGCGGAACCGAACCCGAAACCGACGCCGACGGCGTCGAATCAGAGGCGTCGGCGTCGTGCGCGGCGACCGAGGGGGACGCGCTGTTGCGCGCGGCGGCGTCGTTCATCAACGACAGGCAGCCCGCGGCGCGCGAGCACGCGCGGCGGCTGCTGGAGACGCTCAAGCGCTCGCACGTAGAGCGCGCGGACGTGGAGAACGGGGGGGGACGCATGGCAGACGCACGTGGAGAGGACGCTGGGGAAATCGGTCGCCGTCAAGATCGTCAAGTTGTGTTGACGTCTCGCGGCGCGCGCGACGGAGCGACGATGGAAGAAACCGACGACGACGACGAGGACGTCTTCGTGTCATCGCGCGCGTGTGCGGCTCGTGACGCGTGGCTCGACGATCGTAGAAACAACACACGACGGTCTATATGGTTACTATGACGTCTCTTTCATTTTTTTTGTGTCCGATCATCGATCGATCATCTCCGTCGCGAGGACGCGCGCGCCGGCGCCGCCGGCGCGACGCGTCTTCGCTTCCCGGTTTTCGCCTCCGGGTCCTCGCGCCCCCGTGTCGCCTCCTCGCGCGCCTCGGGCGCCGGCTCGCCCTTGGCGGCGCTCGCGGCGCTCGCCTCGGGCGGCGCGGGCAGCGCGGGGTCGGGGTTCCGCGCGTCCGCCGGCAGCGTCAGCACGGTCTTCGCGACGCACTCTCCGGCGCCGGCGGCGGCGGCGCCCTCGGGCGCCTTGAGGACATCGATGAGGTTTTTGTAGAGCGCGACGTCCGGGTTGAGGTTCCGGATCGCCGCCTCGACGCGCGCGGGGTTCGTCTTGTCCTCCACCAGGTACTTCTTCTTGATCTGCCGCCGCGACCGGCCGGGGAACAGGCGCTGAATCAGGGAGAAGTCCGTGCCGAACTGCCGCAGCGCCTGGAAGAAAAACTCGGTGTCCTCCTTGGTCCACTTCTCGGCTTTCGTGTAGTTTGCGTACGTCGCCGAGTTGAGTTTCGTGCCGCTCTCCTCGACGCGCGTGAAGTCGCTCAGCGCCGTCGCGCGCTCCACCGCGGCGTTCACGGTCAGGGACTTCTCGTTGATCACGATCTGGCCGTCCACAACCAGCACCTGCGGGGTCATCGACACCGCGGCGCGCGGACCCGCGCGCGCCGTCGGCGCCGGAAGCGCGAGCGTCGCCGAGACTCCGGGAGTCTCGGCGTCCTTCTCGCCGCCGCCGCCGCCCGGGCTCACGACCACCGCGAGCGCCCGCGAGTCATCTCCATCCCGCGCGTGCCCAGACCCGGAGGAGGTCTTCTCCCCGCCGGTCCCGAGCGGGGCACCACCGTCCGCGTCGGGCCCAACGTTCGACGGACGCGCGGGGTCTTCGCTCGATCGCCGCTTCGCGAGCTTCGCGCGGTTCTCCGCGGCGCGCTCCTCGCGCGACTTCTGCCGGATGATGTCCCGGATGCTCTTCGCCAGCGAGTCGTCCACCGCGGCGAGCGCGCCGGCGCCCGCGCTCGCGCGCTGCGAGCCGGGTCGCACGCGGTTCCCACGCGTCGTGCTCGCCGAGCGCACCCAGCGGTGCGCGGGCGGCGCCGCCGCCGCCGCCGCCGCCGCGCGCGCGTGGACGGAGGGGGGCGGCGGCATCGCGGCGCGCGCCTCGAGGTGACGCGCCTCTTTGTCCCTCGCGGCTTTCGTTCGCGCGTCCGGCGCGGCGGCGGGGACGCCGCGGAGGCGCGACGCCCCCGACGCCGCCTCCGCCGCGGACTGAGGCGCTCGCGTCCCCGCGGCGGGATCCGGCGCCGGCGCCGCGGCGGGCGTCTTCTCCTTCCCTTCCCGCGGCTTTCGCTGCGGGAGGTTCGGCGCGCGGCCCGCCCTGGCCCGAGGCGGCTCCTCCGCCGCGGGCGCGGCCGACTCGGGCGGCGCGTCATCCGGTGCCGCCGCGGCGCCGCGGCCTCGCGCGCGCGCGACGATCTTAGGCGCGAAGACGCTGCTGCGGGACGTGCCTGATGCGGTTTCCAACCAAATGGACGATTCGGGGGGGCGTGTTCGTGGACGTGCGCGGTCAGCGCGCGCGTGGCGTCGAGCGCGGGAAGCGGATTCGCTCGCGCGTCGCGGACGCGGTGGCGAACGGACTCGTGGGTCGAAAAGACGCACCTTTGGCCGTCTTCGCGGCATTTTCCAGGGTTTCGAGCGCCAGGAGGTCCATGGCGCGAGCGGTGTGGTGGACTGCGCTCACTCGAGGTGCGACTCTTTTATTCCGGAGATCTCGCTCTCAAGGAGACGGCGCCTCGTGCGCGAGCGTCCCCTTGAACGCGTCGACGGTCAAGCAACCTTCGCGCTGGGGTCGCGCTCTCGTTACCCGGCGCTGCGGGACGAACGCGAGGTTCGAACTGAGAGACGCGGCGACAAGCGCCGCCTCCAATTACACCGTCTCCCGTATTTTCCGAGTCGCACCGTCATCAAACGACTCGTTTTCTCGTCCGAGCCTTGGCAGGGAGCACGTCAAGAAAAGTCACAAACTTCGCGTGGGGCGATGACACAAACCGAGCCGCGGCGGGCCACCGACATGTCTTGACCCGACCGAATCAACAGACACGCGCGCGAACATGTTCGGCTTGATGTACGGGCTGTACGCGGAGGCGACCAGGAAGGTGCGTGCCACGCCACGCCGCTGCCCGCGTCTCGCGCACACCCGCGCGTTTATTTCCACCTGGCGCGTTCGTGGACCTCATCACGGAGTCCAGCGACCGCCGTCGACCCCGCGTCTCTCCCGACGCTCGCCGTCCGTTCCCGTCCGCGTCGCGCGACGGCGGCGCCGGGGACGCCTCGCCGAGACGCGCGCGCCGCACGATGTCTCCCTCCGACCTCTCCTCGACGCGAACGCTCCACCGACGCGCGACTGACATCATCATCACCGTCACGTCGTCGTCCGCCTGACGTACGTCGCGCATCAGAACGAGTACCGGTTTTTGATCTTGGGCGTCGGCGGCGCCGGCAAGACGTGCGTCCTGGAGTCCCTGAAGACGCGCTTCTCGCCGATGCCCGGGCTGGCGCCGGCGCAGGTCGTGCCCACGGTGGGCCTGAACCTCGCGCGGCTGGAAGTGCCCGCCGCGCGCGGCGGCGCGGAGACGTGCGTGTTCTGGGACCTCGGCGGCGCGCCCGGCTTGCGCGGCATCTGGGAGCGGTACTACGCCGAGTGCGACGGCGTGCTCTTCGTGGTCGACGCGGCTTTAAGCGCGGAGAACACCGCGGAGGACGATCGGTCGAAAGAGGACGATCGGTCGAAAGATGCGGTGACGGACGAACAAATAGAGCTCCTGCGACGCGTCCTCGCCGAGCCCCGGCTAGCCGGCGCGCCGGCGCTCGTCTTGGTGAACAAGGCGGATGCCGTCTCAGACGCGTGCGCCGAGCGGATGAAACGCGCGTGCGCCTCGGCGCTGGTCACGGCGGGGACGCAGAGACACAGGGTGGAGCAGACCGTGGGGATGGTCGGGAGAGGGGTGGACCGGGGCGTGGACTGGCTGGTGGGCGCCACCGTGCGCTGCGAGCGCGCCGAGCGGCGGCTCGCGGCGGCGGCGCGAGAGCGTTGAATTTGTGACGCGCGCGCGCCATGGAATCGTTATGTATAGTCGTTTGTATCGTCGAGTCGCGGCGTTCGTTCGTCGCGTCGTTCGCACGTCACTGGGAGCCTTATTTTTTGGAGGGGGCGCCCGCCTGGTCTCCTGTCTTCCCGTCGCACGCCACGATTTTCAGCTTATCGACGTGCGCCGCGTCTTTGTATCCCCCCGGGCCGGTCACCGTGAACGTCACGTCGTCCAGCACAAACGTCCACACGTTGTCGCAGAAGCGGTACGTGTCCAGATTGCCCTTGAACGTGGTCTTGGTCTTCACCGACGACAAAGCCTCGTTCATGCACTTGTCGTACTGCGCCAGGACTTTCATCGCGATCGAGGGGGTGAGCTCGCCGTTGGTCACCATCTCGTCCAGCGCGTCCGTGAGCGTCATACCGAGCGTGGATCTGCGGTACAGCTCATAATACTGAGGGAGAGTCGGCGGGGAGGATTCGGCGTGGATCAGCGCGGGTTCGCGGCTCGAACGCGGCGCGGACGCGACGATCGAGCGACGGGAAGCGCGGGGGGCTCTGCGGTAAACGCACCGCCATCCCGGTCGTCCCCCCCTGCGGTGATAGGTCACTCTGCGCGGCGCGCGCGCGAGTGCGACGCTCAGGAAAACCACATTCGTCGACGCGAGGGTTTTTCTCGGACGCAGTCACGACCTCGGCAACGCACTGCAGTACTAGAAACCGCGCGCGAATCCGAGGGGACCCCCACTCTTCGTCCCGGGGTCCGCCGCACGAGATGGGCAACTTCGACGCGTTCGTGGACGAGGATGACGACGCGCCGGTGGCGCCGCCGCCGGTGTTCGTGCCCATGCAGGCGTCCGCGCCCGTCCCCACCCACGCGCCCGCGCCCGTGCCCATGCACGCGCCCGCGCCCGCGCCCGCGCCGATCCCGATGCGGGCGGTGCCACCGCCCGCGCAGGTGCAGCCTTCCGCGTCCGCGCCGGCCGCGCTCGGGATGCTCGACTTGCTCGCCGCGTGCCGCCTGAAGTGCACTGAGCCGCAGCTGCACGAGCTCAAGGTGACGTACATGAAGCTCAAGGTACGTCGCACGACGCCTGCCCTCGTTTCCGTCGAGCGCGCGAGAGGTTTTCCCTCGCCCAGCTCGAACGAAAACCACGCGCGGACGCGCGTCGCGAACGCGTTCGCGACGCACCGCGCCGCGACCCCCGCGGCGACTCGAAGCGGCGAACGCACCGACGCGACTGACCGATCCGCCTTCGCCGTCTTCCCGCTCTGACGTCCGCCGAACGCGATGACGATCGCGTGATTTTTCACTTAAAAAAACGACAGGAGCGCCTGTGCCCGGTTGTGGATTTCCTGAAAGCCGTGCGCGAGGTGCTCGGCGAGGACGCGCTCGTGCAGGCGATGGCCGCGAGCCGCGTGGCGCGCCAGCGCAAGGCGGCGGCGGCGGCGCTCGCCGCGCAGGCGGAGGCGGAGGCTGCGCGCGCCAAGGCGGCGGCGGGCGACGCGGCGGGCCCCCCGCGCGTCGGCGCGGGCGGCGGCGGCGCGGGCGACCGCCCGCCGCCGCCCAGCCTCGACGTGGCTAAGGAGGCGGACGACGTGCTTGCGATCGCGGGCGTGAACGCGGACGACGAGGCGCGGTACATGTTCGGGGTGGATGACTTACAGCGGGAGGACACGCACGCGGACTTCACCCCGAAGGCGAGCTGGCGCAAGTTGATTGAGCTACGCGTCTTTGCGCGAGTCGCCGGCGAGGACGGCGTGGCGTCGCGCGCCGGCGTGGCCAACGTGCACGAGAAGGTGTACGAGTACGTCGAGGAGGCGCTGCAGGCGCGCCTGAAGGGGTTCGTCGCGCGCGTGCAGCTCGCGGCGAAGCACCGCAACGACGGCAACAGGCGGCTGCTGCCGCGCGAGAAGACGGCGGTCCGCGAGCCGCGCGCCGCGGTGCGCCGCGTCAACGTGGACGCCGAGCGCGGCGCCGCGGCGCGCGCCGAGAAGGAGCGCCAGCGGCTCCTGCGCGTCGGCGAGACATTCCTGGCGAAGCGCAAGCGCGCGCGCGGCGGCGAGGACGAGGACGACGCCGAGCTCAAGGAGAAGGTGGCGAAAGTGCAGGCGGAGGAGGAGGAGCGCCGGCGCGCGGAGACCGCCAACCAGGCGGCGCAGGCGGCGCTCGGCGCGGATGCCAAGTACCTCAAGTGGGCGGCGGCGGCTGAGGCGGGCGACGGCGGCGCGGCGCGAGGTGCGAAAGGCGCGACGAAAGGCGACCCTGGAGGCGATCCTGGAGGGCCCGGAGGGGAGAAGTCGAGAGAGAGGCTCGGCGGCGCGGAGGGGTTCGGCGGCGTTCCCGGCGCGGTGGCGGTGGCGGAACACAGCGTGGTGTTGCGCGACTGCGCGGAGGCGCTCAAAGACGACGCGCGCCGCCGCGCGCTGCGGCCGAAGCTGTTGGGCCGGACGTAGCGCGATTGAAAACCGAAGACGCGATGTGTACGAACACGAGTTGCGTTTAAACATCTATTACACACGCGCGCGCTCGCGCGCGTCGGTCGAACGTTCGCGAATCTCACCGATTAGATGGTGGTGCCGTCGGGGATGGTGGCGTTGCGCAGGATGGTGACGATGCCCGAGCGGATGTACACGCCGTTCTCCTCGTCGACGAGGTCCTCGACGCCGGCGGCGTTGGTGATGGTGCAGTTCTTCCCGATGCGCGCGTTCTTGTCGATGATGGCGTTGGAGATGACGGAGCCCTCGCCGATGCCCACGGGCACGCCGCCCTCGGCGATCACCTTCGCCTTCTGCTCGTCCGACTCGTAGTAGTCGGCGCCGATGATCATGGCGTGCTTGATCGTGCACCCCTTGCCAACCTGCGAGCGCAGGCCCACGATGGCGTCCTCCACCGTGCAGTCGGAGAGCGAGCAGCCGTGCGAGATGATGGCGTCCTTGACGTGGCACTTCTCGATCTTCGCGGGGGGCAGGAAGCGGGGGGAGGTGTAGATGGGCGCGCGCGCGTCGTAGAACTCAAACTGGGGCGGGTTCTTGGCGAGGTTCAGGTTCGCCTCGAAAAACGACTTGATCGTCCCGATGTCCTCCCAGTAGTCGTTGAACAGGTACGCCTGCACCTTGAACCCGTCCGCGGCAGCCTTGGGGATGATCTCGCCGCCGAAGTCGTTGTCCTGGGGGTAGTCCTTGTTCAGGAAGTTCACGAGCGCGTCCTTCTTGAACACGTAGATGCCCATGGAGGCGATGTACGGGTTCGCCTTGGCGGCTTCGGCGTCGAGGCCGAGGACGGTGGTGTCCACCTGCATCGCCTTGAGGGCGTCGCCCTCGGGCTTCTCCGCGAACTCGACGATGCGGCCGGTGTCGTCGATCTTCATCAGACCGAAGTCCGAGGCGCGCTCGTCGTCCATGGGCAAGCAGCCGATGGTGATGTCCGCGTCAACCTCCCTGTGCCGATCCACGAACGCCATGTAGTCCATGCGATACAGGTGGTCGCCGGACAAAATCACGATGTCCTGCACGTCCTTGTTCTTGATGTCCTCGAACAGCCAGCTGTACTGGCGCACGGCGTCCGCGGTGCCCTGGAACCACTCCTTGCCGCCGAGGCCGGGGGTCTGCGTCGCCGCGAGCACCTCCACGAAGCCGTTGCCGCCGTACATGATGCCGTTGCCGAAGTTGTACGTGCGCGCGAGGTGGCGGTTCAAAGACACCGAGTTGAACTGCGTCAGGATGTACATCTTGCTGATGCCCGAGTTGAGGCAGTTGGACATCGGGACGTCGATGAGGCGGTACGCGCCGCCGATGGGCACCGCGGGCTTGGCGCGCTGCTTGGTGAGGGGGTACAGGCGGGTGCCCGCGCCGCCGCCGAGGATCACCGCGGCGACGGACTTGGAGTTGGAGATGGCGGTGGGGGACTGCGACTCCTCCACGGACACGCCCGTGGCCTTGACGGTGCGGGACACAGCGGCGCGGGGCGCGGAGACGCGCGAGGCGCTGAGCTTGGAGCCCTTGAAGAAGTCCTTGCGGCCCACGGGGGTGCTGCTGCTCGTCGATCGAGACAAGGGGGGGAGGTCAGAGGGGCCCGAGCGCGGGGAGCGCGGAGCGAGCGCCGGGGACGGGGGGATTCCCCCGAAGCGTCGTTGTGGCGGTTCCCGATCGCCGGAAACGCGGCGAGGCGCGACGGGGGTTCGCGCGGGTTCGGGGAGGCGCACGCACCGGCACGCGGACGCGCTCTGCGCGAACATGGCGGCGGACATGTCCTTGGTGGTTGGGTTATGTGCGTTTGACGCGCGCCGAACCTGTGCCGCGCCTCCCGCGGGAGGAACCAAACTCTATCCTCACCCGCGTTCGGCTCGCGGGAGGGAACAAGATCGTGACAGCTGTACAAAACGTGGAATCGCCCGAAAACGAGTGACGAAAACGAGTTCGCCACGAATTTCTCGCGAGGAACCGCGTCGAAAAACACAACAACGCGTTTTTGCTGACGACTCGTCGCGTTCAAACGAAAATACTCGCTTCGCTTCGCGCGTTCGTCGTCGCTCGTCCCGCGTCTGCGCGTCATCGCTCCGCCGCCTCGTCCTCGTCCAAGAACTCGGCGAGCGGCAGCGCGCGCACGGGCTGCCTGAGCTTTGACAGCGCCCCCGACTGGATCTGCCGAATGCGCTCGCGCGACAGCCCGTAGTGCGTCCCGATGTCCCCCAGGTTCATGGGCTCGCGCCGCGCTTCGTCGTCCTCCCCGGCGCCCATCCCGTACGCCATCCGCAGCACGTTGCGCTCGCGCGGCGCGAGCGTCGCCAGCGCGCTCTCGATGTCCTCCTGCAGCTCCGCGTCCTGCACGGTGTCGAACGGGTCCTCGTCGTACGTGACGTGCTCGTCGGAAACCGTCAGGTCCTGCTTCGTTCCCCCCCCGCCCGCGCCCGCCACATCCGCGCCGGCGTACGCGTGCGCGCTCTCGTCCAGGCTCTCCACCGCGAAGCGCGCGCGCTCGAGCGCGTCCACTTTGTCCTCGCGCATGTCCGCCAAAGCCGCGAGCTCCGCGCGCGTGGGTCGGCGCCCGTTTCGCAGCTCGAACGCGACGCGGCACTTCTGCAGCTTGCTCAGGGCGTCGTACACGTGCACGGGCAGCCGGATCGTGCGCGACTGGTCGTTCACCGCGCGCGAGCAGCTCTGCCGGATCCACCAGTGCGCGTACGTGGAGAACTTGAACCCGCGCTCGGGGTCGAACCCCTCGACGCCGCGGATGAGGCCGCCTATGCCCTCCTGGATCAGGTCCTCGAGCGCCACGCCGCGCCCGATGAACTTCTTCGCCACGCTCACGACCAGCCGGAGGTTGTGCCGCAGCAACAGCTGCTTCGAGCGGTTCGCGGTGATCCGCAGCGTCTCCAGATCCGCCGCCGACGCCGCGCCGAGCGCGCGCGCCAGCTCCGTTTCAGAAACGTCGTTTGGATCTTTCCCCGCCCGCTCCGCGACGGCGACGCGCGCCGCGACCACGCGCGCCTGCTGCTGGACGTTCGTCGCCAAAAGCACCTCCTCTTCCTTCGAAAGCAGCTTCGTCTGCGAGATCTCCACCAGAAACGAAGCCACGCCGCTGGTCGAGCCGTTCGCGCGCGCGCGTCGCGTCGCGCGCGTCCGTCGACCGACGCCGGCGAGCTCGGGATTGCGTAAATCCGTCCCTTCCCACGCATCCAGCGTCGCTTGCACCGAGGAGAGGTACTCGCCGAACGCACCGCGCGCGCTGTCCCGCTCGGACGAAGACGAGGCGGTTCCGTGCGACGCGGCACGAGCCGAATCCGCGAATCCGCTCGAATCCCCCGGCTCTTCCGGCTCTTCCCTCGCGCGCGTCTCGTTCGTCCCGCCCTCCTCCGTTTGGGTGTCCCGCGCCTTCCTCGCGCGCGCGACGCACCGTGCGCCTCGGGCCACGCTCGAGACGCGGCGCGCCGAGCACGAAGCCGTCCCCCACCGCGTCCCGATCGCCGCGCACGCCATCGCCGCGGTCCGCCGAAGCGCGCGCCCGCGCGCGTCGCCTTCGCGGACCCTGGAGCTCGCGTGCCGGTCCCGGGAGGCGCCGGAGATAATGCGTCACCGTCCTGACAGGTCACTCGTCCCACGCCACAAGCCACGACGCGAAGATCCGATCCGAGTTTTCGCTGACCCGAGTTTCAAAGGCGTCTCGGGTGCAGTGACCGGTGAATCGGTCGACGCCCCGATGAACTCGTCGATCTGCCGATCAAGGTTTCTTTCTTTTCCTCAACGGCTAACGGTCGCGTGGATTTGTTTTTTGAACGCCGCATCGGACGGGGAGACTCGACACAACGCGGCGCACGATGAAGATTAAACTCGAGTCCAAGCAGGGCGTTGAGGTACTCGCTGATACGCTCGACGAGACGTTGGATGCCTTGCAAGTACGTCCGGTGGAGGTTCCCTCCGAACGCGTCGCCTCGAACGCCACTTCGGCGAAACGAAATCTCACCGCCTTCCCCGTTCCCCCGCGCAGGAGCACGACGCGTCGACGGACCCCCGGGTGGCGAACCTGCTGCAGCGCCAGAGCTTCACGGCGTTCAAGGAACGCGTCTTGACGTGCTTGGTGCACAACACCACGGTTCCCGGGGGCATACGGTGCGTGCGGCGGGAGCGCGTGGAACGTCCCACGACGTCCTTCCCCTCCGTTTTTTTTGTCCGCGTCTTCTCGAACGTCATCCGTGCTCGCGAGCGCGTCGTCGACGCGGAACTGACGCGTCGCTCTCCTTCGCACATGTCCACACTCACGCCCCCCCCCGCAGTCCCGGCGACTTCAACGCGAAATCCGCCTCCGTGCCCGGGGGTCTGCCCGAGCACATCAAGGCGTTGAAGGCGGCGGTAGACAAGCAGCGCGCGGAGGTTCCGGCGCTGGTGATGAAGCAGACGAGCGCGCACCTGGAGACGCTGCAGTCCTTCGACGGCGCGCTGGAGGAGATCGAGAACATGAAGCGCGACACGGAAAACCTGATCAAGTCGCACGGAGGCAAGGGCGGCGCGGCGGTGGACGTGCAGCGCGACTTGCTGGAAAAATGCGAGCAGCTGCCCGAGCTGCAGCGGCGGCTGCAGACGGCGACGGCCAAGCTGGGAACCATCTTGTCGCAGATGGATGCGAGCGCCGCCGCCGTCGAGGCGTAGGCGACCCGACTCGCGCCGACTCGCGGCGGTGGTGGTCGTGATGGTCTCTGTAACATACACTACGAACGAACGAAGCTCGCGTCACGCGGCGTTTCTCGCTCTCGGGAACAACGTGTGGTCGCGCAACATCATCTTCTTCCTTCGTTTGGTCATGAAATCCTCCAGCTTGCCGCTCTCCTTGAGCTCCTTGTACTTCTCCACCAGAGCGATTTTCTTCTTCAGCGCTTTCTTCATGTGGTAAATGCCCTTGCGCTCGCTCGGATTCGCGCTCCCGTCCACGCGGTCGCCCTTCCCGGAGGGCTTCTTCGCGCTTCCTTTTCCCTTGGGTTTCGTAGACTTGCCTCGCGCGGTCGGCGGCGCGCTCGCGCCAGCCTTACCGGGCCTCTCCTCTCGGCTGGGTTTTCCCATGCCTCCACCCGACGGCGCCTTGAACGACGACCGGCAAACACCTCCGAGTCGGGTTCGCGCGTCTCGCCCGCACCCGAGCGCGCGCGTGACTGCTCGCCGAGAGGCGGCGGTGGCCGATTTTCACGCGCGTAAAACGGAACTCGAAACGGAGCCGTCCTTGTCAGCCAGTTCGACAGAAGTGTTCCGAGGTTTTCTTTCGCGTCGCGAAGCGGGTCGAACCCCCGAGGTGCTCAGGTTCACGCGCGCGCCGCCGTCGCCGCGAAACGCCCGCCATGCGCGCATCCTCCCGCGCGCTGGTCGCGCTCCTGGCGCTCGCGCTGTGCGTCGCCGCCGAGGCGTTCTACCTGCCCGGCGTCGCCCCCCAGGACTACGCCCGCGACGACATCGTGTACATGAAGGTGAACAAGCTGTCGTCGACGCGCACGCAGCTCCCGTTCGAGTACTACTCGCTGCCGTACTGCCGTCCCCACAAGGTGGCGCACTCCGTGGAGAACCTGGGCGAGGTCCTGCGCGGCGACCGCATCGAGAACTCGCTGTACTCGCTCGAGATGCGCTTCGACCAGCAGTGCAAGCTGGTGTGCAAGATCGACTCCCTGACGGCGTCGCAAGCCGGCGACTTCGCCGCTAAGATCGAGGACGAGTACCGCGTGATGATGATCCTCGATAACCTGCCGGTGGCGATGGTGCGCATGCTGGAGAACGAGGAGGGCGAGCAGCTCAAGACGTACGAGCGGGGGTTCCCGGTGGGGTTCAAGGCGAAGATGGACGCCGACGGCGCGTGGGTTCCGCCGGACGTCGCCGGCGGCGACGCCAAGGCGTTCATAAACAACCACGTGCGGTTCACGGTTCTGTACCACAAGGACGAGAACACGGATTCGGCGCGGATCGTGGGGTTCGAGGCGGAGCCCTTCTCCGTGAAGCACGCGTACGAGAAGCCTTGGAACCCGGAGAAGCCCATCCTGGAGACGTGCAACGCGCACCGCATGACGTACGTGTCGTACGACCAGCCGCCGCAGGAGGCGCGCGAGGGCGAGGAGGTGATCTTCACGTACGACGTGCTGTTCAAGGCGTCCGATATCCGCTGGGCCAGCCGCTGGGACACGTACCTGCTCATGACGGACGCGCAGATCCACTGGTTCTCCATCGTGAACTCCATGATGATCGTGCTGTTCCTGTCCGGGATGGTGGCGCTCATCATGCTGCGCACGCTGCGCCGCGACATCACCAAGTACAACGAGCTGGAGACCGCCGAGGAAGCCGCCGAGGAGAGCGGCTGGAAGCTGGTGCACGGCGACGTCTTCCGTCCGCCCCGGGACTTCGACCTGCTCAGCGCGCTCGTGGGCACGGGCGCGCAGGTGGCGTGCATGTTCGCCGTCACGCTTGTCTTCGCGCTCCTGGGTTTCCTGAGCCCGGCGAACCGCGGCGCGCTGATGACGGCGATGGTGAGCCTGTTCATCGCCGCCGGGTACGTCGGCGGGTACGTCTCCGGGACTTTGTACCGAACCTTCAAAGGCACGAACTGGGTGAAAAACGCGTTCGTCACCGGAACGTTGTACCCGGGCATCATTTTCGTGATCTTCTGCGTGCTGAACACGCTGATTTGGCACGAAAAAAGCTCGGGCGCGGTGCCGTTCGGAACCTTCTTCCTCCTCGTGTTCCTGTGGTTCGGGGTCTCCGTGCCTTTAGTGTACGCCGGCGCGTACCACGCGCTCCGCTCGTCGACCGGGGACGCTCCGAACCCGACGCGCACGAACAAGATCCCGAGGCAAGTTCCTAAACAGGCGTGGTACATGAGCGACTTCGTGCAGGTGTTAGTCGGTGGCGTGTTGCCGTTCGGCGCCATCTTCATCGAGCTCTTCTTCATCATGACCAGCCTATGGTTACACCAGTTCTACTACATCTTCGGGTTTTTAGGGTTGGTGTTCGTGATCCTGTGCGTGACCTGCGCGGAGATCTCCGTGATGCTGTGCTACTTCCAGCTCGTCGCGGAGAACCACAGGTGGTGGTGGCGCGCGTTCGGCACGAGCGCGTCGTCCGCGCTGTACCTCTTCCTGTACGGGTGCCACTACTTCTCCACCAAGCTGGAGGTGACCAACCGGGTCAGCGCCGCCATGTTCTTCGGGTACCTCTTCATCGGCTCGGCGCTGTTCTTCGCCATGACCGGCGCCGTCGGGTTCGCCGCGTGCTTTGTGTTCGTCAGGACGATCTACGCCAGCGTCAAGCTGGACTGATCGCGAGACGCGTCGCGAGGAAAGAACGGTGCGACGCGCGCGAGACGCGCGCGCGAGTGTATGAAGTACGTGTGACGAACCTCGTCATCCGCGCGCGTCGCCGACGATCGCGATAATAAACATATCTACTTTGTATGACATAAAAGTACTCCTCTCGCTCACGTTGACGCGTCATCCTCGACGTCGGCGTCGAGCATATGCATGCTCCACATGTGCACCAGCATGTCTTGTTTCAGGCTCTGCAGGTTATACTCCGCGCGCAGCGCCGTGTTTTCCTTCTCCATCTCGCCCAGCCGCGCGTCCTTCGAGCGGAGCGTCTCCCCCTCGCTCCGCACCTGCTCGCGCAGCAGCTCGAGCTCCTCCTTCAGCGACGCCAGCTCCTCGTCCGAGATGTTGTACACCTTCTTCTCGACCACCTTCTCGACCACCTTCTCGACCACCTTCGGCTCCGAGTTCGAGGGACCCGCCGGACCCGCCGCCTTCTCCGCCGCGGAGTCGCGAACGACGTTCGCGTCCGCGCGCCGCGGCGCCAGCGGCGACGGCGCGCGCAGCGGCGACGGCGGCGACCGCGCCGCGGCGGCGACGGACACTTCGCGAGCGGGCGACGGCGCAGCGCCGTCTCCCTCCCGCGCCGACGGCACGCGGAAGGGACTCGGCGGCGACCGCTTCGGGGCTTCCGCCTTTCCGCTCGAGGACGTCGAGGTCGAGGCGGCGAGAGGAGACGCGCCCGGAACGCGGTACGCCGCCGCCCGCGGCGGCGGCGCCCGCGGCGGCGCCCGCGCGCGCTTGGCGCCGATGCCGCAGCACCCGCCGGCGGGCGGCGGCGGCGACGGCGGCCAGTCGTCCTGGACGGACCCCGAGGCCTGCGAGATCACCGAGACGGACGATCGGCCGACGCCGGGTGGCGCGCGCGGGGACCGCGCGGGTGGCGGAAGCGCGCCGTCGTGCCTCGAGCGGTCGTTCGCCCTCGGCGACGCGTACGGACTCGAGCGACTCGCCGCCTCGGGCCGCGCGGAGGGCGAACCTCCGCGGGAGGGCGAGCCTGGGGACGCCTCGTCGTTCGTCGTCAGCGCTTCGCTCGCGTCGTGGTCGTCTAGCGGGCAGAAGTAGCGCTTGAACTCCGCGCGCGTGACGTCCAGCGAGGAGTCGGCGTCGAGGCGCTGGAACACCTTCTCGAACAGGTCGCGCGAGTCGTGCTCCTGGCCCACCACGGTGCCCAGGTCCAGCAAACGGCCAACCTCGGGATCGCGGCGGAGCGCCTGCGATTGGCGCGCGGAGGGGTTTGGAGGAGGTTTCGAGGGACGGAGGTCAGTCGCGACGTCCTCGAGCGCGCGTGTCGCGCGAACGTGCGCGGGAGGGTCGCGCGTCGACGCGCGCGTCGCGTCGACTCGCGTCTCAGAAGGAGGACAGGTCTCGGGGGGACCGTGACGCGGTTCGCCGAATCTGGGACGCGCGTACCATTATGAACTCGTTCACGGTGAGCACCCCGTCGCCGTTGGCGTCGATGATGTCGAAGACCTCATCCAGGGCATCGGGGTGCACCAGCGACGCGGGCGCGCCGTACGCGGCCATGGCGCCCGTGTCGGGGCGACTCGGCGTGCCGAAGAATGAGGACGAGAAAAAAACCGGGAAGCGAAGACGCGTCGCGCCGGCGGCGCCGGCGCGCGCGTCCTCGCGACGGAGATGATCGATCGATGATCGGACACAAAAAAAATGAAAGAGACGTCATAGTAACCATATAGACCGTCGTGTGTTGTTTCTACGATCGTCGAGCCACGCGTCACGAGCCGCACACGCGCGCGATGACACGAAGACGTCCTCGTCGTCGTCGTCGGTTTCTTCCATCGTCGCTCCGTCGCGCGCGCCGCGAGACGTCAACACAACTTGACGATCTTGACGGCGACCGATTTCCCCAGCGTCCTCTCCACGTGCGTCTGCCATGCGTCCCCCCCCGTTCTCCACGTCCGCGCGCTCTACGTGCGAGCGCTTGAGCGTCTCCAGCAGCCGCCGCGCGTGCTCGCGCGCCGCGGGCTGCCTGTCGTTGATGAACGACGCCGCCGCGCGCAACAGCGCGTCCCCCTCGGTCGCCGCGCACGACGCCGACGCCTCTGATTCGACGCCGTCGGCGTCGGTTTCGGGTTCGGTTCCGCGCACCGCGTGTTCCTCCGCGCGCCGCAGCGATTCGTCCACGGCTTCACGCAGGCACATCGCGACGACCGCGCGCACTTTATCGTTCTTGCTCTCGACGCGCGCCAGCAGGATCTCGCGCACCAGCGCGTCCGGGTCGAGGCGCTCGATGATCAAAAGCAGCGTGCGCTTGGCTTCGTCCATGACGAACCTCTTATCCAGCGCCGCCTTGTGTAGCAAGGTGTGCATCAAGCTGGGCGCCCCGGTGGGCCCCGAGCCGTCAGGCTGACGCCCTTCGCGAGATTCGTCCTCCAAAAACTCGAACGCGGCGTCGCCGTAGGCCCGGAGCACGTCCGCGCAGCAGATGAGCGCGGTCTTGCACAGGCTGCTCCGCAGCGAGTTCATGTGCGCGCGCAGGCGCAGCACGACCGCGTCCAGAGTCCCGAGCAGCACGTCGGGGTGGTGAAACGCGAGGCGGCGCGCGACGAGCAGGCCGCCGCACGCCACGGTCCACACGTCCGAGTCGAGCTGCGGCAGCAGCGCCGCCGCCTCCACCTCGGGGTCCGCCAGCGCCCCCAGGCTCTCCGTCTTGACGTAAAACTGGTTCACGTCCACCTCCTCGGGCTCGGGGCCTGTGGGGAGGATGGCCGCCGCCTCCGTCGGCGCCATGGCGGTGCGCGGAACCGGGAGCGGGCGGACGGCGGCGCGGGGACGCGCGCCTCGGGTCCGTCGCGGGTCCGGTGTGAAGAGAGGGCCGCGCTGGCAACGAACGAATCTCGCGTTGACGTTTTCCTCGGAGCCTGCGAGTCTGTTTGAAAAAAACCGTCGCTGGTTTTTAATCGGCATATTGCACTTGCAAACAGTCTACAAATTCTTGAAGCATGTATTTATAATGCTTTTCAGTCACGAAAGTTTGTAAATTGTCGCGCCTAAAGTCGCGTCGCAAACTATTTCATCGCCGAGGAACACGCCCGCCGACCCTCTTATTCGATCGCACGCGACCGAACAACACGCAAGATGGCTGGGATTGCCGTTGGTCTCTCGAAGGGGCACCAGGTCGCCAAGCGCACGCTCGCGCCTCGCCCGGCGCAGCGCAAGGGGGTGCGTCCCCGTCCCTTTCCGTCCGCGCCATCATCCGCGTTTTTCGGGGTTTCCCGTGAGCACCGTGCTGACCCCGCGTCATCTTTCCACCTCGCTCGTACAACAGAAACTCGGCGCTCGCGTGAAGAACATCCGCGAGCTGATTCGCGACGTCGTCGGCAGCGCTCCCTACGAGAAGCGCCTCATGGAGTTGCTTAAGGTTGGCAGGGACAAGCGCGCGCTTAAGCTCGCCAAGCGGAAGGTGCGTCATCGGCATAAAAAAGTTTCTAGGGTTTCGCGAGACGCGCGTGGCGCGGCGAATCCCCCCGCGTCCGCCGGTCCTCCGCGCGGCGGGAAGCGCGCCCGTGGCGCGTGTTCGCCGCGGTCTCTTCGACTGGCTTCGGTTCGCATGGCCTCGACCGCGACGCCGTCGCCGTCTCCCGCCCGCGCGCCTCGCGCCTCGCGCCTGACACCCGAGGCCCCGCTGACCCGATCCCCCCTTTTCTTTTCCCTCACGAAACAGCTCGGCACCCACGGTCGCGGCAAGAAGAAGCGCGAGGAGATGGGCGAGCTCATCCGCAAGATGGCCGCGAAGGGCCGCGCCGCCGCGTAAGGGGCACATTCTCGCGTGGACGTGAGACCGGGACGCGAACCGTAGATGTCGTTTTCATGCCCACACACGACGACGACGACACAGAATCTGTTCATACTCCGTTTTCCACAGATGTCTCGCGCCGCGACGCGGACGCCGCGGACGCGTCTCGCCTCTCACGCATCCCCCTCGCTCGCGGGCGCGTGCGCCGGCGCGACGCGCGCCTTCGAGCCGCCTCGTCTTCCGTCCTCCAAAGCCTCCAGCGCCCACGCGTCGTCCGCGTGCACGACCCGCGGCTGGTTCAGCCGCAGACAAGAAAACCAGGAAAACCAGGAAAACCCCCTCCTCCTCCTGACGGCGTTTTTTTTTTCGTCCGCTTCTTCCGCTTTTTTCGTTTTCAGTCTCCGCTCCGGCGCTTTTCGTCCGCTCGCCTCGGCGTCCCCCCCCGAGGTGAAGAACCGCGCGGCGTCCTGCGCCTCGCCGTCGGAGAACTTGCTCTGCCACCACCTCCTGACGGCGACGCGCGCGTCCGCCAGCGCGCCGAGCGCCGAGCGCCGCCCGGAGCCGGTGACGTCGCGGCGCAGCGCGCGCGTGCGCGCGTAAAGCAGCGCGACGTCGTCGCCGTGCGCGGACCACAGCGCGCCGTGCGTTTTCCGTAGCGCCGTCGCGTTCGACGCGACGAACGCGTTCACGCGCAACTGCGCCTGGAGCGCACGGAACGCGAGCGTGGCTTGTGCGACGTTCGTGCGGTCGAGACAATCCTTGCAGTTGACGCGAAACGCACCCGTCTGCGCGTGCGTCTTTTCGGCGAAGGCGCGCGCGCCTTCGCGCGCGACGAGAACCGGGCTCGAGTCGAACCAAAACCCGTGTCGCGCCGCGTCCGTCTCCGTCAAACGCAAAAGCGTCGCGAGCGCTTCGCGGTCGCCGCGACGCGCGATCTCACTCGCCAAATCGAACGGTACGAGCCGCACGTGCGTCCCCGCCGCGTGCGCGGCGGCGGCGTACGACGCGCCCAGGCGCGACTCGGACGACGACGCGCTTCGCGAAAGCAGATCGAGCGCCACGGACGCGCCGTACGTCCGCGCGAACGCGCCGAGGTGCGCGCGCGCGCTCGCCGCCGAGGCGGAGGCGTCCTCCAGAAACGCCATGGGGAAACGCCAGCGCGTATCGCGCAGAGGCTGCGCCCACCGCACGGGCGCGGACCCGCGCGCGATCACGAAGCATGAGACGTACGATTCACGACGTACGAGTCGCGAATCGTAATCGTAATCGTCTTCGCCCTCCGCCGCGGCATCCGCCGACGCGCCCGCGACGCCATCCGCGCCATCCGTCTCCACCTCGCACATCTGCTCCGTCTCCACGAAGTTGGCGACGTTCCCGTCGGCGTCCGCGCCGCGGCAGTGGTGGCGCACGCCGTGGCGCGCGCGCGCGACGCGCGCGACGACCGAGACGACGGCGACCGCGTTTCGGGAACCGCCGGGGCTTACGCCGACGGCGACGCGCGCCGAGCGCCACGCGCCGCACGCGAGCGGCGCCAGGAACGCGCTCGCCGCGTCGCGTCTCCGGAACGCGCGCGTTCGTTCTGTTTGTTCAGTTTCCGACATAATACGTTTCGTGACATCACTCGTGACATCATCACTCACATCACCCGTCGTATCGATCTCCGACAAAAACACGTCCCCGCACCGAGCGTTCCAAACGAAAGCGCGGTCGGCGGCGAACCACGGCGCGTCGTTCGCTTCGGAAGCGGCGGGGTCCGTCGGCCCCGTCGGCGTAGTACCGCGCGCGCGCGCGCGCGAGCGCGTGCAGTCGTATCGCGCCGGGTCGCCGGAGAAGAACAGACGCGTCGTTTTCGAATCGAGCGCTTTCCGAAGCAGCGCGAGGCACCGCCGCTCGTCGCGTCGCGCCTCGGGCGAGAGCGCCTGGAACGCGCCCGGCGCCGCGCACGGCGCCGCGTCGAACGCGACGGCGCGGAAAACGGGGCACCCGCGGACGGCGCCGACGCTTTTTATTTTGTTAATGACCAGCAGGTGCACGCCGGAGGGCGTGCGCACCGCGCCCGCGCACCCGTACACCTCGTGCGACGAGACGCGCGGCGCGTCCGCGATGAGCGCGTGCGCCTTCTCGCGCGGCTCCAGGCGCATGTGCCCGGGGCCTTCGCGCGTCACCACCAGCGACCACGCGCTGTTTTCGTCGTCGGGAACGAGCGCGATGAGCGTTTCGCCGCGCGTCAGCGTGAACCGAGGCGGGGACGGTTCGTGCGCGCGACGCTTCCAGGGCGCGTCGCCGGGCGCGACCCGGCCGCGACCTGTGCCGAGCCCCATGCGCCGCGACGCTCACCCACGGCCCGCCATGACGATCGCCGCCGCGCGCGGCTCGAGGTGACCGGACCCGAGTCGAGGAGTCGCGTTTGAAGTTTTTTTCACCGTCCGAGAGCGTGATGAACACGAACAGTTTGTAAATCGACGCCCGGCGTGGCAAACGCGCGCGCGCGCGTGACGCGATGTCGGACGAAGCGGCATCGCCGCGTGCGTCGAGCGGCGACACAGCGTCGTGCTCGTCGCCGAAACCCGCGGCGGAGGACGCGGAAGGCCCCGAGGTGGACCCCGCGGAGCCGTTCGTTTTCGTGTGGCGGATCGTCGCCACCGCGGCGGGAAAAGCAGAGGGATGGTTCGCGGACCAACTGCTGGGCAACCTACTCCCTCTCGCGTTCGAGCTCGCCGGCCGCGACGACGCCGCGAACGCGGTCCGCGAGACACTGATTCGCGGCCACCCGAAACGCGCGCGGCTGGTGGGAGCCACCGGCGCGGTCGCGGCGGTGCTCGTGGCCATCGTCGCCGTCGTCAGCTTCTCCTTCCTCAAGAGCGCCTTCGTCTTCGCCGCCGCCGCCGCCGCGAGCGTCCTCGGCGCGGCGTCCGATTTCGCGTACCACGCGCTGTGGCGCCCGCGGTGGTACGCCTCGTTCGGCAGCGCGCTGGGCGTCGCGTGGCAACGGCGCGTGCCGTGGGCGCGCGCGCTGTGGCCCAACTTCCCGTTGCTGTGGCTCGCCGGCGGCGGATGGTGGGGCGTCGCCGCCGTCGTCGTCTCGACGCTCGCGTGCGCGCTCACCGCGCTGGCGTTCTGGATCGACTGCGCGTTCTTCCTGGCGTTCGAGCTCGTCGTTCGCAGCGCGTGGCTGCCGTGGTACGTGAAATGCGTCGTCGGCGCCTTCGTCCTGGGCGCTTGGGTGTTCCTCGGTCTGCTCGCGCTCGCGGGCCTGGCGCGCGCGCAGGAAGAGGCGCGGCTGGCGGCGGACCCCGACTCGCCCGTGCTGCCCGCTCTGGCGTACGGCGACGCCGAGGGCGAGGTGCGGCGCGTGCTGCTGTGCGTGGACTGCTTCGGCGTGCTGGAGGTCCCCGTGACCGCGGACGACGCGGAGATCAAGAAGGCGTACCGCAAGAAGCTGATCGTCACGCACCCGGACAAGAACCCGGGGAAGGCGCGGTGCGAGGAGGCGTTTGACCGCGTGAAAACCGCGTTCGAAAAAATCGGCAAGGAGGAGGACCGAGCGCGGTACGCGCGGGCGCTGGTTGAGGCGCACCAGCGGATGCATCACGTCGACGCATCGACGCACGCCGCGTCGCCGGGCGCGCGCGCGTCCAGAGGCCCCGAGCCCGCGCCCAGGTCGCAGGGGCCGCGGGGGCGGAAGGCGAGGCGCCACCACCGGAACCACGGGTAGTGACGGGAGGGACGGGACCCGAAGAAGGCGGCGCGGCGCGACGCCGCCGCGCGCGTTCGCTATCTATGTATTTTGAAATCCAGAATACGTACTAGAGGCTATCTACGTGTAGACTAAACGTAAACCTACCACGACTAAAAGCGCACGGGTCTCGTCAAATTTCCGTGACATCACGCGCGACCGCCTGACCCGGACGCGTTCGGCGCGGCGTCGGCGATGGCCGCCGCGGCGTCGGCGGCGGCGCGGCGCCTGAACGGCGCGCGCAGCGCGTCCGCGAGCCGTTTGGTTTTGGTCGGGCCGAGTCCCGGCGTCGCGGCGAGCGTCCCAGCGCCGGCGCGCATGATACCCGCCAGACTCCCGAAGTTGGCGCCCAGCGAGCTGGCGTCCACCTTGTTCACGCCGCGCACGGCGGTGAGCGCGCCGGCGAGCCTGGAGACGTAGTCGGCGTCGCGGCGCTCCTTGATGGCGTCCGGCGACTTCTTCTCGAACGCCTTGAGCGTCTCGACGTACCTCGCCGCCTCCTCGGGGCTCCACGCGCACAGCAGCGCGCAGTCGCCCATGGCGGCTATTTTGTTCACCTCCCCGAGGGGCTTGGTGACGTCCTCGGTGTCCACCAAGCAGAGCACCGCGCGCGTCCGGAACGCGCGCTGCAGCGACGCGATCCGCGTCGCGAGGTACTTGGGGTGCAGCAGGTGGTACCGCAGCGACACGAACACCGCGCACGCGTTCTCGCCCAGCACGAAGTCGGGCAGGACGTCCGCGAACGCCCAGCGCACGCAGCGCACGTGCCGCAGCAGCGGGTTGCCGTTCTGCGAGCGGCTTACCAGCACCACGTTGGGGTCCCGGTGCGCCGGGACCGACGCCGCGGGTCGGCGCTGGTGCGCCGAGACGGCCGAGGCGACGTGCGCGGGCGCGTCGGGGTTTCTCTGCTGGGAAGGCGCGCTCGCGCCTTCGCTCGGGCCGGCGCCACCGCCCCCGCTCGCGCTCGCGAACCCGAACCCGCGCCTTGGGTCGTCGCTCATGACGACGCGCTCCCGCGCGCGCCTGGAAGCGCGCGACGGATCTGATTCGTCGTGAAAGAAGTACGTAACGTCATCTTGTGTGCGACCTTCGCAGTGTCACGACGAGATCGTTGATTCGTTGTTGCTTTCGGCCACTGATGGTGGCGCTCGGCGCGTGCGGCGCCGCCGCGCCGGCTCCCGCGCGGGCGCCGCCGCGCGGTGGCGATCGCCGACCTCGCGATCGACGATGCGGCGGCGTCCGGTGGTCCGCGACGTCCCCACGACCGATCGTCGCCGCCGCGTCGGGCCGGGCAGGATCGGGTCGGGGTGCCCACGATGGGGCGCAGGAAGCCGCTTCCCTGCTCGTGGCCGTGCTCTGCGGCGGCCCAAGCGCGGAGCGAGGCATCTCGCTCAACTCCGCGAGGTCCGTGCTAGACCACATCCGACGCCCCGGGATCGACGTGGAGTGCTTCTACTTCGACCGCGCGCTGCGCGCGCACGCGGTCTCCGCGAAGCAGATGTACAGCAACACGCCCAGCGACTTCGACTTCAAGCTGCGCGGTGGCGCCGGCGGCGACGACGTCTCCGACGCCTCCGAGCCCGCGAAGAACCCGCGGTTCTTCCCCGACCCCGCCTCTCTGGCGTCGCACCTCGCGGCGAGGCGCG
>JACLAA010002148.1_pt1 | contig 29575 bp, 23 predicted proteins | sample 8027891 | NCBI WGS metagenome assembly JACLAA01 (sample SAMN15724900, study PRJNA655200) | protist metagenome | isolation source: fluorescence activated cell sorting (FACS) single amplified genomes of... | place: Spain: Blaines Bay Microbial Observatory, Mediterranean Sea | collected 2016-01-19 | reverse complement strand
CTTGGGCACGAAGGCCGCGGCGGTCCGCCGGGGCGCGGCGGCGGGCACCACCTCCTCGGCGGCGCGCGCCGCCGCGACGGACCGCGGCACGGCGCGCGTCCGCTGCGGCAGCGGGTCGGCGGGCGCCGCCGCGACGGACCGCGGCACGGTTCTCTTTTGAGGCAGCGGCTCGGCAGGCTCCTCTGATTCGCGAGGCGTCGGCTCAAGCACGTCCTCGGGGACGCCTTGCGTTCGTAATCGAGCCACATCCTTCAGAAGGCGCCGTCTATGGAGCCGCACGGCCACACCTAATTCCTGGAGGTCCTCCTCGTCCAGCTCGGGGTCGGCCAATAAAGCTCCGTCAATACCGAGCGCCGCCCACGCCGCCCCATAGGCCTCCTCGAGCTTCGCCGGCTTCAGAACGGCCTTCCTCACATCCTGCAAATCGAGCGAGACGAGCTTTCTCCGCCCCCGCCAGCGCTGCCTTAGTATATGAGCGCGTCGCCGAGCAGACCGGCGTCGCGCGTGCTTTTGTAGAGTATGAGCGAGGAAGGCCGCCATACCCTTCAAAACTTCGTTGCGCCGCTCGCAGCGCCTCTGATATTCCTGCCGCGCTTTGCGTCTTCTAGAAGCGTTCTGGATGGAGACCGCGAGTTTATTAGTAGCTTCCCGTTCGGCTCGTCGCCTCTGCCGCGTCCCGTGCAACCTTTCCACGCGTTTGCAGAGCCGCCGCTGCTTAAACAGCACGACCTCGGCCGCCAGCGCTAAAGCTGCCTGGCCTCCCACATACCTCGCGAAGCGCTGTAGTAAATAAATCGCGTCGTAGGCCCTTCTAGCTTTGACCATGCGACAAGCTCGCAACGCGCCATCACGATACAGCACGCACGTCCGAGATGCATCTCTCGCACATGCCAAAGCGGACGTCGCCGCCACAGACAGCACGCTCTGCCTCCTCTTGAAGGATTCTCTACGTCTTTCGTCGACCTCCAACGACGCCCTCCTTCTTCGTTGATGAGCCTGCATCTTGACGGCGGCCCGGCTCTCCCTTCGCGATCGAGCGGCCCTTTGTACAGTAATGGCAGCACTATCAATATCTGGAAGGGGAGAAGACCTTGCAGGAGCGCTTTCCGACCTAGGTGAAGACTCGTGGTCGTCGCGCCCCGTCTCGGCGCTCCGCGACGTGCGGGGCGAGTCCTCCATGTGGGCCCACTCGTGGGCGAGCTGCTGGCGCGTCTTTTTGAGCTTCGGCAGTTCCTTGAGCTCGCGCTCCATGGCCGCTATTCTCTTGGCTTCATCCTTCATGCGCCTTTCTAGCGTCTTGAGCCTTTTCTCGGTGCGTTTTTCCTGTTCTTGCCGGGCCTTCTTTCTTCGTAATTCCCGCTCCTCGGCGACCTTGTCTCTCCTTCCAGAATGGCGCGTCTCCGCCGTGAGCGTGTTGTCTCTGTAGAGTCGATTGTAGTTGTGGTTCGAGAACGCGGAGCCTCGGGCATGTCTAGGGCCGGCGTTGAGGCGCTGGGCCTGCTGCGGCGCGATGTCGGGGAGCTGCGGCATACTATCCTATTAGCGGTGTGTGGTCGCGGTGTCTCGGGCTGGCTTGTGGCTGCTGCCCACTTGCCGGCGCTGGACCGGCTGCCCTTTTGTGCTGGATCGCGTGCGAGAGATCGAGCCGGTGCTGCGACGGCGTCCCGTGGAGCAGCCTCACGATGCCTCGCACGCCGGACTGTTGATAGTCTCGTCGCGCATTCGCTTTGCACGTTGGGCTGCCCACCTTCCTGTGAAACGGGCTCGTGGGTTCCCGGCGCGAGCGGCGCGAGTGTTCCGTATATTGATCCCTCCACGGCTCGGCCGGGACCGGTCGGGGCGCCGGTTTCTCCTCTAGCGTGCGGGCCTGGCAGATTGGCCGCTTTGCAATTTGGGCCTTTGGCTCTCCGCAGGGCGCCGCACCGGGCGCGCAACCGCGTCGACGCAATCTTTCACGACCCCAGCTAGCGCCGTGCCAAGTTTTGTAGAGAGCGGCGGCGCGGAAGGCGCAGCCCACTGTTGCCAGGGCGCCGGGCAGCCTCTTGCGGCGCCTCGCGACGCCGCACGACTCCATCAAACGCCACCATGATGTCCGAGATGCAAAAGGCGCGGCGCGCCGCCACGGCGAAGCGCTGCCTCCAGGGCAACGGCCCGCCCACGGCGGCGTCGTCGAAGGAGGAAACGCGCTACTCCCTCCACCAGACGCTCGCGCGGGCCAAGACCGTCGCGACGATGGCGAAGATCGCCGGCGCGCGCTGGCGCGAGCACGCGTCCGGGGCGTTGATGGGCGCCGCTCCGATGACCGAGCCGAGGTTCCTCAAGCTCGTGCAGGACGGCGGCGAGGTGTTGCTTATTCCGCGACGGACGGCGTGGACCCAAGCGTTCAGTCTGCGAGCCGGGGCGTCGCTGCGGTGGGAGTTCCGCGTGCAGTCGCATGATTTAGGTTTTGCATTGAGACGTCGCGCTATGCAGAAGGGCGGGTCCGTCGAGGTCGACGTCGTCGATTCTAAAAGATTTCCGGCTGGTGTGGCCGTGGCCGGCGACTGGACGGCGATCGAGCCCTGTACTGTCGTTGCTGCGTTCGACAACGCCTATTCGTTGCTGACGCCGAAGAGGGTGGTCGCCAAGTTTTCGGTCAACGACCCGACGCCGAAACCGCCGACGCCCGTCTCGAGTCCGCCGGAGACGGCCTATACCCGTCGACGAGAGTTGAACAAGCAGCAGCGCGAGATGGCGGCTTTGTCTCAGAAATTGGATGAGGCGAAAGTCGAAGGCGAGCGCCTCAAAGAGCTCGCCTCAGCCCCAACGCCCAAAGCCGTCGACAACTGGAGCGACGACTGGTCTGCAGCATTGAGCTCGGGAAAAAAATCGAAGGGCTTCGACGACGCGCCGCCCGCACCCTCAACAAGGGAACTGCTCGCGTTCCTGGACACCTACGACGACGGCCAGCGGCCGGAATTTCCGGACGAGGTCCTGCCCGCGTCCGAATTCCCGCCGCCGCCCTCCCCATCGATGAAGGAGGTATCGCTCGAAGACGATAGGACCGGGGAGAGTACATTGTAGTTAACCATAGACGGTCAAATCCGCGCGGTAGAACATCTCGCAGACGACGCCCCCGAAGTCGAGGAAGCGCGTCCCCTTCACATCACCCTCGATGACGTGCAGCTCGACGTCGCCGCCGTCGGCGCGGATGGCGTCGATGAACTTCTTCTTTGATGCATGGACGTAGGCCTTCTTGAGGAGGCAGTTCTTGCGGCAGCAGGACGCCTCTTTGATGGTCGCGACGACGCATGGTAAGACTTTTTTGCCTAGGTCGGCCTCCATGCTGTCCAAGAGTCTTTCCGCTTCGCCCACGAAGTGTTTCGACCTCCTTGCTAGGAACGCGTCGTAGATGTCTCCGGACGAGTGCGAAGAGACGTGGCCTACTCCATCAGGTAGAGCTGAGGTTAATGGAGCCGGGAATGAACCTGCTAACAAGACGTTGTAGCCTGTCATCTCCATGTTTTGTGACGAGGCCCACTCCACACTCAGTAGCGCTGGAACTAACTCGGCCAAATACTTCTCCAAATCCTTGGCCGTCTTTATCGGCGACGACACCCCTTTGCACCTTCTTCGTTTGTATCTCGTCCCGACGTGGCAGGCCTTGTCCGTAATTGAAATGCAAGCTTCGGAGGACGTGATGTCTGACAGAGCGTCTCTCGCCTCTCTTTCCGTAAACACGACAATCCAGGACTTCGACTCGGGCTCCTCGAGCGGTCGATGTCTTCTTCCTAGTATCTCCAAACCACCTTGTCCTAACGCGTGGGCCTGCTTTTTCGTTGCGGGCGTCAGAGCCGCTCCTCCCGAGCCCCACTGCAGAAAACCCGCATACGAGCCGTCCATGCCTCCTAACTTGGAAGCTATAGCACCGTAGCCCTCCCAGAGCAGCTGCCGGGCTTTATGAGAGCCGGCGTTCTTCGAGCTCTCCTTGAGGCTCTCGACGAGCGCCGCTAATTTCGCGCAGTCCATGCCGTTGGACACTATCAAGAGTTCGCACTCCGTGCGTTCGTTGAGCTCCATTTGCGCTAAAGCTTCGTCGGAGAGGAGCGAGGACATGGTGGCGGCTCGCTGGCGGTCGCGCTGCGACGACTTCTGCCCTTGGGCCTTCACGCTGCGAGGATTTCTGCCCTCAAACCTTTGTGAAGCTCTCTCGCTGCTGCGAGTCAACCGGCGTTCTTGAAACGTGGCGTGTGTGCGCTCTGGGTTTCAGAGTATCCGTACGTGCCTCGGTGGCCTTTGGGGCACGCTCTGTGGCGCGTAAAAGCCACAACAGAGCGCGGCTTTGCCTGTTTGCTAGTGTCTTACATGCCGCTAGGTAGGTGCATCGAGGAGCTCGGCCCAGCGAGCTCTATTGGTGCGTTGAGCGCAGTCTCGCATCAATTCTGAAGCCGCAATAGCCGTTGCGACCGTTGCGAGCATCGCTGCGGCTTTCAAAGGAGCGCTCAGCAAGCTGCAGATCAGAGCACAGCTTTGCAGCCGTCACGACGCTGGCGCGGCGCGTCCTCCAACTACGGCACACGGCCCTATGCGACGCGCCGTCCGCCATCGCCGCGAAGGCGCCGGCGCTGGTCCGCGGCGCGGTCGACGGCGCCTTCGCAGCGACCATCCTGGACCACGTGTCCAAGGCGCGCGGCGCGCCGTGGCTCGTACCCGCGCGCGGCGAGAACATCGTGTCCGGCGAGCGGAACAGGTGGCGGCCGCGCCGCCGGAGCTTTACCAAGCAACTTTTACTGGATGCGCGCGGCCAGGCGCGGCTCGACGTCCCAATGGAGGCGCTGCGTGTCGTCGAAGGCGCCTTCGGCGTCCGCTGCGACGTCGACGCGAGCGCGGTCTTCGTCACGTCCCAGGGCCTGCGCACGCCGCTGCACTCGGACCCCGAGGCTTCTATATTAGTGCATGTGCAGGGCAAGAAACGCGTCCTCGCGATCCCGCCCTCGCAATCCGACGCGTCTCCGAAGCGCCTCGCGGAGCTGCTAAAGTTGCGGACGACGCCGGGCCCGCAGCGGCGCCTGTATCTCGGCGACGACGCCCCGACGGCGCTCGGCGCGGTGGACCTGATATCCGTCGAGTTGGACGAAGGCGACGCGCTCTTCCTGCCCGCGCGCTGGCTGCACGACGTCGAGTCGGCGACGGGGACGGTGTCGCTGGCGGCGCGGTTGTTGTAAAATTAAACACACAAGCTTAGTCGCCAATCAGGCTTCCAGAGACGCGTTGCCGACGCCACGCCGTCGACGCGACGACGCCATCGACGCGGCGCGTACCAGGTCCGATGTGAAGATATATATTACACGCCTATGTAATGCTCCAGCGCCGACGACGGCCTGACGTGGCAGCTATAAGAGCGGCAGCGCGAACGGAGCGGCTGCTGGCACTTTAAAATCGTGCCGTCGCGACGTGAACGCACGTCGCGGATATGATATAGGTAAGAGCTTCAAATGATGTAATGACAACGTGTGCTCGGCGAATTGAGAAACGAAGGACATGACGTTCACGTGCGGCGCTTTTTGGCTTGCGCCCGCTTGTAGCCCGTGTCCTCGCCCGCCGTCCAGCCCGCGCGCACCGCCGCCACATCTAACACCTTGCCGTTCCAAACGAGGTCCGCCTCTCCGAGGCGCGCGCGTTCAGCCGCCGCACAAAGGCCGACGACAAACTCTCGCGTGACGACGGAGTCGTAGTCCCCGTGGTGGGGCTTGAAATTCTTGGACTGCTTGATGTGGCCGCAGAAGACGGGTCCGATGCATTCGGTCGAAAGGCAGACGCCGTCGCGACAATTGGAGAGGGGGTGGCCGGGTGGTACTTTGCCATTTAAGTCGAGGTCGAGCATGTAGCGGATCGCTTCCAGAAGATTCATAACAGTAAAAGACTGAGCGTCATCCAGATGAGCGTCAAGAAAATGTTTCTCTCCACCGCCCCAGTAGCCCAGGATGGAGCCACCCGTCCGCGCGAGGTAGGCTTCTAATTCATCTAAGAACTTCTGGAGTTCGTCGGCGCGATTGTCTGCTAGGGGAGTGCGGTACTTGCGCGTCTTGCCATTGTCGAAGCGACAAAACTTCGGAAGACCCCGCGACGACAAAAGATTAGTGTAGAGCTGGTCGTAGCAGGCCCGGGCGGGACCAAAGCACATACCAAGTTCATAGTAAAGAGCAATCAAGCCAAAAGTAGGGCCTTCTCCGTCAATAACACTTAAAGCCAAGTTCTGAGTAAAAGCCGAAAAGAGCTGCGTCACCCAGAGCGCGACCCGCGTGTTGCGCGAGCCACAGCGAGCGGGGTCCTTTGGATCAAAAGTAGACGGGCCGCCCTGAGTGAAGACGGCATACAAGTGGTCGTAGGCTTTGGCATGCTGGCCTGCCTGGCACATGGCAGTAAGGTAGATAAGGAAAGGCCACTTCAAAGCTTGGGAGGCCTTATTTCCACCACTAGCACCGGGGTTGCGTAAAGGCTTGCCCTCGCGGATCCGCTTCGGAACTCGCACCTCACGACGATACTTTTTGGCGGCGTCTCTTTCCTCCTGGCGCTTCTCGGACGTCATGTCCGCGCGCCGCTCCCGAGCCCGCTGCAGAGCAAGATGCCCGTATATATCGATTTTGACGTTCCACAACACGTTGTTGATGGGTACGGGGTCACACTTATTGGCAAGACCTGCGCGAGGGACGAAGCGTTGCCGGAGCTCTCGCGACGCGCGCAGACACTCTCGTGACCGCGCCGACGCGTCGCGGCGACCGCGTCTCACGATTCACAAGTATCTCGCGATGGCCTCGACGGCGTCATGGCGGCCACGTCGAAGGCCGTCCCAACGACCGCGTCTCACGACACGCGTAGGCGCTCCCGCAGCCCGCCTCACCGCGTCGCGACGACCGTGTCAAGTTCAAGTTCATTTTCTGCTCCGAGTCGTACCCTTGCCGTTCTGCTCGCGATACTGCTCCATGAAGCTTTGCGCATGGGCTGTGTTCTTGGGATCAAAGCCTCTGATATTAGAGATGATGGCCACGACACCTGCTAATTGGAAGAATATAGCAGTGGCATTTTTAGATTCCTCGATCTTTTGTTGTTTATCCGAGAGAGTGCAGCCTTCGAGCCCAAACTTCTTCATTAGGGCCTCCTTCATCTCGGGCACCGTTGCATTTGCTTGCACCAGTTCCGAGCTCCAGAGCTCGTGTTTGGTGCACTCCGCACGCAATTCTTTCTGCTTCATTTTTCGCACTTTCTCCACTAGTTCTTCGTCGTCCTCGTCTTCGTCTTCGTCTTCGGAGGACTCGGTCTCGTCCTCTTCGTCGGAGGACTCCATCGGGATCACCTCTACATAAACCTCGATGTTCTCGGCCTTCAGCTTGATGTGCTCGAGCGGGCCGTCTACTTTCGTCGCGGCGCACGTGTACAGGTCGGTTTCTGAGTCGTAGCCCAGGACCTTGTAGCGCTTCTTGTGCCACACGGCGAACGAATTCGTGAGGACGTCGATGAACTTGCCTTCGAGTTCCCCTTTTAACTCCTTGGGAGTAGGCACCTGCGCGGGACATCATCACGTCGTCGACGTCGAAAATCTATTTCAACACAGGTATGCTGACCTTCACCAACTTGCCCTGAATGGCGCCCATTTTTCACGGGTCCGCGCGCGTCTTGGTATATGCTTGTCGAGAGGGCGACGCGGCCCACGACGGCGGCGCGCGACCTGCGGACGTGGTATGTTCGTGATCTGGGCCTCTCTGTCCTGCCTCTCTCGTGCATGGCCGCGGCTCAGAGGAGCAACAGTCTGATAGCCACAAACAGCGCCGTCCGTGGACGCGCGCGGCTAAAAATTTGGCAAGTAGGCGACCTTGGCTGTAGGACACGGGCCACGCGCCTGTGCGCGCGCTGCGTAGCTAGGAGCTGCGTACACGCGCAGAACGCCAGGAAGCAACAGCCAACCCGCTGTGGTGTTGACCATATTGTTGAATTTTTTCCAAAAATCATTTTGTCTGGTCTAGCCTCCGTGCGGCCCCCGTGCCCGCGGCGCACGGCCGAGACGAGCGTTTTGTTGGCTTGCTTGCTTGCTAGTGTCTTACATGCCGCTAGCTAATTCCCCTCGCGAGCTGGGCTGTGACGGGTACAGACGCAGCGTTTCGCACTGCAACGCTGCACAGGCCCGCCGCTTGCGACTCGTTTCCTCCCTGGGGCCTCCTTGCTAGTGTCTTTACACGACGCTAGCATTTTTGGGCAGCCCCCCGGGCGGCAAACGCTGCCCCAAAGCCATGGCGCGCACCCTCGAACTCACGCTAGCATGCGTCCTGGCCCTCATGGGCGGCGTCTACGTGCTGCGCTCGAGCCGCGCCGAGCAGGCGAGGCACCAAGCCGAGCTGGCCGCCGCCGTCGCAAGACGGGCCTCATTAAGCGCAGCGCTGCTCGAGGCGCGGGCGGCCCTGGAAACGGAGCGGAGGTGGCAGGGCGACGAGCGCGCGAATCTGACGCGAGCGCTGCAGCAGCGGCGGCGGCGGCGCGTGCCGCCCTCGCCCTACCAGCCGAAGCCCTTCGTGCCCGTCGCGACGGCGCCCGTCGCGACGACGACGACGCCTGTCACTCAACTCAAAGACTTCCCCTGCGCGCTGCGCGACTTTAAGGTCGCGAAAGTGACAAAAACGTGCGAACTGCTCTGCAAGGAGGCGACCTGCGCCCGAGCTTTACAACACTGCGAACGGTTAGTCGAGTGCGACGCGGTCGTGGTGGATGGCCAGGAGATCAAAGCAGGACACAACCGGGATTTATCGACGGCGACGGTGCGGTTGCTGAGAAATGATGCTGCGCGGGCGGCGGCCGACGGCAGCCGTAGAATACTAGAAGCGTCAAAATGGTGGGGCTCGGCCCTCAAACAACAGACGAAGCCGCGGACGTACATCGTCGTAAGTTACGGCGGCTGCGGCTCGAAGATGTTGGCGGGCTGGCTCGCACAGCTCCCTCGCAAATACGCGAAGCACGTCTACCACTTTCATGATAAAAGGCCTCCTGATATTTTAAGGGAGCTGCCGCCGCCGCCGCGACCGTCGACCAGAGAACGGGATTTTAGGGCAAGGCGCTTTCCTGGTGGTGGGAGATTTAGAACGGAAACGAAGCCCGTCGCCGATCTGGACGATTACCGCGTGTTGTATATCTTCAAGGATCCTGTGGAAGCTATGGTGTCGAGGTTCGGGTATGGGCACTGCAAGCACCTGGATGGAGACTGTGGCGTGGAACAGTCATTCCCGAAGTTGGATGTCTACGCCGAGCAGGGTATAGATAGGATGGGTCTCTTGGCCTTCTTCGAGGCGTATACGTCACCCCAAAAGTACCCCATCATTGCATTGAACTACCACAAGCTCTGGCAGAACCGCGAGGCGGTGATGAGCGCGCTGGGCCTGCCCGCATCACTCGCGTCGTCCTTCCCGGAGCGGACCGAGACCGTGCGCAACGACCTGACGGCCGCCGGCGAGGGCAATAAAGCACACAGCGAGGCGACGCGGCGGGGGTTGGATCGGATGTACGGGCGCATCCTCGAGCGGATCCGCGCGCTGCCGGCGGTGAGCGTTGCTTAACATTCAATACATTATTACAGTGTTCCCATGACGCCGACGTGCCAGATGGAGACGCCCCAGGGCGTAGCGCCCCGATTTATGTGGATGGTCAGCGCTCGCGCCGGCACGCAGTCGTCGAGGGTGACGTCGTGGACGACATGGAGCGGTCTCCCTTTTACCCCGGGACTCTTTCCGCTCATCCGCGCGCGTCTGCTGGCGCCCGGCGCCGCGCCGTCGAAGACGCGCACGCCGTCGGCGGCGATGGTGTAGTCTTCCGCGTAAGCCGTTTCCCAATCGATCTCTACCGAGCAGACTCGCACATCTCTTCCGAGGTCGATCTCGACCTTGTGGGATCCTGGTATCGCCGTGCCGCCCATGTCCGACGCCGCTTGCCACCGATCCTTCAGCCAGTCGTCTCCCCTGTTCAAAATCACACCGCATTCGCCGAGATTACCGCGCACGTCGCAACGGGCGACGCAGCCTTTGGCGCACAACTCGACGGCGTCATCCGGCAACCCGGGATTCAGGAGCCGCGCCAGCAGCCCCGACGCGAGCGCCTGACGCGTGCCGTCGGCCGTGCCCACGAACCGGCCGTCGATAAAAACTTGCGGGACCGTGCTCACGCCCGTCAGCCGCGCGAGCGCCCGCTGCAGGTCTCTACCGTGCGCGACGTGATCGAGCTCGACCGCGACGTATCCCTGGGAGAGCGAGCGCAATAGTTCCTTCACGGCCCGGCTGTGCGGGCACGACGTCTTGCTGTAGACGACGACGCGGTGACTGCTGAGCTCGTGCTGAATTCTATCCGTCCACGGCTGGTCCCGGTGGCCCTCGAGCGCCTCGCGGACGCCCCATGCGGCTGCTGCGATGCGTGCGACAAGCAGTGCGCCGCATAGCTGGCGGCGCATACGGCTGAGCACCACAGGTGTTTTGGTGTTGTGAGTCGCTGCGGTCCGAGAGCAGCCGATCGCCTCTGAACTGCCGGCTGGAGTCCTTCACCGCACGCCGGGCCGCTTCAATTGATCTTACGAGTATTTATGCGATCAGTTGGTGCGAGTTGCTGTCCTCTGCCAAGCCAGCGCTCTCCTCGGGTTAAGCCTTGCGTTGAGCGCACCTGTCGACGAGCAGTGCACCAGCGCTCGCCAGTGATTCGCAGAGTCCCGCAGCAACGCGTCCAGAACGCACGATGCGGCGCCGCGCCGTAGCCGCACAGCTGCTGGCCCTCCATGCCACGGCACTCATCACGACGCCGCCGCCGCGAGCACCACGCACGCGCCGCCACGCAACAGAGACGGACGTGGACTTCGCCGACGCCCAGTGGCAGCTGTACGCGGCGCAGTCCGGCCGGTGGGAGGGCGTCTGGACGACCTTCGACAGCCAAGGCATCGAACAATTAGCGCATACGGGCTGCTGGGACGTCTCGCTGGACGGCGACGACGCCGTCCATAAAATGGAGGTGCCCGGGCCCGACGGCTATCCGCGGCAGATTCCCGTCGGGACGTACACGAAAGGCGCGATGGGCAAGCAGACGTGCGCCGGCGCCGGCATGGTGTCCGGGCCTACGTTACTAAGGAGTGGGCTGATGTCCACCGAGTTATTATTGAGGTATGGCGCATCTAGACTAAGAGTGGCCGTGCAGCACGCGCCCGCAGAAGCTAACGAAGGCGTCGAAGATGCCGTACCGGCTTTATTGTGTTTTAGATGTGTCGTCGCGAGGGAGCGGTGCGACGGCGCGCCACCGACGCGGGAAGTGGAGGCAACAAGGTGGCAGGGCCACGAGGACAATGTACCCGATGATAAAGATGATACGCACTTTTGGAAAGGACGTTCTCCATATTCCTGGAGAAGGGACTGGGTCGGCGAGTCTGATGTCGCTATCAGAGATACGTTGGAGCATTTTGAGCTTCCGGACGGTCTTGACGATGAGGAGTCCTGGCACGAGTCGACGCGGAGCGGCGAGGCGTCCTACAACCTCGCCTTGCCGGGCGGGATTCGGGTCCAGGCGCCCCAGATCATTCCCGCTGCCGTTCCAGTTCCCATCCGCGTCGCGTGGATGCCGAACGCCCAAACGTTACTAAGGGCCGAGGGCGTCGTGACGGCTCTCGAAGCCGTCGAAGGGAGCGACGAGCGGCTCGCGCCGCCGCGGTTGGTGACCTTCCGCGCGGACTGTCTGAAGGATCGGGGGCCGAAACCAGGAGACCCTGTATATGTGGATCCAGAGCCTGGGGAGTAAACATGTCACATTATTGATTTCCGCGCGCGCGGAGCTCAGAACAGGAACGGCACGAGCGCTCTTCGCTGAGCCGGATACGCGTCGCCGAACTTGTCGCGGTACCAGGCGTGGTGCGACACCGCTCGGGGGGCGAGATTGAACACGACGCATGCCGCGAAGATGTGGGCCGCGCGCGTTCGACACGCGAGAGCGAACCCGGCCCATTCAATCATCTCACACAGGTAGTTCGCGCCCGACACGTACTCGAAGAGGCCTCCGACCGGCACCTTGTAGCCCGTCTCCCCCGGTAGGCGTAGAGACCGCAGGAGCGCGTCGTGGTGGGCGTTGCCGAGGGCGCCGGCGCCGAAGAGCAGGAGGCCGCCACCGAAGGCCGCGTCGCCAGGCACTGCTGACGCCCAGGGCCCGCCGAGCGCGCCCGCCTGGAGGTAGCCGTTGACCAACGTAAAAGAAAAGGCGGAGGCCATGACGTAGAGCGGCGGCGGCGCGCCGCCTCTTATCCTCAAAGGATAGACGAGGGCCCGATTCGCGTAGTGCGCCAAAAAGCAGAGCAGTAAAACACCGTTCGTCGCCTTTGTTGGCCCCCAGCCCCGTCGCACCAGGCAGACGAGCGGCACTACTAGGGAAGGCAGCTCCTGGAGGCACCACGCGAGTTGTGCGGGTACCTTTGGCCCCCAGTCGCTAATGCCCAGCGCCTTCGCGTCCGCGTAGCGGCCGTAGGGGGCCACGGCGCCGAGGCTCAGCGCGGCGCCTGCGTAGCGCGTCGATGGCGTGTGGGGCTGACACGTCGCATCGATGACGCAATCGACGCGATGAATGTGACACGGAGTCCGCACACGCCGCCGCCATAGATGTAAAAAGTGCGTAGCCGAGGAACGCGTGGAACTGCTGCTCGCCCTCCCAGAGCGGCGGGCCGTCGCCGAGCCGGTCGTCCATGCTCGTGCGGCTCACGAGGCCGAGCGTCGTGAGCCCGAAGACGGAGCCGGGGCGCATCTTTTCTTTGCTTTTTGTGGCTACTGTCGCGTGTGCGGTCGAGCAGAGCACCTCGGAGTGCCAGAGCAAGCGGCTGTACTCGCGAGCACCCGCCGAACGGATGGCCGAAAGCTGATCCAGCTCAATGTCTGGTAACAATGAGTGGCTAGCGTGCCTGGACCGCACAAAGCTCCTACAAGCTCGTACACAGGCAGCGGCGCGTAGCTAGCGTCCTGTAACGCACTAGCAAACACAGCTCGGCAGCCGCGCCACGCGCTACGCGTCGGCGCCCGCCCGCCTGAACGCGCTCACTGGCACCGCGCAGCCCTCCAACAGTCTCGTAGCCCGCTCGAACGAGAAATGTCCAGCCAGCGCCCTCAAAACCCTGTCATCCTTAATCTGTCCTTGCAGGTCCTTTACCCGCGCCGCGACCCCCCGCGCGCCCCCACGCCAACACCTCCGCGCGCGCGCCCCCACAGCACGCAGGTAAAGCACAAGCTCTAGGGACATGGACGTGAGCCGAGACAATTTAAGTGAAGCCGCCACGAAGTTGCGACGGGCCCTCCAGTCGCCCAAGGCCCAGTTCGTGGCCATCGACGAGGAGTTCACGGGAATAAGCTTCAACAATGGGAGTTTCCAAGAGATGAACCCTCTCTCCGATAGCGCGTCGTCGCGCTACGCGAGGATGCGAAACGTCGCCAAGTCCTTCGGATTGATGCAACTGGGCATCGCCGTGTTTGAAAAAAACGGCGAAAGCTATCGTTCTTCCGTATTCAACTGCTACGTCTTCGCCGCCGAGACTCCTGGAGGGAGAGACGTAAATTTGAGTACCGGCGCCGTCTCGTTCCTGAGAAAGAACGCCATGGACTTCGGCACCTGGTTACGAGATGGTATCCCCTACGTCGACAGCGCGACCGAAGCTCGACTCGTAAAGGAGGCTTCTTCCGAGCCCGAGCGCAAGACCTTCCAACTCCAAGACGCCACCTACAAAGCCTTCGCCGACGGCGAATTAGCCAAAGTAGAAGTCCTCTCGAATCAAACAGAAGTGAAACAGATGGACCTCCAACCTCATGCTACTCCTGTCGTGCGGAAATATTTACATCAGGAGATTGAGCGGAGATTTCCGCTCGTAGCGACGGAGAAAGGGCCCGTCAAGCACCAGATTCGGTGTGTCCTGTTAACGGAACAGGAGAAAGCTAGACGGGATTCGTTGCGGAAGCAGCAGCGGCTTGATGATTGTAGAGAGAACAAGATTGGCGCGCGGGCGCTGTTTGTGGAATTGCGCGATGCTTGTAGGGATAGAAAACTACCGCTGGTAGGCCACAACTGCCTCTACGACCTTTTGTTCCTGTTGGAGCACTTCGAGCAACCGATCCCCGAGGACTGGTCTTCGTTCAAGTCGTTGGTGAGGCAGAATTTTGCAGTAATAGTGGACACGAAGGCCTTCGCGCCTCGATGCCAGTTTCCGGAGCGACGGACGGCCCTCGATCAGCTGTACGAAGCTTGCCAAGCTTCGACCGGTGCCGAGATCCGCTTCGCGCGCGGCTTCGGGAAGTACGGCCCTGAAGAGTCGTCCGAAGACGAGTCCGATGAAGACGGCCAAGTGGATGATGCTGCTCGAACGGCGGCGTTTAGGGCAGCGTTAGATGCGCCTCGTAGAGACCCGCGCACGACGCAGCGCTTCCACGAGGCCGGCTGGGACGCGCACACGACGGGCGTCGTCTATGTCCGACTGCTCGAGAAAGGTGCTTCCTGTGAGAACCGCCTCCATTTAATGAGATCGGTCTACGAGATCGATCTCTCTTCGGAAGATCCTATAGAACCGGTGCATCCACCTCCCAAAGGGACGTGTTACCACGTCCGCGTCGACGACGAGAACACGGACGTCCGCGCCCTGCTCACTTCTTTAGGAGCGTCGGAAGTGCATCACGTCCAGAGATGCAATGACGATTCAAGGGAGTGGTGCGTCGACGTGAGTGGTGAACTAACAGGTGATCAATGTGTCCCGTGGGCCTGCTTCGAAGCGGAACGCGACGCTTTGATACATCAAAAGGCGCCCTCGACGGGCTCCTGGCCCAAGAAGGCGGCCAAAAAGCTGCGGACGTGGCTCGCGAAGCGGCTCGGCGGTTCCGCGGCGCCGGCGACGCGCAAGCGCCGCGGCAGCGCCGCCGAGTCGCCGGCCAAGCGCCAGAAGTGACTTCGCTCTTCTCGATACCCTCGGTTCCGATACTTCGCCCGACCCCCGGTTGTTTTCGCGACTAGACGGTAAGACGCTGCTGTTATGCAATACTAGTCTCCATCACTATCCCCGGCCTGTCTCTTTGGACCAGAGCTAACCGAACGAACGATACTCGCACGCTGTCGATTTGCTAGTGTCTTTACACCGCTAGCAAAAAATTTTGTGGGCCCGACGGCAACGGCTGGCGTAAGCATTCACAATCGTGCGTACTGATCAATTAGCGCTGTGTGTGACCCGAGGAGGACGACTTGCGGCAAGTGCAGCGCTCCACGCCACGTAGATAGTGCTGCAGCGCACTGCGCTCACAAGCATCAGTGCTCCGCAGCGGCGCGACGTAAGGCTGCAGCGCACTGCGCCACAAGAGTCGTCCACATCGCAGCCGCCACGCGCCACAGCGATGCTCCGCCTCGTAACCTTGCTCGCGCTCCTACACGCATCAAAGGCCGGCATCACCCTCGAGTTCGGGACCAAAAAAAAGCCGCCGCCGCAAAAAGCGAAGGCCGTCGTCGAGAAGAAGGAAGAAGAAAAGCCACAGGCGCCGCCGCCGCCACCTTTTGTGTCGCGAGGATGGCTCATGAAGAAGGGGCGAAAACGGCGGAACTGGAAGCGACGGTATTTTGTGCTGTCGGACGACTGGTCGTCCATCTCCTACTACGAGGACGAGCGCTGCCTCAAGGAGCGCGGGCGCGTGAATCTAGGAGGTGCTAGATGTGATTTGGGTCTCGACTACGTTCCTAAGAGAGCTCACGTCTTCGCGTTCACGGTGAGAGCGAGAGATGACGTCTACCACCTCGAGTGCTCGTCCGAAGGCGAACGGCAACGATGGCTGCGAACCCTCAAAACGGCGTCGACGTCGGCGCGCGACGATGCGAGAGCTGAAGTCGAAGAAGAAAGACGGCAGGCGCGGCGCGCGTCACAGGGCGAGATGTCCGACGAGGCCGCGGCCTTCCTCTCTTCACTATCTGTGGACGGTTTGTTGGGTGATGCCGGTTTGTTCCACCGGCATAATTGGCTGCGGACGCTGAACAACGTTCTGTCTTCAGAAAAGACGCTGGCCCAGATGAATAAAGCATTAAGAGGCATATATGTGGTCGAGGCCATGACGTTGAGGTACGAGGGCGACGACAAGCTGAGTGTTAAAAGGTTGGAGCTGCGGCCGGATCAGGACGCGCATCGGTTGGGGCTCGATCTCAGATGGCCCCAGCGGCTCGTTTGTAGGGTCAAGGGCTACCGGCCGGCCGGCGGCGGCCTGCCGTCGTTTCTCAAAACAGCAGCTCATTTACTCAAGGGAATTGATAAATCGGTAACTCACCCGTTGTCGTTCGATTTGCGATCTACGTTATCGGGCCGGCCGCGCTGCGAGTTGTTACTGAAGTCCTCGACGACGGCACCATTTCCAAGGTTATCACGCGTCGAACTGATACGCTTGCCGCGACTCGTCCTGGAAAAGGATGCTATCGCCGTCGACGAAAACGCCGACCAAAGTCTCCTCAAGACGGTGTATGGGATCGTCCCCAAAGAAGTCTTGGTGGGCATGCTCGAGCGCCATTTAAATGACGCGCTAGTCTCCCCCAAAACGCTCTCACTATGTAAGTGGGATTTGCCCGACCCTTCGGTTCAGGAGGAAAAGCCGCTCGTCGGCAAGCTCGCGCGGGCCGCGGGGACGTCCTGGAAGGGCATCGAGGCCGAGTTTCCCGTCGCGACGACGCAGATCCAACGGGGGGCGGGCTGGTTCCGGCGCGAGGTTTCTAGGAGGGCCGTCGCCGCGCGGGGCGCGTTGGCCGGCGCGCCGCGGCTCTTGAAGGTCGAGGACGATGAAGTTACGCCGGAGTGGGACCCGGCGAACGCCGTGTCGATCCTGGACGTGGAGCCCTGTGCTGACTCGGACGAGGACGGGGACGGGTGGCGGCCGGGGCCGCCCAAGGAGGGCGGGGAGTAACGTGTGCTACTTTTCCACCACGCCATCGGCGCGATGTTAATTTGACAAAAGTTACTACACAACGTCGGACCCGTCGCCCGCGGCCTCGGGCCGCCGCCACCGGTTCCAGCCCCACCGGATCACCCCGAACGAGACCTTCAGGGGCAGCGTCGCCAGCGTCGCCAGCGTCGACAGGAAGCCGCCACCTTCACTCTGCCGCCGCCGCCGCCGCCGCCACGCCTCGTAGCGCTCGCGCTCGCGCCGATCCACCAACCGCTCGGCCCGCGCACGCTCCGCGTCGACGGCCTCCCGGCCCTCGGGCGTCGCCAGCATGCGCCGGAACTTGGCCTCGAGGTCGGGGTCCTCGAACTCGTCGTCGGAGATGCCGCGCGCGTCGTCGTCGTCGTCCGAGGAGGAGGACGACGACGACGACGACGACGACGCCGCCGCCTCGGCCTCCTCGTGCGGCTCGGCGGCGGCGTACGACGCGCCGTTCACGTGGCCGTTGGGGCTGCCCGCGGGCGCCGCGGGCGGCTTGGCCACGACCCAACGGCTCTCGCCGCTCTCCGCATGGTACAGGTAGGGGTGGCCGCTCGCAGGGTCGACGTACTCGACCCAGCCGTCCTCCATCGGTGCGCAGCGGTGGGCGCCGATGGATGTGGGCTGCGGCGAGCGCTGCCGCGCGCTGCGGCGACAATTTGCGGCTGCCCGAGGCGGCGCTTGGCAAAAGGCCTCGGCGCTCCAAACCCGCGACCTGGCGCGTCGCGCCGAGGCCTGGGCGCGGGAGCTTTGCGCGGCCGCGGAGGCTTACCTGGACTCGTAATCGGCTGCGTAAATTTCGTCCTAGTATGTCTCACCGCTATCCTCGATGAAATTATTGGGCAAATAAAAGTCGGCCGACGCGACACCGCCGCGGACACCCAGTGCAGTGTTACGTCGCCGCAGCTCGGCTGTGCTATCGCGCAACGCCAGAGAAACCGACCGACGCAGCGCTAAACGCCGCCGCGCCGTCGCTGACACCGCAGCGCAGTTGATACAAAAAAAAAAATAAAGTTGCGCGAACGCGTAAAGGACGCCCGCGACGAAGATGATGATACGCCTGGTCGCCGCGGCGCTCGTCGCCAGCGCCGCGGCCGTCAAAGTCACGTCGCGCAACGCCCTGGTCTACAGCACCGTGACGCCGAAGCTAAGACTGCAGGGCGAAGGGTTTAAAGGAGATGGGACAAACATTCACCTCACCTTCGTGCCGGCGCTCGACCCGGCCAAGTATTCTGTATTGGTCACGTCGGAGACGTCGTTATCGGTCTTGCTCAAGGGCAGCGCGACGTGGCCGCTCGGCGAAGGGTTATCTGAATCCAGTCTCTATTTGACGGAGTACAGAGACGACACGCAGGGCTCTGATAACTTGCTCGAGGAGCCCGTCGTGGCCGCTACTGTTCTATCCACCCCTACGGTCGTGAAACACGAGGATCGGCTCCTCTACATGTCTGCTTCATTAAAATTACTCATAAACGGCACGGCATTTAGGGCGAAGAAGACGCAGTTGACGTTTGATCCTCCGCTCTATCAGGACGTGGATTATGTGTTACAAATAAAATCTCCCAAGGTCGCGCAGCTGTCGCTGAAAACGGGGCGGAAGTGGCGCTCTGACGGCAACCCCGGACCGCTCAAACTCAAACGCATCGACACCGGTGCTGGTGCTTTGAGAATAGACGCGAAATTCGGCGGCGTGACCGTCGCCGAGGTGCAGGCTAACCTCGGGGGTCATGGAGTTACTGTAGAAACGACCTCGGACAAAAAGTACTACCAGTCCGCCCCGGAGCTCAAAGTTATTGGTCATGGTTTCAATGAAACAGCCCCTATGAACAGATTAAGGTGGGGCAACAAGCTCCAGGGTCGCGGGGTGAATTATACGGTCACGTCCGCGACCACGAATGCCCTCACGCTCTCGTTGTTAGCTGGTAGCAAGTGGCGGCCGAATGCTGCTAATTTACCAGGACCTCTGACGCTGCTAGCGGTCGATGCCGGTGCTGGCTTAGTGCCCGTGGGTGCCACAGATGCGAAGAAGGGCCGCGTCGTGGCCACGATCTACGCGGATCCCTCGCTCCATTCGGACCAGAAGCGGGAGATCTACCGGACCTTGACGCATGAGCTGTGGCTCGTCGGTGGTGGCTTCGTTCGCGGCTCTACGACTGTATCTTTAGTTGGTGAAAGTGATGAGGGTTCCCTGGAGCTGAGGCCCTTCGTCGACTACTTGTTGAGTGTCTTCAACGCGACGCACGCTCGTGTGGCGTTGCGGGATGGCAAGGCGTGGGCGTCGAAGGCCGGCGGGACGTTAAAGTGTGTGGCGTTGGACACGGGCGCCGGCCCGGCGCCGACCGTGTCCAAACAAATGCCTCGCGTGCTGGGCACGATCAAGGAGGACGCCTTGCACCAGTCCGGCGCGCAGATCTCTCCTACCGCTTCTACTCAGACGTTATATGAGACTCCTGCATTGCGCCATTTAAAGATCTCCGGTTCGTCCTTATGCAAGAAGGGCTACGCCGGGAAAGACGCGAAGGTGGAGTTCAAGCAGGGGATCTCGACCGACGTTTTTTCCGTGACGAAGGCGTCTCCAACCGAGATTCAATTGGTATTAAAAGACAAGCAGCGGTGGCCGGTTGGTGTTTTATATGTCACCCAGATCACGTGCGGCGACAAGACGAAGAGGACCTTCGCGGGCGGCGCTGGCGTCGGCGTGGCCACTGTGTTGCGTGATCCCGTCGTTGATCCCCATCCCGAGCTCAAGCTGTATGGTACTCATTCCAAAAGACTTGTGGTGAGAGGTTCGGGCTTCTCGCCGGACGGCACGTCGTTAACCCTAGAACCGACGCGAGCGGCCAAGTACTCCGTGATCGAGGCCACCGAGTGGTCCGTCACGCTAGAACTCAAGAGTGAGGGAGCGTGGTGCGACGACCTGAAAGATGATAAAGGCGTCGAGCTCAAAGTCACGAAGGTCGACAGCGGTGCGGGCGAGGTCATCTTCGACAAACCGATCGTCGTGGCTACTGTCGTCAAGGAGCCGGACGGCGACATCTGCGACGATTCGTGTGAGTGGGCCAATGATGGGGTCTGCGACGACGGGACGCAGCCGGCGGTCGAAGACGACGAGTATGGCGGCTGGGACGACGACTGGGGGGGCACCTACGGCGACGACCACTACTACGCCGGGTTTTATGATGATTATTATGGTTCTCAATTTGATGATGAAGGTTCCCTGCCGGCCTGCGCCTATGGTACCGATTGTACCGATTGTCAACCTTTACACGGCGACGCTACCAAGAAAGAAGTTCAAGAGGTAGAATGTGACAACACGTGCGCGTATGCGCGGGACGGGTTCTGCGACGACCCGCGCCAGGGCGGCGAGTGCGCCTTGGGTACGGACTGCCAGGACTGCGGCCCGGCCTCGAAGGGCAACTTCTCTTCGTATGAAGACGACACGTGGTGGGACGACGACGAGTCGAACTGGTACTGGGACGACGACTACTTCGCGGACGGCGACGATGAACGGCGCCATTTCGAGGACTGGCACGACGACGAGGAGAAGAAGGCGTCGACCGTCGGGTACGTGAAGAGCGCGGACCCTTTCGCTGTTGAGCCCGACGGCGACACCGGCGCGGCCGCTACTCTCTTGGTGACGGCTTTATTAGTCACTGGCGCCTTACTAGGCTGCTGCGCCGTCGTCCGAGTAGCCAGAGGCGACCGGTGCGTCATCCGCAAGGGCAACGAAAAGGCGGATCTAGCCCAAGCCTGGAGCGAGATGACGGAGCGCCAGGACAAGAAGAAGGCCGACGTGCCGATCACGCCGGACGTGACCTTCTCGGGCGCGATGGCCTGACGGCTCTGATGTGTTCCTCCCCCTCCCCATCCACGGTCTTCTGAGGGTAAGGCCGGGATTGTCTAGGTCTCGTCCCCCGCGTCCGTCGCGGCAGCTGTCGCGGCGATGGCGGGCGTACATCTACCCCACCGGCACGCCGACGCCGCGACGATCGACCGAAGGACGCAGTGAGCGGACGGGGCGGATCTGTGGGAGGACCAGGGAGGTGTTGAGCACTGGAGCTTACCCTAAACATCAGCGGAGCATCGCCTTCGACGAGAGCCGCTCGACGTGTTCTAAACGAGCACCCGCGGGCCGCGCCGGCCGGTCCCCGAACGCGCGCGCGAGCGACTTCGCGGCCGCCGTCTCCGCCAAAGCAGGATCGATTCTGATAGCTTCATCCAAGTAGTCGCGCGACGCCGCCTCGTCGTAGTTCTTTAGGAGGAGCGAGTAGTTCAGGAAAGCTGGAGCGTAGCGGGCATTTGCCCTAACCGCAGCCAGGTAATGTCTCTCGGCCCCCTCGAAGTCGCGCTTCGACTTCAGCAGCACGCCCAAATTAGAGTGGGCAAACGCGTAGTGCGGGTCGCAGCGGATCGCTTCCCTGTAATGTTTTTCGGCGCCCTCGAGGTCGCGCTTATTCTTCTTGAGGAAGTAGGCTAAATTGTTGTGCGCCAGGGCATAGTCCGGAGCACATTCGATGGCCAGTTTGTAGTGGTACTCGGCGTTGGCAAAATCCCGCGTGTGCGTGGAGCAGAGATACCCAAAATTGTTGTGCGCCGTCGCGTTGGCCGGGTCCAATCGCAACGCCCTCCGATACAGTTCCGAGGCAGCCCCGTAGGCGCCCCGCCTTTCCTCCGTCTCGGCCCGCGCCAGCAAGTCCCCGGCGGCCTGCGACGGCTTCCTTTCGTTCTCGTCCTCGGGCGGCCGCTCCATGCACCCCATCACGCAGCCGAGCCAGGACGTCTGGTCGCCGTCGCCGTCGAGCAGCGTCATGCATCCGCTGCTCGTGTCGTCGTACGAGACGTTGCGCTGGTCCGCCATCGTGGGGGCAGGCTTTTTGGGCTTTGCTCGGCCTCTCCTTGCTTGCTAGACCCTAGTGTCTTACAGGCCGCTAGCTCCTGGCTCCCAAAATCTCCTGGCATCGCCTGATCTCAAGAGTTTCATTTCGTTACGCGCATAACGCCTTATCTCTGATCTCCGTGAGTGTCGTACAAGCGCGCGTGACTCGAATTTCGTTCGTTGAACAAGTGAAACATTGAAAACAGTGTGAGGCCAAAAAAAGTTAGCCTGCCAAAAAACGAAGTCGAGCGGCTACGCGACAAACATGCCGTCATCCAAGAAGTCCATGTCCAAGACGCGGCAGCTCTCGGCCCTGGTGAATTTCGTGAGCTGCCTCCGCTCAAACAGAATGGTAAGAGACCTTACGTAGACTAGGATTCGCCGCCAGTGAAAGTTAGTCGCGTGGCGTAAAGGTAAGGGCGCGCCGTCTCCCAGGCGTCGTGCGCGCCCGCGGCGGACGTTGATCTCCGCGGCGGGGCGTCGTTTATTTTTATCTCCGGGCCTTTCCATATCTGTTGCGGCATGGGGCGTCGCCGGCCGTCGGTTTTTCTAGTGTATTCCTCCGGGAGGTCGATCGAAATACGTTTTTGTTTTTTTGTTTCGGTGCGCCTACCGGTTGGCGCTGCATCGCAACGCATTGCGCATTGCGCGCCCGCCGGGCATCAACGCAAGGAGCGCAGGGCAAGCACCTCCACGGCACGCCGTCGTCGCGGCTGCCCGAACGAGCACGTCGCGGTAGCAACCTCATGAGAAGTGCGGCGCGCCACAAGTACAAAGCCGCCGATTCCCTTGGCACACGCCCTCGAACGAGGGATTCTTCACGGCGAACGAGGGGTCGCGCGGCGTCGCCAGCGCGCGCGCGTGGCACTGCGCTTTGGCACTATCAGGCATCCTCATGTAACATCCTAAGAGAGCCATGGACACGGCCGCATCGCCGACGGCGTCGTGGGCGACGTTCGGCGGTCGGACAGCTCCTAACCACACCTTCGCGCAGTGGTCTTGCGAGAAGTAGACGTAGCGCGAGCCGTCCCACGCTCGGAAGAGAGCCGCGAGATCCACGAGCAACGCGCAGTCTCCTGGAGCGGTCAATCCTAACCATTTTGCGTCCTGTCCGATATTTGTACCCACCAAGGCGGCGGAAGAAGGGAGTCTTGATCGTAGGACCCGAATCGCTTCCTCCAGAGGGACTCCTCTCTCATCGATCAACGCCGCCGTCAATCCCGTCAATGGTGTGAGATACGACACGACTTCTTTTTTCGGCTTGACGTAGACGTTCAGGACACATCGTCCGTACGCATCCACGAGACCGATCTGCGCGACTGCCCTATCATTATGGGTCTTGCCCGTGGCCACACATTCGACGTCCAAAGCGTACATCGGCAGTTCTCCCGTTTCTAACCGTCTCAACAGTAACGAGGTCTCGGCGGAGAGGGCCGGGCCCGTGGCCGTTTGTTTAGTCTCGCCATGTGAAAATCTACAATTCGCGCCATTCCTACAAAGCCCTTGCGCGAAGAAGCGGCAGATGGCGACGCCGGACGGCCGCCTCGGCGGAGAATCGGGCGCTTGTGGTTCTTCCTGGATGTTTAGTTTGGAAACGTCGGGCGGGTCGTCCGCCTTAATGTGGGCGAAGGGGCAGTGGGCGCCGTTTCTACAAGAACCCTTGGCGAAGAACACACAAGGCGTCTGCGCGCGGCCGGGTCTCGAGGTGCCCGCCGCGCGGGGGCTCGCGGACGCCGCCCCGGCCGGGGGCGGCGCGCGGGCCGGCGCGGCCCCCGAGGGCGCCGCCGCGGCCGGGGGCGGCGCGGGCGGCCTCGCGGGCCCGGGTGCGGTCGTGGAAGGGGACGTCACGCCGCTCGGGCCGGCTGGAGGGGGGCTTGCAGCTGTACTAGCAGTCTCGCTCGCTGGAGCGCCGGTTCCAGCCGCGTTTCTTGCTAACGCAGCACCTCTGGTCGGGAGCGGCTGCTGGGGTGGGGTTGATGTCTCCGCTAGCGCTGCCATAATTGCGCCTGCCTCGCCACAACCTTTGCCAAGCTCCTGCAAAGCCAAAATTAGCTCTCCCGCACGCGCCTTGTCCGCGAACGTCTTTGGGAGCGGTCGCCTCCCCCTGGATTCGATCCAAATCCGGAATCCGCAAAACGAGCTAGCGGCCTGTAAGACACTAGGGCTGCCTACTATGGCAAAGCAGCATCGCTTGGCTTGCCATAGGCAAGCTCCGTTGCCGCACTGACTACTGCATCATAACTCCCGGACCAAGTTGCAGCAGTGCTGCGCGACCGGTGCTGTCAACGCGACGGCTGCGCGAGTTGCTGTGCACTGCTCTGCAGCTGCAGCCCTGCCACAGCTCGATAGCTGCAATTCCACAGCGCGCACAGCTGCAATTCCGCACAGCGTGCACGTATGGCGAGCGTCACGGCATTTCTGCCGCGTATTGTTGCATTAGGCCGCGGCGCGGCGCGGACGCAGCTCCGAAGCGTGCTGCAGCAGTGCGACGTCTCGAAACCCTTCGTGGTCACGGACAGGAACCTCGAAGCATTGACGAGAAGCGTCCTAGACAGTAATGATATAAATGGAGAGGTCTACGCCGACGAGGTTGACGAGCCCACGTCCGATCGCGTGAACGCGATGGCCGCGGCCCTTTCCAGCAGTAATGCGGACGGCGTTGTAGCAATCGGGGGCGGCAGTCCCTTGGACGCGGCGAAGCTGGCCGTCGTGCTTTCCGAAAACGGCGGTAATTGTAGAGACTACAAGGCGCCCGTCCTGACGGACACGCCACCAGCTCTACCGATGGTCGCGGTGCCGACGACGGCCGGCACGGGGGCAGAAGTCACAAGGTACGCCGTCGTCACGGACTCAAAAACGGGCGAGAAGATGCTGTGCGCCGGCGCGGCGTTCGTTCCCGCCGCGTGTCTGGTGGATGGGTCCCTCGCCGACGGGTCTCCTAGTACATTGACGGCGGACGTCGGCGTCGACGCGCTGTGTCACGCCATGGAGGCTTTTGTATCAAAAAAGAGCTCTCCCCTCTCAGACGGCTTCGCGCTCGACGCGTTAAGGGGAATCGGCCGCCATCTCAGGAGCGCGGTCGCCGACGAGGCCGAAGGAAGGGACGGCATGGCGCGCGCGGCGTTTTTAGCGGGCGTGTCCTTCTCCGTGTCGAGCGTGACCCTGATTCACGGCATGTCGCGGCCGCTCGGCGCGCGCTTCCACCTGGCGCACGGCCGGTCGAACGCCGTTTTGATGCCCGCGGTCACGGCCTACTCCCTGGAAGGTGCTCGCGAGCGGTACGCGCAATGTAGTGAGGCGCTCGGGCTCGCCGGCGACCTGCCGACCGCGCTTGGGGAGCTGGCGTCTTCGCTGGGCGTGCTGTCGCTCCGCGACGCTTTGAAAGAGCGCGGCGTCGACGAGCGTATGTTTCGGGACGCCGTGCCCGGCATGGCGCGGGACGCGCTCGCGTCGGGGTCGCCGGCGAACAACCCGCTCGTGCCCTCCGAGGCCGACGTCGCGCGGCTCTACCACGCGTGCTACGATAACGATTAGTTCATGTTAGTACCAGCCCGTGTGGAAGGCGAAGGCGACGATCGTGGGCACGATCTCTGCCGGGAGCTGGGGAAACTTGGGCACGAATATGGCCGAGAGCTTCGCCCGGTGAGCCTTCTCGTAGACAGAGCCTTAGAGCCGCATCCTGGAGCTCCAGCCTCAGACAATCCCATGATAGGCAGTTCTAACCGCCCTCGCGCGGCCCCGGAGCTCTCGTCGGCGGGGGGCGAGATGATGCCGTCGACCGCGCTTACCGCCGCGCCCGCGACGCGACCCAAAGACAAGATAACCACACGATAAACTTATGCAGGCACGGCCCACGCCTCCGCCCCCCGCGCGACCGTATACCTAGCAACTTCCGCACCGTTCCGCCGCGCCACGAACGAGTGCCCGACGAACGAGTTCAATCTCAAATTGTCTCCAGGTGACACGGTGCCCATGGGCGCCTCCTCGCCGCCGCCGCCGACCCAGAACACTTCTGCGGATGAACCGGTAGTCGAGACCTCGATGTTGACGCCCGAGCTATCTCCTGAATCGTCGTCTTTCGACTGGAACCGCGACGAACCAAAAGGCATCGCCTTGTTCCAAATCCACAGATTCGACGCCCACTTCGTTCCACTTAAAACGGGGCAGCCGCCGTGCGTGGCCATCTGATCTAGGGTACCGTCGGGGTGCTGGCTGTAGAATAATATAGCTCTCCCTTTCTTCGGTGCCGCGGCGAGCTTCGTGTAGCACTCGTTGATGAGCCGGGGCTCCCAGCTGTACTTGTCGGACGAGACCTGCGCGTCTCGCAGTGCTATGACTTCATCATTTAACGGTCTGGACTCCAGAGCTTCCAGGTCCGATGCCTGTGATGGCCTAGGAGCATGGGGAAACACCGTCTGGCCGCCGTGCTTTACGTCGGACAAGTAGAGGAACACCGTCGCTAACCTATTAGCACCGCCTAACGACGGCTCCATCGCTTCCCGCGATAAACCTCTCGGTCGGTCCAAATAATCTTTATGAGCCGCATATCCATTGGTATTGTTATACCTGAGGACCTGTAAACCATCAGCCATGCGCTCGTCGTAGTGGTCGAAGCCGAGTAGTTCAAACGCTCGACGTTTCATGCGCATGGCCGTTTTTGTATCCTTCACCCACGCGTTCTCGCTGGTTCTGGTGGAGGACACCGTGTAGCCCTTGGCCCCCACACTGCTCCTTGTCAGCTTGTGCTCGTCGTCTCGAATGGCTAGGGCATCCTCAATCAACTGCGACGCGTCGTCTTCGGTGAGGAAGTTGTCGAGCGCGAAGAGGCGCGGCTCCTCCGCGAGTGTGGTCAAAGTGATCTGCAAGTGCGGTAGATACCTCTCGAATCCTACATGTTCCGTAGGAAACACCCAGCGCATGTCCCGCTTCACGCCATATGCTCTAGGGATGAGACCGGGCTGCACTCCTGGTTGAGCGCTATTGAACGACAATTCAGAGCACCTTCGCACTCGCCTTCCAGCACCGTCTCTCACATGACAGGCCGCCTGGTGTTCACAAACCGCTCTGCTTACGGCGGCTTCGAAGGCCGCTACCGTTTCGCACTGGCCGCCGGACATCTCGACGCGGACCGGGTCCGCGGACGCGCCGTTCTTGTACACGTCGAAGACCAAACCGGCGGCGCAGGTGTGATCTCTGTCGGCGGCGGCCAGCTCTTCGACGGGCGGCGGCGGCGGCGCCTTTGTCATTTCGCCGGCGACGTCGGGCGCTGGTGGTGTTTGGGCAGCATTTTTGGTATCCGCCTTTTCGGTGCCTCCGCGGCTGAACCAGCCGGCCCGCGCGCTGCAGGCCAGCAAGGCGAAGCCCACTAGCGCTCTGAATGCAATCATGCTGCCAAGAGGCAGGCGTGGCTCGAAACTGCTTGGGAAGTGGTGCTAGCGTCGTGTAAGGCACTAGGCCCCGAGGGGCAGCCTTTTTCAAAAAGGCTTCAGGCGGGCCAAATTGGTCCCATCGTTGCTGACTGGGGTTCAAAAATGGCTCAGCAGCAGAGTCCAATGGGACCAGCCGTAATTGCTCTAGACACCCTGCCGCGGGACGCGCTCTGCCATATCACCAGCTACTTGCACGGTCACGAGCTCCTGGGCCTCCGCTGCCAGTCGAAGCATTGCCGCGAATCGATTCGGTACGCCGCGGCGAAGCATCCCGGGTGCTCCTTCGTGCAATTTCGACGTGGGACCCGTGTACCGATGGAGGCGCGGATTCACGCGGCGCGTGCGTTTGGCCACGCTTGTCGACACCTTACATGGAGTACCTCAGATCAGCACTTGATCCAGAACGCGACGCGGCATACTGCAGCAGACGATCTTCTCGTCGAGTGGTGCAGGACGGCGCCTAACCTAGTGCGCCTCGACGCTTCAGAATGGGTCTGCATCAATATGGAGAGAGCCGCTGCCATTGGTCGCGCGTGTCCACTGTTGGAGGATGTCAAATTTTGTGGTTGGTATGATGTCAGCCCCGCCGAGGGCTGGGCAAAATTCTTCCCAAAGCTGCGTCAGGTGCGTTTAAGTCCGGATCAAAGGGGCTTGATGCATCATGCTTATGTTCCCACCGACTTGGTGGCGATATGTGAAACAGTGCGCGTGTGCGAAAGTGCCGTCGAGTTATATTGTGATGACTGCCGAGTTCCGCGCCCGGTCGTTGACCTGTTCATTGGCACGCCGTTCGGGAACCGGCTCCGGGCCCTGTCATTTAGTAATGCTCAAGTTGCTGCCGACGGTCTCCTGGCTTGTGCGCGAGGGTTTCCCCAGCTCCGGGCGTTGGTTCTTCCCAAGAATGAGCTTGGGGGCGTCCCGTTTTACGAAACGCTCGCACGCGCGCGCCCCGAGCTCGCTTATCTCGAATTCTCCTCGTCCGAGACCGCAGAAGATAGCCACGTCGTGGCAGCATGCTCGTTGTTGAGTCTTAGGTGCCTTGTGCTCTACGAATGCTCTCGATGTGGTGACGACTATGAAATCGTTGACGGTATCCTTGCTAGCTCCACCGCGGCGTCGCTAGAGGAGATGGAAATCTCGCATTCCTACCTCGGCCTCGCTACAAGTTTGCGCGGATTCGACATACTGCGGTTGGTGTTGGGGTGCCCGCGTCTACGTGTGTTCGGCGACTTCTATGGTTATTCGGAAGAGTATGGGAGTTTGACTGGTTATTCGGATGAGGATGCGCAGGAGGCCAGTCGAATCCTCTATTCGCGCGGCGGCTACACAACGTCGCCAAATCACACTCCTCCCCACCCAAGCCGACGACATATCCTTTGGTCCGATGGATGGAAGCCGCCCGACGAAGTGCGGTTCACTAAGTATAGCACACGTTAACACCAAGCCTAGCGCCGCTTCCGCGCCGCGGGCTTGCGCTTCGGCTTCGGCGCGGCGTCGTCGTCCCAGTCCTCGTCCGCCCTAGCTTTATCCTGCGCTAAAGCCGCCGCGTCCCTTCGTAACTGGAGCTCCGTCTCGGACTCGGCCGCCGCGAGCTTGTCCAGGTAGTCGCCCGTAACGATATCCGAGGCGGGCGCGACCCGTACAGCGTTCTTGCGGAACTTCTTGAAGTTGGGACCTTTCTTCTTCTTGGAAGCCGTCGCCGGTTTCTCCCTCCGCGGCACGACCAGATCTCTCACAACAGTAGGCGCCCTAGGAGCCACGCAGTTCGCGTAGGCCTTGTCCAATTCTTTATCGCGCGCGCCGCTCTCGGCGAAGGCGTCCAATTGCCTCGCCTCCTCGGCCTTCGACGGCTTCGCCGAACGGCCGCCGCGCTTCGCTTTCGGTTTTGGCGCCTCCTCGACGACCTCGGGCTCCTGGTCCGCCAATTGCGCGGCGAGCGCCGCCTCGGGGTCGACGTCGCCGCCGGCGTCGTTCGCGACGGCGTGTTCTGATGTACTCAGCCAGCCGCCGCCCGTCGTATCGGCGGGCTTCCGTTGTGTGGGAGGCGGCACATGAGTGGGGCCCCGCCTTTGGACCACGGGCTCCTCCTCGCGCCGCTTCTTCTTGCGCTTGGGAGCGGGCGCCGGCGACTCCTCCTCGTCCTCGGCAGCTCGACGCTTGCGCCGCGGCGGCGGCGACGGCGACGCGGCCTGAGGCGCGGGCGCCGGCGCGGCGCGCGGCGCGTCCATGGCCGCCGCGAGGTCGAACTCGTCTTCATCATCGTCTTCCGGCGGCGGCGGGGGCGCCTCCTCCTCGGCGGCGCGGTGGCGCTTCGGCGG
>JACLAA010005762.1_pt1 | contig 29679 bp, 19 predicted proteins | sample 8027891 | NCBI WGS metagenome assembly JACLAA01 (sample SAMN15724900, study PRJNA655200) | protist metagenome | isolation source: fluorescence activated cell sorting (FACS) single amplified genomes of... | place: Spain: Blaines Bay Microbial Observatory, Mediterranean Sea | collected 2016-01-19 | reverse complement strand
ATTGGTATCTTGGTAGCAATATCGTCACGCCTAGTGGCTCGCTACAAGATACTTTCTTATACTTGCTCGTGTCCAATAGCGCTCCGATTGTGAGAGCGCGGGACAAAGGAGCAAGAACTTTTGGCATTTATCCTAGTTAAATACCCGGATAGAATAGGGCTAGTGAATACGGTAATCCATAACTATATGTACCTTAGGTACTGCGGTATACGCTATTCAAAGTTTTTGTTTCAACTGCCCAAGGCCCATGCAACTCCGCCATTTGTGCTCGTTGCTGCCTGCCAGCGGTAGCACCAACCCAGCATATCCTCATGATGGCAAAGTCACCGCGGTGTGTTACTCCCCCAACAATCGCAGGCTGGCAGTCTGTGGATCGGATCGTGTTGTTCGACTATTTGACGACCAAGGGCGGCCAGCGGATAAATTTTCGACTAAGCCGGCCGACAGAGGGCCAAAGACGTATGTTGTGAGGGCCATGAGCTTTTCCCCAGATTCTACTAAGTTGGCTATCGCCCAAAGCGACAATATTGTTTTTGTATACAAGCTTGGGCTTGAATGGGGCGACAAAAAGACCATATGCAACAAGTTCTTGCAGACCTCCCCCATCACTGCATTGACATGGCCTTCGAGTAGACAAAATGAGCTTGTGCATGTGCCCAGCGTCACAAAAGAATAACGGGCTCATATGATCCGCATGACCCGGTTGCAGGTACGGACTTGCAGAGGGTAAAGTAAAGATTGGCCAGCTTAGATCAAATAAACCTGCAAGCTTGTATGCCACTGGTTTTTATGTCTGTGCGGTCGCAAGCTCAGCGAGTGGTCATGGCATTTGCTCATCACACGTGGACGGTTCAATCCACAAATTTTCCTTCCACCAGGTTCGTATTACACGTCGATAGCTAGAATCTAGCCATTTTTACCGCAAGTAAGTAGGCAAATGGTGGTACCACCAGCACAAAAATTGCTGCTCACACGCAAATAGCCTGTGTCTAGCTACTTAAATTCTTGAGTCGAGGCTGTAGGTGTGTACCGTATGCATTAGCCTGGGGTCACTCGATAGTTGTCGCTGGCAATGACGGTGCTGTTGTCTTCTATAATGAGACAGGGGAAGTTGAAAGGCGATTTGATTCTACAGTTCCTTCAGAGAGAGCCAATTTGGAAGTATCCGCGACACCAGAAGCAAAAACAAGGGGTGAATTTACAGTTGCGTGCTTTAATCCCACAGGAGACACCGTTGTGCTTGGTAACTGGAATTCGTTTTACTCGTATACGTACAATCAACGTCAAGACTCTTGGGAAGAGATCGGCCCCAAGCACATACAAAATTTGTATGCAATTACTTCATTAGCATGGAAGCATGACGGCGGGCGGCTTGCAGTTGGTTCTCTTTTTGGTTCTCTCGACCTCTATGATGCATGCGTACGGCGATATCAGTTCAAGAATAAATTCGAATTTACCTATTCTTCTTTGTCACAAGTCATCGTAAAACAGCTCGAGACGGGCAGGCGCATTGTACTTAAATCAGTATATGGATGTGAAGTTACAAAAATAAACATATACCAGGATCGCTACGTTGTTGCCAACACCAGGGATAGCTCGTCAACAACAGAAACCCTGCTGCTTGGTGACCTGGCGACTTACAAATTGTCTGAAATATCCTGGGAAAATGGTGGGAACGAAAAATTTGTATTCGACAACCCTGCATGCTGCATTGTATATCATGCTGGCGAGTTAACACTCGTTGAGTACGGTTGCAATGAGGCATGTGGCACTGTCAGAACAGATTACATTTCGGGACATCTACTATCAGTGAGAATGAACGAACCTCAACCAACACGAGCTGACGATGATTTCGCTAATAGCAAAAAGATGGCTTACCTTCTCGACGCTCAAACGATTAACATAAAGGATCTCGTCACTGGGAGTTCATCAACAGTTTCTCAAAATTCCAAAATTGATTGGCTTGAATTGAATGGCCGTGCAAACTTGCTTTTATTTCGGGATAGGCGCCGGCAGTTGCACCTCTATGACGTCAGAACACAAGCGCGTACGACGTTATTGACCTACTGTACATATGTACAATGGGTCCCGCACTCTGATGTCGTGGTCGCACAGAATCGTGGTAGTTTGTGCGTCTGGTATAATATCCATACTCCAGATCAGGTGACTGTTCATCAAATAAAAGGCCGTGTGGTAGACATAGAGCGCGCGAACGGTCGCACTGAAGTGATTGTTGATGAGCTCCTCTCAACAGCCTCCTACCTGCTCGATGAGGCACTCATTGAATTTGGCTCGGCAATTGACGATCATGCTTATGATCGTGCGGCTGACATCCTGGAAATTCTAGAGCGTTCTCCTGAGGCGGAGGGTATGTGGAAGAAACTCGAAGAGATAGCATTCTCGGGAAACAACTTACTCGTCGCCCATCGCTGCGCCGCGGCACTAAGAAACGTTGGGAGAGCACGGTATTTACACCGGCTTAATAAATTAGTTCGCAAAAACGCTATGGGACTAGATTATTTCCTTGTCCGATCACGGCACGCGCTACTCCAAAAAGATGGAAGAGCAGCTGAAAACATACTTCTGTTGCAAGGCAATGTGACTGAGGCCATTCGCATGCACCACCAGTTACATAATTTAGATCGTGCTGTTGCGATTGCAAAAGAAAGGAAGCATCCCGATGCCATGAAAATGCAACTCGATCATTTTCAGTATTTGCTAGATTCGAATCAAGTGTCAAAAGCTGCATATCTGAAGGAGGCAGGAGGCGAATTCCTGCCAGCGATCGAGTTGTATCTTCAAGGTGGTATGCCGAGCCATGCTGTGCGTTTGATAAAACACAACAACGTCGACAATTCGCCAGCAATAGTAGAACAAGTAGCAGCATCGTTTACATCGGGTGGATTGTATGAACAAGCTGGGGAATTTTATCAATTTGCGGATCAGCTCCAGCGGGCGATGGATGCTTTCTTAAAAGGATCTTCATTTCGCAAAGCTGTGGAGCTCGCTCGGAAACATTTTCCTGGGCGAGTTGTTGAGCTTCATGAGCGCTGGGGTGACTACTTAACTGAGAACAATCAGGTGGACATGGCTATAAATCATTATATAGAGGCGTCCTTGTCCTCCAAGGCAATTGAAGCCGCCCTAACTTGTCGACAATGGACCAGAGCCATACAATTGCTGGAGAGCGTTGAATGTAGCATGGCACAGCCGTATCTTTGCCGGCTTGCTCACCATTATGAAGATATTGATGATACGCGTGAGGCTGAGCGCTTCTATGTTGCTGCTGGAGCACCAGAGAAAGCGGTTGAAATGTACACACGGGTCAACCTGTGGGACTGCGCTCATAAAGTAGCTTCATCTTACATGGAGCCGCGTGAAGTAAGCCTCCTGTATATTTCCCAGGCGCAACATCTCGAAGCAGAAGGAAATCTTAAGGATGCGGAGAAGCTATATTTGACAATTGACGAACCAGACCTTGCAATTAACATGTACAAAAAGCAGCGCAAATACGATGCTATGGTTCAGCTAGTTGAAAAGCATCGACAGGAGCTTCTAAAGGAAACACATCAATATCTTGCACAACACCTGGAGTCTGAAGGGAATCTACGCGATGCTGAGCATCATTACTGTGAAGCTAATGAATGGCTGTCTGCAGTGAATATGTATCGAACAAATGATATCTGGGAGGAAGCTATGCGAGTTGCTACAATGCACGGTGGACCGAATGCCTCGAAGCGAGTTGCTTATGCTTGGGCGCTATCCCTTGGCGGCGATGCTGGAGCCAAACTTCTGACAAAACAGGGTCTGATTGAACCAGCAATCGACTATGCTGTAGAGTCGGGAGCTTTTGACCACGCGTTTGAACTAGCTCGCTCAGCTTGTCCTGAAAAGCTATCTGATGTACATCTTAAGCACGCACTTTATCTTGAAGACGAAGAACGTTACAAAGAAGCAGAGTTAGAATTCATTCAGGCAAGAAAGCCAAGAGAAGCAGTCGATATGTACATTCATCAGCAGGCATGGTCTGATGCGCTGGCAGTGGCAAATACATATGACCCAACAGCAGCTTCGGACATATACATTTCACAAGCGCGCGTAAAGGTCGATGCTGGCAAATATCAGCATGCGGAAGAGTTATTCCTGTTAGCTGCCAAGCCAGAGTTGGCGCTCTCAATGTATAAAGATGCGGGCATGTGGGTGGAAGCACTGGCTCTCGCTGAGCGTCACCTACCACATATGCTCTCCAACGTTTCACTGGCATACTCACAAGCTGAAGCCCGACGTGGAACTGGCGGCTCGAAGATAAATTTCATCAGCACTGGTCAGCAACTGGAACAAAAAGGGCAGTGGGATAGTGCCGTAGATGCTTATTTAAATGCTCGGCAAGAACTCATCAAAGACCCAGGCGACTTGGAAGAAATATGGTACTGTGCTGTTGCGGTTGCACGGCAACACATGCCGACAAATAGATGCCATGATATAGTGGCCGACGTCTCTCGCAGATTAAGGGAAATAGGACGCCACGAAACAGCGGCTGAGCTCCTACGAGAGTCTAACGATCTACGCGGGGCGATTGAATGTGCCATTGAAGGCCGTTGCTGGGCGAAAGCTCGGGAATTGGCGATAGGTTCTAGTGAGTTTGAGGCTGAGGTTGATCTCGCCTATCAAGCTGCCCTCCGTTCTGCTGAAGACACAGAGGGGCTTTTTGAACTTGGACACAGAGCAGCTGCAATGGATATTTTGGTTGAACGCAGGGAGTGGGACAAGCTTTGGCAAAAGATAGACTACGAGGGTTTTAACTTTTCTGTGCGTGCTAAATACGCTGGATTACAGGCTGCCCAGATTACTTCGGATGGGACAAATTTAATAATGGCTGTTCGTACGTTAAACCAACATGGTGCCCCCCCCCCCCGGTTCAAACATGAAGATGTATCGTGCATTGGTCGTGGCTGTGCTTGGTCAAGATCACTCACAAGTTCACTTGGATCAAAAGCACCACAAAACTTTGGTGTCCGAACTGCGCAATGTGCTCTTTGACCTAGGACGTTCAAATAAGGAAACTCAACATGATGCTCTCGGCGTCCATACTTCTGATGGTTTTGAGCAGCTTCTGATGGCGACTCACTACTACAATTTATATCTCACATGCATGCAACATGGTCTGAAAGGCATCGCACTAAAAATTTCTGTGACATTGATCCGATATGCGGGCATCATCCCCATCGACAAAGTATTCTATTTGGCTGGCACAATAGCGCGCGACCAAGGGCACGATAATTTGGCTTTTTTGCTTCTAAATCGATACATTGATCTTACTGAGGCAATTGACGAAGAAAGTATTGACAACATTGACAATGCTGACTTTGCAGATGCGACAAATATTCCGTTTCCTTTTGATTTGCCTTCAAAGCAGTATTTAGTAGAGGAGGAGGACCGTGAAGAAATTAGGGATTGGGTCTTGTCAACATGTATGGATAAATCCATCGATCAGCAGCTCCCCGGAAGCAAGTTGTCACTTGGTACAGTTTACGCCGGGCTTTATGCCTCTGATCTTCCTACCTGTGTTGTCACTGGAAGTCCTGTGCAAAAGTGGGAGCTTCTTCAAGTGAATAACTCAATTGCCAACAAGGTGGACTGGAACCAATTTGTTCGAAAGGTAAAGCTATGTCCATGGACTCAAGTGGAACAAAACCCCATTTATTAGAAAACACCCTTCAGAATCGTTATATTTCTCTGCTACTTCGTTGCTGAGCCCCATAAAAAAATTCACTTAGTGCAAAAATCATCCTCTGGTCCGCTATGACAGAAACCTATATTCACCACCACCCTAGTGGGTGGGTGACAGTAGAGGGTGACACGGGGCGGATCACCCAGCCCCAAATTTGCCCTATCTCTATAACTAGGCGTCTTGGTCGGACAAAAATTGAGAATAGGGGACCCACATTCCCCTCTATGACGTGACCGAAACGGGTAAGCGAAACGATTAGGTTTGGAAATTTTAGTGGCCTGCGAAGGTCGCGCCAGTTTTCGTGCCGCGTCAGGCGACCACGGGGGCGGACCCCAAATTTGAGATTCGAGTTCCTAGCCACTTGACCGGGGGCGATTTTGGCTGCGGGGTCCCAAAGAGTCCCTTTGTACGCCCCGAGACAGGACTGGGGGAAGGGGTCACTTTCGCGGCGAGACGCGGTCGCGAAGTTGCCCATCTGGGGCCTAACGTGCGGGTATTTCAGGGACCTCTGGACTGAAAAATCAAAACTCGCTTCTATGCTGGTAGTTTGGTCTCCCAGGGGCCCTCGGGTACCTATGACGTGGGGCGAATGCGTAGGCGCGGCTGGGTACCCGATGGGCTGCCAGATAGGCCGCCTGACGCGGCACAAAACACCACTGGCGCGACCTTCGCAGGCCACTAAAATTTCCAAACCTAATTGTTTCGCTTACCCGTTTCGGTCACGTCATAGAGGAGTATATAGGCCCCTCTGGCTCAATTTGGCACCGGCCAAGACGTCTAGTTATAGAGATACGGCAAATTTGGGGTTGGGTGTCCGCCCCCGTAGGCGACCTATGTGGCAGCCCATCGGGTACCCGGCCCATGGCTGCCGGTACCTATATGGCCTACGCATCCACCCCACGTCATAGGTACCCGAGGGCCCCTGGGAGACCAAATTACCAGCATAGAAGCGAGTTTTGATTTTCAGCCCAAGGCTCCTGAAATACCCGCACGTTAGGCCCCAGATGGGCAACTTCGCGACCGCGTCTCGCCGCGAAAGTGACCCCCTCCCCCCAGCCCGGTCTCGGCGCGTACAAAGGGACTCTTTTGGACCCCGCAGCCAAAATCGCCCCCGACCAAGAGGCTAGGAACTCGAATCTCAGATTAGGGGGCCCCTTGACACTGGATTCGGCCTATTCTGATCACAAATCCCTCTTTTTTATCACCAGCTGGGCAGCGGGATGATGTGGATCTTTACGTCATCTTTCGTGGTGGCTCATGGTGCCCTTATTGTATTGTTGTGGCCGTCGCTAATGCCCGCAATATGACCCGCGATCATCAACGCAGCGCGGGGCCGCTGCACGAGTTGTGACCTGAATGAAGCTTTGACGACCACTCTATTGGGGACTCGGCGTCAGACGAAAGTGAATCCGAGGACGATTAGATTGCCATATGCGCTAGTCTAAGGCTTGGGTATGAAAGAAAACCCGCATGGTAGCCGGTGCGCACTGGTGGACCTCCGAGCCTGCAGGCACCAAGTTTAATTATCATCATCAATAGCAGTAAGTCTAGCTTCAATTGTCCCTAACGTCAACCTCAGGTCGAAGTAAAGGTGGTCATAGCCTGCGGTGCCATGGAACCCCCTGCTGGGTTCTTCCGGACGCTTTTGGACGTCCAGTTTGGCGAGTAAGCAGGTCGAGCGGGAAGGGGCGGTTAAGAAGAACACAGAGGCAGCGCCCCAGTTTCAAGGTCACGGTCACTTTGTTTTGTCCGTGGATGTCATTAAAGCCCATTCACTGGTTGTGATGTGTGCGTAGACAGGGGCCTTACCACGCCGGTAGAGTGCCAAGCCCTTCCTTCCGGAAGCCAAGCGAAGAGCTCGTGTGGTCTGTGTAGGAAAACCTGAATACTTCGTTTCCCATTCTTCATGGTGTCTAACACCGCCCGGCATTTCCGTTTTCAGAAGTCGTGCGGTTGATTGTCTATTTGGTAGGAACATGGTTATCACAGCAACGAAACATCGGCGACTTGTAAAACTGACTATGCTACCCTGGCGCTTTAAAACTACCGAAGCATGGCGAAGTAGCCAGTCAGCTAGATCGGCATCGCTGTTGAGATAAAGCAACCATGCAGCCCGTTGAACGCAACGGTCTCCCCGCAGCGGCATGGCTGCACATATCATGTGTCTGGTGACCATAAGTGTGCCACAACTAGATGAAGTTGTTGAATAAACATCAAGAATGAGCTTCCTGCCCGGTTTGTTTTCAAACGGCGTTAGATTTAGATCTATCTTTTCATCAGCTTGATCTGTTGTTAGTATATTTGTGTGTACTTTCCGGGGTTTTCTTTGATTTGGCACATACTGTAGTATACGAAGCAAGCAAAGTTCCCCAGAAAGGCTCAGTGCAGCTCGTCCGTGTTCCAAGTTGAACTTGAGATCCGCGGTTTTTCTGTCAATTCGGTAGTCGAGACGAAGGCGGCCAAGCAGCCAGGTAAAGAAAGAGCTGTTTCCACAAAACTTTAGGTCACTAACCGATCTGAAGGTAGCTCCAGCTGGTGTGCCTAGAGCATCAAATTCCCTATGATGACAAAGCAGAGCAGCCGCTAAGAACCTTGGAATAGCAATTCTGGAAAACACCAGAGTTTCTTGCTTCGCAGGGGCGCTGGCTGCATGTCCTTCTTCAATTGCTCTCAGACAATCACGAAGAGGCGTATGTCTCCTTGGGTCAAGCTCTGTCTCTATGTCCAATTCATTCTGGTATGCACACACGCGCCGGTACTCCGGCCTCGAATATCTCTGTTCGGCCGATAGAATTATCTTGCGCCGCGTGGATGAGGCCGTTGACGTATCGTGCTCATCGGCTATCCTGAGTTGACTAGTTGTTGAATCGACTTTTAATCGTCCATCTGGAGTCACTTCCGAAGCTAAGAGCATGTCAATTTGCTGGCTGACCTTAGTTCCCCATTGCGAGTTGTTTGAACTCCCAACTACCTCCAATAGGGTTGGCACGGTGTGCTTCATTTTGACCTTAAGCGACAATTCCGATAAAAAATATTTCCAATGGGGAATTTGGAGGAAACAAGGGGCAGGCGGATATTAATATTGACACAGCCGCGACTCCTCTACAGAGAACTTAAATAGGGACGAAATGGTTTTCTGCTTGTGGATCCTCTGAAGCAAGAACAAGAGCACGAGCAAGTGTACAGTATGGAACCGCACATGTGGCAAAAGGTAGCGCACACTGACATGCATGCGTTAGCACGAGTCCACGCCACAAGTTCCAAAGTTGTAAATTGCCTCCTGAAACATCCTCTTTTGCTCTCGTGCCGTCGCTCGATGATGATCCTGCCAGTACACGTAAAATTGGTCATTGTAAACTAAATCAGGCGCGGATGCGTCAATTACGTATCATTGATGTCACAGCGTCGAAGACATCCCCATGTGCTCTCTGCAGTGAAGCCTCTGCATGTACTTGGAGAGTACTTAGGCATGTTATCGTGTGAGGGTGATGACATCTCACCAACCCGCCAGACCCTTTAGTCACTCGACTTGCTCGCTCCATCCATGGTAACAAAGCCAACAAACGTCGCTCCGCCACATCACGCCACTGATTTTTTGCTATGTTAACTTGGTCGAGGCGTGTGGCTTTAATATGATTTTTGGCCCTACAATTTGCCTTACGTGCTGCCGTTGCGTCGGCGTCTTGCGATGCCAGAGTATGTGCGATCATCAGGCCACTAGTCTTATTTGTCTCGTTTGGATGTGTTGCTACGTTTTGAATTGGACTCATCCAGAGCGCCGTCCCGTAGACGGTTTGCACTAATCCTCCGGCTGAATGTTCTCGTAGTATTGCTGTCGCGCGTACATTTACACGGGTGCATTTTAAAGAAAACTTCGAGCAAGAGGCAATGTCAGCAAAACAGATAACAACTTTCTCGGGCCACAGGACGCTATCGCCTCTGGCCTCTTTGAGAACAACCTTACGCAATGGCGTTCCAATTGGGGCCTGAATCAGCTTTCTTATTACATCATCCTTTCTTTTTGAGAGGTGAAGAAGCCGTGGCAAGAGCGGAGTATCTGAATCGGCACTAAAATGAAGAGTGACGAAGTTTGCACGTGTCAGTTCCATGCCTTCTGCGTTTTTCACTTGGCAGAAAGAGCGAGTTCCAGCTACAGGTGCAATTGCAGCAATGATTCCGCGTCTTTGGAGTCCAAATGCGACACTGAGGCGATTTTGCATTTTCTTGGCTGCAATAGGAACTTCACTTTCGGTCCATGTGATGCAGCATGTGACATGTCTGGCAGCGTCATTCACTGCCAACGATGCTGCAACGGAAGCCAGGCTACTTAAAGTCGACGTACTTGCATTTTGTACCGCACGTGCCAAGATTGCAGGCAGCCACCACCTTGAAGGTTCCCAGGTTGTTTCAGGCGGGAGTAGTGCAGAATCACAACGAAGCATCTGAATGATTGTTTTTGAGACAGGCAGATAGTCAAGTGCGGATACTCTAGTAGTCAATTGGCTACTCGAACACGGATTGTAAGCTAGAAATTGCAGTGTTGTTTCCTGGAGCAGGACAGAAACAATCCATGGTCCGCGAGCTTGTTTTTTTATTGCACCGCCCCAGGCATTCTTGGACGTAGTTATGACCTTACACAACAGGCACACTATGAACTAAAACGTGAGAAATGATGTTACTCTGTCTGTCCCCAAACGGGATCCTTGGCATACAGGAATGGAGACTACGCAGCGCGCAATGAGTATCGAGTGAGAAATTTGATACCAGTAGGAGCAGGACCTCTTTGGTGACATGACTTTTACACTGAGTGCTGTTTGCAATCTCGTCCGATCTGTATCATTATTATTCCATGCAATGTCGCGCCATGTATCAGATGGTAGCGTCAAGTGACATCTGCTGCTTTCTCCAAGCATAATGCATAGGCGTGGTAGTGCAACCGTGACTGCTACTCTCGCCAACCACCTCATGTGCTTGATATGCCGAATTTGCAAACCATGCCAGCGCCTAAGTCCAATGATTTTGCTCACAATGAACGCACTTTTTTTACTGAATCTACCGACTGTGCTCTTGGTTATGTTAATTCTAGCCTGCGCCAGTTTATTTGCGAGACACGTCCTGGCTTGATCGCGAGCACAGGCACCCCTCGCATTCAGGGAGGATTTGTTTTCTGTGACCATTTGCTGATTTTCAGCTCCAACTATGCGAGAGACTACTTCCTTAAATTGTGCGCGTACTACTCTGATGGCAAAGTCTCCATGATCGTCAAGACTTATCTGTACAGTGTGGGTCTCAAACGGCACAGGCGCAAGTTGAGGCAACACTGGTTTCCGTAGCCACGGGGATGAGTGTTCAATATGAGCGTGACTATTGTCGCAGGGTAACGGGGTCAAGGCGAGTGATTTATAGGATTCTATCGAACTGGTCTTAGCATCGATTGCTATGAGAGTTTCATGTGCATCGCGGATCATCCTCGACGTGGTTGTTGGATGCATTATAGAATCCTCTCTATTTATCCACCTCTCGAATCTTGCTAGCGCCTTGTTTGCCAAACAAGCGCTGCGCTTGCGTCGTGAGCGGCAGAATCCAGGAGGTCTTCTATGGGCTGAGTCTTCATCTGTGATTTCAATCCGTAATTTGATAAATTCCCATAAGTCCGCGTGGTGATTTGAGCTTGGGAAACTGAGTCCAGAAGTGATGTTGTTAATTGTGCTCTGTACAATGTGTGGAGCACCGTGCTTGCTCAGATTGAGCTTCTCCTGGCCACTGATCAAGTGCCGTAGCAGTACAATGAGCATGTGGCCCGGTATGTCAAGAAACAGTGTCTGCGAGTCTGCCAGAGCGTTTGGACTGGGAATCAGTGCAATTCGCCAATTGCCCGCACCGTCCGCAAACAGTGCAATGTGAGCAGGACAAGCGGAGACTTTTATTTCCTCTGTGAATGCAGGTCCACGAAACTTTGTCATTGTCACCTCATGAAAAATCATTCGGGGTCTTTCATGAGCCAACGGTGCACGCCACCACCACCTACGTGTGGGTCTGACGAAGTGCAAAGAATCTAGGATATCAATAGAATCTCTATCTTCTCCTGGTAACACGAGATCCAGACGCCCAGCTAGGGTGTGAATGAGCTTTGAGGGGTAAGTACAAACAGTGACCGCATAGAGCAGCTGTGCAAGCAGAATGAACTCTGCTTCCGCCACGAGGCCTCGTACAATTGCCGGAAGTGTAACAATTAGGGAATGATGGCACGCTGCCACAGAGTCATAGCTCTCAAAGCGCAAATCGCCCCATGCATCGTAGACAATAATATTCAAACTGCGATTTGCTACACGACAAGTCCCTCGAAAGACCTGAGAAGTACTTCTTACAGCTAAATTCAGAATCAAACACGGGATCAAGAACAAGCACACCACGTTGGAAGGAGCGTTTTGCAACCAAGGCATCTAACCACCAACGTCCACAAGGTTGTGCGAACTCAACGATACGAGCCCATTCCTTTCCCTCCAAAACGACGCGAAAATCGTCGCTCGAGTCTTCAACGTTTCCTAAACTGCCACCATGATATAGTTGTCGCAAAAGTAAATCACGTCGGCGTGCATACCAAACTTTCCCCACGCAGGGCAGACCTGTGAATGCATCAAAATGCAGCTGGGAACAGAGTATACTCGAAACTTGTTGGGCAGTTTTAAGTCTCGCTATTGCATTTTTTGTGAGCGTGCTATTCTTAAACGCAGTAGAGGGCGTTACCTGGCCAAATTCGCAATATAGTCTCACCAGACTAGGCATCTCTGTTCCGATGATGCTTTGAAGCTCTGAAGGTCTAATCAAAACCTCGAAACGCTGAAGAGAGCGAGAGGGACTTTCGCCAACAAGCAGAAGAGTGCTTGAGTTTGGGTCTTGTGTCAGCACGATGATAAATCGGTTAGCAATAGATTGCGCAGTGTTGATGTGGCCAGCTGCGAATAAATTGGACGATATGTTCGAAGAGACTGGCCCTGGGTGAGGCATCCTCACAAGTTTTACACATCGATCTACAGTATTCCAAATGCATTCCGGTTTTCGCCACCTTAGGTTCCAGCGGGCACGCCAGAGGCCTACAGCGGCAACTCCTCGGAGCGTCAAGCGACTAAGTAGTAATTTCACGGTAAAGGTGTTTCGCATACTCGCACACACAGCTGCAGCGTGCATCTCCTCGCAAAGCAATGCAGCACGCTCATGAACCTCCCTGGCACGCTCCATCTGAGTTTTTTGCACAGTTTCTTCAACCAAATGTAATGCAATTTCTGCACGAGATGCGCACATGATTAGTCGTTTGGTGGCTTGGTCTCTTTGCAATATCTCTTCTTGCACTCTAGTGACTCTTTTTATGCGCAAGGCCTTCCATTCAGAGCCATTTTCAAATAGATCCTGGGATTGGCGCCAATCACTCGACACAGCATCAATTGCATCGAATGCTATGGTTTCGGTAGAAGACCAGGCTAAAGCATTTCTAGAGTCCGCAATGGCTTCCAAATACAACATCTTGTTCAAAAACCTACCCGCATGCGATAATATGTGCACAAACTAGTCAAGACACCGCCTGCTTGGGGTGGAGCTCAATAGGTACCGCCGCATTACCACCTCCTCGTGGGCCATTGCGAACTTCTCAAATCGCAGCCTTGCTACTTTGTGACGATCAGCAGCTGCAGTAGCATCAATCACTGATTTGATCCACGAATGTTTATGTATACGTTCGTGCGCTGCTGCACTATGTAGTTTCTCTCTAAAGCAGGACATGTCATTATTCACAAGGCCCTGATGAGGAAAAAATGAGTTGCTGGTTTCATCAAGCATGATTTGTGTACACATCTTGGATTTGAGATTCGCGGTTGCACTGGAAGGGGGTATGAGTCTCCCTGCCTGTGCACGATTGAACTGTGCCAAGAGGTCCGATCTATCTACCTCCTTGGCATTAGTCTCCTGGTTTCGGGGGTTGAAACTCGTTATGAGCAATCTGTCCTGAGGAAATGTCCACAGTCGGCATTGCCTGACCTGCTCCACCGAATCATGACCGGCCCCTTTGCCTGAAGAACCATGCCCAAAGATCGGCACAGCGCGTTTAATGAATGGATGATGATGATACCATGTGTGCCTAGGCTGCGTTTGGATGCGCTGAGGCTTTAGATTGTAGACTAGAAGAAAGTAGTGACATCCATTCAAAATTCTAATTGAAATATGTGCCGGTTTTATGAGTTTACGTGCCAGACACGGCGTTGCAGTTTCCAGCAGGACTTTAACAAAAGTTTTGGCAACTCCTAGATACATGTCACGCTGCTGACATTGTTTTGTGAGGGATAAGTTGATTTCTAATTTGCGTTTCTCAAATAGATATCGACTATGGATGCCTCTTGCATAACGTTGCAGGACTTTGGTGCAGTCTTCTGCGCTACCGTGGCATTCCAGGAGCATTCTAGCCCGATGTGCATCGAGAGTAATCCTGCCAGCCCCTCGCGTTGTGGACACTTGATTTAGTAATGTAGTCAAACTGTTCGGTTGGATTCGCAATAGGCCACGTGATGCTTGTTTACGCAAATTTGTAGCTATGAGCTCGCGCTTGCCTTTGCGACGCTCATTATCTTCACTCAGGCGCCTTCGCATCCAGTATGTGCGGGTTGCTTGCCCCATCATCCCTACTCCTTTCCATTTGCCCCAGTCGGCACGACAGAACAAACCATTGAGGAGTGCCTTTACTGGACTTCGTGCCTGCGGCATGATCAACTTAGCCTGCAATTGTTGATATTGCGCCCATATTTGCCGATCTGAGTGATGACTCTCCATATGTGATTTACCATCCACAAGCCTGGTTGGTAACTCATGATTCTCGTTGATGACTTTGTTAGCTCGCAGTATGCGCACCCCATCTAGCACATGCGAAGACGACCTTTGCATATCGTTGCCCTACAATTGAGCAATTTACAGGAAAGGATTAATACGACCAAAAACACGGTGTTGGAGCCTCAAAGGTACATCCTAGCTTTGTTGCACCTTTCCAGGAAATCAGAGCACCTCCAATGTGACGAGTGACAAACCCGGATGGATGCCCAAACATGTTTTCTGCTTCACAAATGGCGACTTTTCTATTTAGATGCATCATCCGCTTAAACTCAGCTGTGAGCACCAACGGATTGTTTTTAAATGAGAAGTTTGAGCCTAGATAAAAGCGAAGGGGAGCAAACTCATCTAGCCAATCGAGATCTTTATTCATCTTGACGAGGTAATTGCGTCCTTCATAAAAGTAGGCACGTGAAAGATCTCTTTTTGGCACACATGTGCAGACAATAGCTTCCAGCTGATCCAATGGCTTGGAGCCTCTACTCTCAATGACATGAACATCATTGCAGCAGACCCTTTCTGCAAATGCTGGAAGCTCATTGATCAACATGCGTTGTTCTATAGCAACCCTTGGCCTTGCAGCTTCGTGAGCTTGAATGGCAGCCTCGCGGCGATCATATATACCAAGAAATTTAGTAATTCGTGCGCGCTTTGGCGGTAGTGCGTCTCTCTGATATCTTCTAAACTTTGAATGGACAGCTGGAACCTCGCCCCACAGCCGATGCCCCTCAGATTCGATTGTAGCTATCCATCTGCCTTTCTGATGTACACCGAGAGCGTCGCAGTTTCTTAGGCCACAATGCTTACTCCACAAGGCTATACTTTCCGCACATTCAACTCCGGCCACACGTAGCTGGTCAAGAAGGACTAACATGGACGCGAGCAGACCCCGTGTGCTACCGTGAAATTCCAGATAGGATTTCTTGGTTTCAAATGCAACCGTGTGGAGGTTTTCTAGTAGGGCTTCGCGTCGAAGGATGCAACGAAGAACCTTTAGGTCCAAAGTCTGCCTACATTGCCCGCGCCTTTCGACCCACCCGTCTCGTTCTGTCTGGGAAACATAGTAGTGGCGTCGTCTACACTTTGTCAAACGCCTAGGACATGTTAGCAGCACCCAATCTAGACACAAAGGTGGGACATTACCTGCACTCACAAATGCCATGTTACGATCGATTTCAGATCCGAGGGTCGCCAGTTTTGAATATTCACGCAAGCCAATTAGGTTATTTGCAGGGTGTCGACTTTGAAGTTTGACGACTGCTGAAATAGCTCCTGTTGCCTGGCATGTAATTTTTGATACGCCAGTGGCATTAAGCTCCAAAAGATGCTTTCCTACATCCCCATCGATGCGACTACCCTCTGACTTACTGAACTGATTGCCCGACCCAACCTGGAATCCTGCTGTCAGCGCACCAAGGCCTCTGGCAAAAATTGAAAACTTGGCGTCCCCTTTAGGCACTGCCATGAATATTGAGATGTTATTTTCGTTAGTAAAATAGGGGACTTCGTCCGAATAACCTGCAAACCTGTACTTTCCATTGACAGCACGAGTCCTAGAACCACTTACAGTGTACTCTGTAAGCGCCGCGTCAGCTTTTGCATTCGACGGCAATGTTACATCCCTCTGGGCAAGACAGAAACCTTGCTTCTTAAGAGCACCACCACCGAGATCTATCCAATGCTCCTCGTGCAGCGACTTGCCAGTGACAAATGCCCCATGATAGCACACCCCCCCTATGCTTGTCGTGATATCATCTTAAGATCCTTATCTTTCAAACACTGAGTAGCAGACCCAAGGCGTGGTTTGGCGTTGTGACTACTGGTACCCCAATAATCCAAACTCGATTGAGATTGGTTTTATTCAACTCTTTACTGCTCATTTCATCTTCCTCTCCATCATGATGCCAAATAAGGTCTTTCATCTCGGACCTGGCATGAATCACCGCACCACAAGTTGACTGTTTGGCCTGACATAACGTATTGACCAGACTGTACCTATGCATTTGATCAGTAAATACGGCCACAAGTTGCAAAGTACTACCTCTCGGCAACTTCTCTGCGAAGTCCAATCTGTACTTGCAAAGCTGCCATCTGCCCCTGACGTCTTGGCGATACCACACTATCAACATTAAAGGCTTTTTCAGTGGCCTTGGTTTCTGCACAGGAGGGCATGCTCTGAGCTAGTGATAAAGCTTCTGTGTATATGCGCCGTTCTCGATCCCATTCGCGCAGCCGTCTCCAAGAATAGTCTTTCAAAATAATTTCAGTGGGATTGTAATACTCAACCTATGCCAAACATGCTTGAGATTCTAATCGGGATGGGCTCACACGAGCACCTCCGAGGTGGCATCGTTTATTATTGTTTTAACTTCAGAAAGCTTTTGCTTGTACGCCCTCGACCGGCTTTCTCCGTTTTGCAATTGGCGGGTGTTACTCCTGGATTCCAAATTCCAGGCAATGATAGAGGCTCTTTCCCTGACACCTCGGTGCCGATGCAAAAAGCCACTTTCAGCAGTGCTCACTTCCGAGGCCAGATGGCGTCGGTGTGTTCGACGCTGTCCGCACAAATCTCGAAGCATGTCATACCGGCGTATTATTACCGTAGGTGCCGTAGGTACCAGTACCGTAGGTACCGTAGATACGGTACAAGGATAAGCCACAATAACCGCAGTTAGCCCCACTGGCGCTTCAACTCATACTAACTATACCCCGGTGGGGAGGCCCCGGTGGGAGCATGGCGTCCAGCGGACTAAACTTGAATGATCTGGTAGTAGTAGCCTGCCCGGGCCTATGCCAGCCTCTGAGTCACGGTGACCGTGACTCGGCGGAGCCCGGGCCTGCCACTCAGGCTGGCAGTGAGACTCGGAGTCACGGGGGCTAGTAAACTTGAACTTATCATGATAGTCTCGGCCAGACCGCCGCAGGCGTGACTCAGAGTGGTCGTTATAGAGGAATAAAAGTGACCGTGACTCAAGATGGAAACTTGAACTTGAAGTGACTCGGAAATCATCATCATCATGATCGAAGACGGAGGCCCGAGAGGCAAAGCTCCACATCACGCCGCTTGCCTCGGAAGTCGGATATTCCCTAGCAGCCCTATAGAGATATGGAACGATAGGAGATAATTAGTGGATAATTAGAGGCCGATTTATCCCGTCCGTTGGAGAGATTGGTTTTCGGGCGGGTTTTATCTCGACCTCATACCGCGTCGCAGCAGATTTTTCAGCGCGAGGCTGCCCGCATGCACCAAACTTTGCACGCAACCCATTATTTTAGCATACGGAAGCTGCGCCTCAGCAAAAGTTTGCCGCCATCGGTCGGCGTGTGGCTGTACGCTCAATTGCGCCAAAACCTGCCAACGTCGACTATTGCGCTCGACCCCCCTATAAATTTCGAAGTCTCCAAGGAGCCTTAAGCGTCGCAGGCTAATTCATTCTAATTAGAGCTAAGAGAAGGTAAGGAAGAATGTCACTCCAACGAATTAACCGGCTAGGGGGAAGCCCTTCCCAGGCCCACGCCTTGAAGCATGTGCTTATTATATATCCACAAGCCCCAGACTAGGGAATCGGGGCGGGGCCTCTGGACTAATTGGCAGGCACATGCGCACGCAAGAGAGAGGACCGACTGACCCATCCAGGGAGATGAAACTTGCCTCTGCCAGCTTTTGTTGTATGGTAGAATGCTGCTGTGGAACAAGTAAAACTAATCCATGTAAGGTCAATTTTAAACGAGAAGCACAACACAAAACATCATGCGCCACATGCTGAAGGCATTTCCTAGCCACGCCTCGATAGCGATAAGCATGCAAGGTGCAGACTCGATCAATGATGGCAGCATTATCATTCACCCGCCAGCGCGCATAACACGCGGGAGCATCTCCATAGGACCCCAAGACGTGTCGTGATTCGCCGTCAAATTCATCAAATTCGAGCTCTGCTGGTACACCCAGTTCGTCAACGTAAGCACGTCGGCGAAGAATCCGGGAAATATCGATGTTATTTCGGTAATGAGGTTCTTCCATTGTGTTATCAAAAAAGGTAAAGTGCAAGTTTATGTCAGCTGGCTTACGCAAGGTACCATCAATTTCCCGCATTGAGCTTAAAATAAAGAGAACTTTGACGGTGCTATTATGCAGGGGTCCGAGCTTCTTTTCACAAATTTTGCGGGCGCGCTACGAAAGCCATTTGAAAAAAATAGATCTGACTTCATACCTGGAGTTGCTTCAGTGCCTCCGCATGCCGACCCTGATGGTGAAGTTCGTTGGCACGATCGACAAACGCCTCTACTCCGCGTTTAGCCAATTCCACCTCCTTGGTCTCTGCCATGTCAAGTTGAAGTCTACCTTCAGGAGCTGTTCATCGCGTCCCGCGTCCAAGCGGGTAGAGACCGAGGCTGGCGGGTAAAGACCCCGCACCCTTTTCGATAAAACCCGTTTTCTCCTTTTTTCGAGGAAAAAGGGGTAGCACCCCGAACGACGTAGGAGAGAGGAGTGGTACCCCTTTGACGACGTAAAAGAGGGGTGGGGTCTTTACGCACCAGAGTCCGAGGGGCCAGTACTAGTGGGAAGCATGCGGGGGCCGCGCAAGAGCTCTGGGGGCGCGAGAAGGAAACTCTGGTCAAAAACCGGAATATTTGTCCTTAGCGGACTCCTGAGCTGCGCGGCGAGCTTCTTCGCCAAATCGGGAAACTGACTCCGCAGTGGCGTCCTCGGGAGTAAGCGGGAACGCTCGTTTCGCATCGAGGTCGAAGTGGTAGTGGCGCGTCGGGCGGCGTGCGGCACGCGTCGCGCACGTTTTCGGAACAAGCGAAACCGCAGCGGCACATGCTGCACATGGGTGCGGAAGCGATGCTAGGAGCCGACAGAGTCGCCAAGATCACCGGAAACGGTCCGCGCACGGCGAAACTCCTGCCGCGCATACGTCGCGGCGGGCGGTGCTCCGACCCAAGTCATCTCTGTCGGTCGCTCACACGGCGCGTATAGATGTGCTCGTAAAGCCGCAAGTGGTGGCGTTGCGTACACGCGGACTCATTTTCACTCGTACCTACTAGCGGAACTAGCTCGGTGCGCGACGCGAGCGGCGTCTCTGCGGATATCGCGGCGGCTAGCCGAGTTTGCGACCCAAAGGCCGGACCTCAACAAAAAAAACCGGAGCGAAAGGCGCTTTTGCGCGCGCACGGGCGATTTCGTCGAAACTTGGTCCGGTCGATAAAGCTATGGGAGCTGGGGTACCTAGTACCCATTTTTTTTACGAGCAGGAGACAATCTAGGAGACTACAGGAGACTATTTTACGGGCCAGGAGACGGATTTCAAAATAATCCCGGCTTCCCGCGGATGTATTTTCAAAAACCCGTGAAAATCGATTAAACGCGAAACGTTTTTGGCCTCGTGCGCAGCCCCAAGCTATTTCTGACCACCCAAGCTAGGCTAGTGCGGAAACCACCGTGACGGCGGGCCCCGGCGGGGGCCGGGGACCGCCGCAGGGTTAGTCGACGATCCCCGACACTACGGTGGCCCGAACGGCAGCAATAAGTGGCACGACTATACACCCAAAAACAGCATCAACAGGACCTCTGTAATTTGACCCTCCTCACGACTCCCTATATATATTATTCGGTACCGTACCGTACCGTAGGTACTTTAGGTGGTACCTACGGTACCTACGGTACGGTACCGTAGGTAGGTACCACGGTAGCGGACAGCACAATGTCAAGATACGATGCCCGGATAATGCCCAATTTCACGCCGACAGTGGACGCGGAGGTAGAGGCGCTTCTGAGACACATGAATTGCCTCAGCGAGCGGGTCCAGGTAGCTGAGGTAGAGTTGGCCGTAGCTTGCGCAAGCAGCTGCGAGAGATGTGAAAGCTCCGGGATGCCGCGTGCGCACAAGATTAATCAACAATGGTCACTTATTTCGGTAGTGGCTGATGGTACAAGCCTTGACAAAGTGAGCCAAGATAGCTTGTCGAGCAAAGTAATGTCAAAGATTGACGATGTTGTACTCAAGCTAGACAAAGCACAAAGCAAGCCTGTGGAACAGCAGCAAGGGACGCAATCTGTGGTACAAATTCAAACAATTGTTAGAGGTTGGCTGTGCCGAAAACATGATATGCTCTGCGCCGCAGTGTTGCAGCAGCTGCGTGATTGGGTTATAGGAGGTATCCACAAAGTCATGCGCTTGGACGTACTTCGGCAGATGAAAATGGATGAAGTTTCTCGTGATTGCACTACTGAGCGTAATGTAAAACTTGTTCAGGGTTGCTTCAAGGCATGGCATTCTGGGACCCTTTCAAAACGAGAGCAGGTCAACTACATTAGCTCTGCCATTATTACTGCAATCGCAAAACGCGAAGCGCGAATGTTGCGAACCGTTCTCAGAGCTTGGTATTGCGACTGCAAAGGGCCTCGTTCAAAGCGAAGCTGCCAACACCGCCGTACTGAAATGCTCCGTGCCGCTCGTCACCGCATCAAAACCCGAGAAAAAAACATTTTGGCAAGGAATCTAGTAGGGTGCCTTATTATTACAAACAACATGATTGCATCTGAGCTGAGCCGGACCATCCACCACGCTGCGAAAAAAAGACAAGTTTGGTGGCGATTGCACCATCACTTTCGGGCATTGAAGCAATTGCTAAAAGTCAAAGCCTCCATGCGTCGACTGGCCAGCACGCATCATCGAAGAGTGATGTATTCCCACTTTTTCTACCCGTGGACAGAACATCTGCATGCATCATCAAATGCCACACTTGATCGCGCTCGTTGGCCCAAGCCAAGATGCTATCAGCCGCGATACTCACAAAAACTTGTCAAACAGTATGCTCAGGTTTTCATTCGCAAACATATTGTTGGGCCCTGTTGGAAACACTGGTATGCGTACTATAGGGCACGGACATCCCAGCACGCACTACAAGCATGTGCTGCTCAACGTAGCCTTCTCGCCCACTGGTCACACTGGCGTAGGGCAGCTGCTCATCGGCGCAAGCTAAGATCACTCAGTGTGAGTATATGGCATGAAACAAGTCACCAGCTTCTCAGTAGGCCCCTCCGAGCTTGGTATACGCACAGCCGCAAAGTATGCTCCCGTCGAAGAGCTCAGAATCGCCTCGTGACAGCACATGTATGCGCACGAAATCGCCGACTTAGGCTCAGGTTTATGCGTGGATGGCATCACCAGGCCGTCTATGGTCGTGTCGAAGGATTGTATACGCGAGCCGAGCTTGTGCGGTCCTTAGCCGAGTTACAAGCCCACGCACAGAGGCTCGAGACACGTGGCGAGTTTTATGGTGTTACTTGCGAAGAAGCTTTTAAGCAGCTGGAGGATGAGCGTGATTGGGCTACTCGCGCAGCGACTCGTTTAAAAGACCGCGAGATCCATGCTAGACGGTTGACCCTAGCCATGCATCATGCCCAGGCTGAAATTGATCGTATTGGTTCCGCAATAAAATGTACTGCTAAGCTTCACCCAGCTGCAGTGCGCAGAGCAATAGTAGACGCTGCATGTCTGCAAACAACCGACGATGCCGGGGCTACTAAGACTAAAGCAACGGACCGATTGCCTGAACTTCCATTTAAACCGGAATTTGGGCTGGCTCGCGAAGCAGGACTTTTTGCCAGCGAAGCTGTTGGCACAAAGAAGAAAGTTGATAATATTAAACAAGCAGGCAGTCAAATCATCAAGGAGCAAGATTTTGTTGATGTGGATCTAGAATACCTTATGCTTAGACTGCGCTTTGTTCTTGCCCAAGCCTCTACTAACTTTCGCAGCTTTAAACATTTTGGGGGTAAACTTCTCTATGTCCCTAATAAACGTAGATACCCATCATCTCGAGACGATGAGGCTTATAAAGCTGTTCTAGAAATAGCCAGAGACATCGAGGCGGGTTGGCATTTGTGGAATTTTCTGATACACGGCGATGTGTCGACACTCAGCAACAAACATGCTGTTGCTTGGAAGGTATTGGAGGGAACCATCGTTGACATTGATGCTAGATGGACTTCACTGAAAGGCACCACCATGAATGGGCACGAGCGACTTCCAATCTGGAGCGAATTTTGCCATGCTCTTTTGTACTGCCTTTCGAGTCACAGCTAATACCCACATGAGCACCCGGATGGGCAAGGGCTCGACGGGCACCAAGGCTCGACGGGCTGCATGCGCCCATCCGTTCGCCTAAAAAGGGTTTACTAGCTTGTATTTAAAACCGCCCAGACACTGAGACAGTTGAGTGCTCTTCAAGTTTACAAGCGTCTTCAAGTTACCGCCGTGACCGTGACTATCATGATGTAATCTACTATGTATTATCAGTCCGGTTGGGCATCCTGACCGAGCAGGGAGAAGGCCCTTAGAGCATGTTCCTTTTTTTAGGATTTATTCAGCCCGTGTACCCGTTTAATGATTCAAGTTTAGCCCGGATCTCCCTCGCCGAGTCTCCCGAGGGGTTACCGTGACAAGAGGGGTGTTCACAGGCAAGTGACTGGCACGGGTGATCTGCAGCCTAGACTCGGACCTGCAGTGCAGCGCAGCAGCGCTCTGCCTTGTGCTCCCCAAGGCGGTTATTATAGACGGTCAACCCGGTAGCACGCAATCGGGCGGCGGCTAGTATGTAAGATTGAAGTCTCTCTTTTCTACCCTCAATGCATCAAAGACCTTCCAAAATAGTCCAGGCTTGCGAGTCATGAAGAAGCTATTGCCTAATGTAGTCTGACGGCAGGAAGTATTATAGTTCCATGAACTAGAACCAACAGTTGACAGAAGTGTCCAACTTGGATTGGGTCCAGTAATAATTGCCATCACTCGTTCTGGCCAAAATTCCTTCGTTACCTCAGTCGGCGAAGACGTCGACCTTTGTCCAACTCTGTAAATTCCATGCGATTGCTCATGATTTTGAGTGCCCGGCGCAATGCGAAATCAGCATGGCCAAGAGCAACGCCTTCGTCTAGAACAAGCAACATTTTGGCATCGGTACCAACAGGCACACGTTGCTTTAGAAATTGCTCCGCGTTCTGAATTTGGAGACGCTCCTCATCACCAAGGAATCTCATCTCAACTCCAACCGTCTGTGGAGCAGCGGATGCAGCAGCCATAGTCGACACCTTGAATAATCGAAGTGCTTCGTGGACGTCTCGGGACTGCACGGTTGCTTCGAGTCGCATCTTCGCCAAGGATTCGGCGATTCGCACAAGTGCCTCTAGCTGACGTACAGTCACGGGCACCTAAGGTGGCATAAAGATAATCTTTGCCTTCGATTTTGCACACTGCAATGTGCAGCTTGGTGTCTTTGTCCACCGGCGCAGTCCCCTTGCCGTTTTACAACTTCGCGAATAGAAACATACTCTGATGAAAGCAAGGCCTACATCAAAAATTACTATTGCTTGCATGTGAAATCAAACCCTGTAAAAATGCAGCTGTTTCACTATTCAGGCGCGGAGAGGACTTTGTGCGACAGTAAGCAACATAATCCCTCAATAACTTGAGCTCGAGAATGCTATCAGCTGCGTTGTTCAGACTCGTTTGTGGGTCTGCTGAAGCCTGAACGACTCCAGCTGTGTTTGAAGCCTTCATGTGAACGCCCATGACGTGCTTAGCTATGGAGAGGTCGCGGCCTTCATCTCGGATGTCTCTGACAATGAAAATGCAGTCAAAGCGCGAAAGAATCGTTGACATCATGTCTATATTCTCTGCGGCAGAACGAAGATCATCGTAACGACCATATACTGGATTAGCTGCAGCAAGAACAGATGTGCGAGAGTTGAGCACTGTTGTGATGCCAGCTTTAGCAATAGATATCGTCTGCTGCTCCATAGCTTCGTGAATTGCAACTCGGTCTGTCTCGCGCATCTTATCGAATTCGTCAATACAGCATATACCTCCATCAGCCAAAACCATAGCGCCACCTTCAAGGAAAAATTCTCGATTTTTATCTCGAATAACTGATGCTGTCAAACCAGCAGCTGAAGAACCCTTACCAGATGTATATACACCAACGGGAGCAACCTTCTCCACAAACTTTAGGAACTGAGATTTGGCGGTTGAAGGATCGCCCAGGAGCAAAACATTAATGTCACCACGTAACTTGACCCCGTCTGGCAGCGTTTTCTTGCATCCACCCATAAGCTGGCACGCCAACGCCTTTTTTATATCCAAAGTATATTCACCTTGAATACTGGGAGCTATAGATGCAGCCAAAAGCCTGTATATATCAGACCGCCGCGAAAGTTCCACAAAGCGGTCCTCCTCGGCAGGACTAAAATGCCGAGATTTGTTCCCATGACCATCCACGTTGAAATCGATTCCTACCACCTTTATATAAGGCAAGCGAATTGCGGCAACTGCAGCATCGGGATTCTGAGGTTTGTCTGCGCGTTCAAAGAGAGACAAAACACCAAGGATTGATACTCGAGCTCCAGGAGCTGCAATGTCGACTAAGCCCCTTTCTACCACCACAAGAGTAGATCGTGGCATCTCACCCGCAGGGACAGTCTCTGGTGCTTCCTGCAGCTTCAATGTTTGTTGATCTGTGTACCTAGATGTAGACTGCTCAGGCAGCACCAATCAAACAAAACATTTCCACATACGAACAATCGTCTGGTAAGATTACGTAAGGGGTAGACCCACAATCTGTCTGACTAACACTATTGCATTTTTTTGGTAGCGATGCAGTTGAGAAGGTACCTCTACAGTCCAGAGAATCTCGCTTTCCGCAACGCGAGCACCTACATTATGATGCATCAAACAAAGTGCCATATTTAATAGAAACACGTCTGTCACTGAATCTCAATTCGAGCTGCCTTCGATTTGACCTTGGATGAACCTATAAAAAGTAGTCAGTTGCCCCAAATTTGGTTCGCAATCCACGGTGCATGCACACTAACAATGATCCCTGAAACCTTTATGAGTTTCCCCACGTGGTCTGCAGCAAGTAAACGTAGTGGGGTTGCAAGTTGTGTTGATTTCAGTGCTATCTGCACCCCAATACTTCGATTACCTAAGCGAATGACTTACACCTGTCAATTTTCTGCACTGGGGCGAACATGGTGTATTGCTAAGGACTGCCCTACGCAGCACGTCATTGGCCGCAGCTTCAAAAAGATCCAGTTGATCCTCTGGTGACTTTTGAAGCGATGTCAGTAGTGCCCCATCAAATAATCCCAGTTCAGAAAGCTCCACAGTAATTGTCAACTCACCGCGCCTAAGTTTGGTGAATTCAGCATGACTATCATAATGGGCGCCGTCGCGACCGATGATGTTGTATCAATAGTTCGCGATACCTAAAAGGCCAATAGGAGATGGTAGTACACGGACGCCGCTTTCTGCTTGAAGACCGAGTCTGCCCGAAAGTTGCGCAGGAAGTCAGCATATCTCTTTTGCATCATCTCTGGGGCTCCGGGACATTAATTCCCTAGCCAGGTCATCTAGATTAGGCCCTAGTGTGGCATGGCCCCAAAGTCACGCAACACTTACCAAACATTCACTTCTCCCCTCCGAGAGGCCTCCAAACACTTGCCAACACGTCCCAAACACTTGCCCAAACACTTGAATTTGGCTGAAAACACTTGCGCGCCGCAGTACCCGCACGCGCGCCGACTGCCCCGGCCCGGGCCCTATCAGCGCCCCTGAGCCTGCCACCGCCGCAACATATAGCCACCAACGACGTGCCTTAGGCCGAACGCAGCCCTATACGCCGGGATATTCTGGTTTGTACTCCTTTTAGCCCGGCCCCCCTTTGTACCTACTACTTGTAGTAGAACCCACTAGAACCAGCCCAAACACTTACAGTTTCGTCCAAACACTCACGTCAACACAGATTCGGGCCCAAACACTTACCAAACACTCGCCAAAAGGTCTTGCGTCCTACCCTGGGCCCCATAGTGCTATATCGCAGTCGCTATCGGGATGATAATTTCAAGTCAGACACATGGTGCCTCTTTGGGCAACAATTGGTGGGTTTAGGAAACTAGAAAAGGGCATTTGCAGTCCTCTCTCTCTCTATGTGCTGCGCAGCAGCACCCGCCAGTAGACAGACCGCAATACTGGTGCCACTAGCGCTTGATGGGAGATATGCCGACAGGCCACGAACAAGCGTACCCGTACTGCTCAAGGTAGGTCTGTCTATGAGGCCGCCACAAACCACGGAGAATTCTAGAAAGGCGATAAGTGTATCCGACGGTCTGTTCTTGCGTATTCAGCTTCACATCTTGGGTTACTTTGGCGTCAATTAACGTTCAAAAGGACACGCTCTCTTATCTTAACCTAGGTATCTGGCTTGGGCGTGTTGAGAGGAAGCCCGTAAAGTCCACCAGAATAGTCAACTTTATGAGACGCGCAAAGTAATTCTAGGATTCTTGATAATTCCCTTGGTGATAGGTCATAGACTGTGTTTTGGCTGTGCATTATATTTCGAAGTAGGCGGTGGAGCCTTGGAAGTGTCAATTTGCCAAAATTCGAAAGAGCACCAATAATGAATGGGTAAAAGAAATTCTTATTGTCATCATAATGCGCCCCTTGATTAGCAAGATCAGTGTGGTCAGAACCATTTTCTTCAGAAATAGTGTCAGAATTTGAATGCTGCTGAAATTGGGACGACACAGAGTAGAGTCCTGATAATCGCTCTTCTATTACCCCGTGATTGACCCAAAAAGCCACGGTACTCTTCACACGGTGGATAGGTAAACTAGTTGTGGAAGCTAGATCGTGTAAGTTTCTACTATCATATCCATGAAAATGCAAGATAAGAATAGCATGGATTGGAGACACAACGAAAACTTTTCTATCACCAGAATCCAAATCGAGCTCTAATTGGGCGCGGCCTGTCTCCTTCAACCAAACTAGTTTTCTTGGAGTTTTGAGCGTGTTGTACATGTTGGCGAATGATTCTAGCGCAGAGTTCACACGCCTAAGTGCACTATCTAAACAAGATACCTATTGGGCTGCCAGACAGACAGCAAAACGGCAAGCCACGCTGAAGCTAGCCGATGAATAGTCAGCGCACAATTAGAAAGTTCAGGCCAAAATACCTGAGAAATTACGGTGACCCGAAGGTAATCACAGGGAGCTCGTTGATTCAACCTCGTGGAATCTTCTACATCACGCAACATAATTTCACAATGATGGAGTAAGGCATCACCAAAGCGTAGCTTTAGTAGTTCCAGATTCTTCACTTCTTGTGTGGTTTCGTGCATATTAAGTTTTGTCAGTACCCTGCAATAAAAATGTCCACAAAAAAACTTACGATGTCCTTACTTATCAGCTAGCATCTGCCGATACTCGTCTACAAATATTTCTCTTGTTCCATAAATGGATATCAACATAGACAGGATATCTCGCATTGTTTTTGGAATCGCATTTTGACAATTACTTGGATTTGGAACCCAATCTTCCCCTGGACTGTCGTGATTCTCATTATCAGAGTCGCAAGAGCCAAGTACCATAGATTTTGACCGATGGAGCTCCTCATATAGCTCGCCAGAGAGCTCATCAGTGAGATTGGCTACGATGCAACGAACCGTGTCCTTGCGATGTTGTAAATATTGTCTCACAGGCATAGTCACAGTATCAAGAAGAATACGACGGGGATCTAAGATACGAAGCACTTTAATGGTAGATATATACATTTCTATAATTTGCGAGGTGTTTGCTCCCAAGTGGAGCAGCCTGCGACAAAGTGTCAATCGAAGCGAACGGGCCAAGAAATGATGTTGCCGCGTGCGAGACAGCGCGTTGCAAAGCTCAACAACAGCGCATGCAGACTCTGGAAACTCGGCGATGATGTCGTAAAACTGTTTGACACGAGCACTAACGTAAGTCTCAACCACAACGAGGTCCACCAGTCGCCCAAGTGCCGCTTCAGTATGCCTTTCAAACTTAGATGATAAGCTATTACGATCAATTGCAATTAGCCAAGGCAGCACTGTTGATTTTTTCCACCTCTCCAGTATATGAAGCATGGGAGTATCATACCTCTCAGCACAAATATCAAACACACAACGATCAATACCTTCGTAGAAGACCTTGTGTATTGTTTCTCTGAAAAAATGATACCAACCAAGAAAGTGGACGTTCGTCCAAAAAGAAGAAAAGGCAAGGAACTGATTGATACTTTTGACAGCCTCAGCGTTATCACACTTAAAAAAAGAGCCATGCGCCCCCATCAAGGAGGTTGTAAGGACAGTTTCGATGCACCTAACGAATCCTGTAGGCGCACGAGACAGTATCAAAGCGGAGAAGTAGTCACGTGTTGCTAAATGTTGTATTTCTTCAGTTGTAATCAGCGTCTTTAGCGCTTCACATGCCCCATCAGTAGCACGGATAATCTCCTTTGCTAACTGCTTTAAGGTGCAGCTGCCATCGTCGAAATTGACGCTAAGCCAAAATATAGACGCAGCGCGTTCGGCGTAGCTATATCTTTTGCCGCCGGCCAGGTTGTTCCAATCTGATTGAGATTTTTCGGCATATACCACCATAGGCCGTTTTTAATGTGCGGGTTGGAATACGTCTAGTAGGATTCCAATGTTTAACAACTTAGACGTATCTTTGAATTACCTAGCCTGAGCCTGAGGCTACTCCCTATCCCGAGGCCACTTCGATATCCCCTCAGGTTTGATATGGGGAAGTCGCCTCCCGCTCCTGAGATCACTCCTGCGTATTTTCCAAACCAGCCTGAGAAAGCGCACGACTCGGCGGCCTGTCCGCGTCCGCCAGGACCCGGAGTCCGACTCCGGAATCGCTTTTAATGCCCAGCGAGCCGGATACAAAGATTAGCCACATTCAAGTTCACTGGCCCGGGCAGGCTTGCCACTGCCAGTGATAGTAGACTCGGACTATGGAGCGAGAGATGATTCATCCCCCAGGGCCAGGGTGGCTTCGATAGTCACGGTTTCGCGGTCACGGTACCCCGGGGCCTGGACTGTATCATGACCGTGAGGTCGATACGCTCACCGTGACCACCGTGACTGGTGGCCGCGGCATGACGGTCACTCACAACGACCCCCCCCCCTTGCGTAACATGCCTAAGTCGCGGTGCCGCCCCGATTTCGGTTGCCGTGAGGCTCCGCAGGGTTTGATATCGTAGCGCAGCTC
>JACLAA010002563.1_pt1 | contig 29843 bp, 23 predicted proteins | sample 8027891 | NCBI WGS metagenome assembly JACLAA01 (sample SAMN15724900, study PRJNA655200) | protist metagenome | isolation source: fluorescence activated cell sorting (FACS) single amplified genomes of... | place: Spain: Blaines Bay Microbial Observatory, Mediterranean Sea | collected 2016-01-19 | reverse complement strand
CACAACACATGTCGCAAAACCTATTTTGCCCGCTCGATCGGCATCGATACATGCCTCCGTACGGTCGCATGTTCCTTATCGGTGTCTTGAAACTTTCGCAGTTTTGTATCGCCTCGCCGAGTTTGATTTTCTCGTCGTCGACCCCGGTTTTTGGAGATTTGTGTGAGTACACCGGTTCCATTCGCGTGTCGTTTCCGTCTTTTGATTGTTGCGCACCCCCACTCCCGTGGTAGTACGCGTACGTGTTTTTGTCGATGTAACTGTCTGACATTTTTAAACAACAACGCGTGTGTATATGTGATGGTGCGTGCGGGAGTAGTATTATTACTATGGAGCACACGAGCAAGGTTGCCTCCAGGAATATTCACTTTCCGAACGAAAATCGCGACCGAGGGAACGTTCACAAACAACCAACCAATTAATTCACCAAAAAATTCAAAAATCCATCTCTCGTAGTACTCCCTTACTACTATCTGTTGAATACTCGTAACACAAAACTATGAGCAGCAGCAGCAGCAGCAGCAGCGAAGACGACGACGAGGATTTATTCTACGCGCCGAGCTATAACCGAAAACGAGAAGAGGAGAAGAAGAATAACGCGTTAGGTACGACGAGTAATAACGGTACGAATAAACGGAAAGTGGAGGAGGAAGAGGAGGAGGAGGAGAGGAAGAGAACTCGAGCTTTGATTTCAGATTCGGATGATGATGATGATGATGATGATGATGAAACGGACGACGAAAAGGACGACGACGACGAAGAAGAAGAGGAAAACGAAGAAGAGAAACCGACGAGTAATAATGCGTTGGTGTCGGAATCATCAGATTCGGACGCGCCGCCTTCGTCGACTCTCGCGAGGAGAGACAGAGCGCACTATAACGACGAGAAGATGCGAGAGGCCTCGGCGCTGATGCGAGAGCTGACGAAGAAAACAGACGCGAGGGTCTTCGAGGACGAGAACGACGGAGATGAACAACGTAACGGCATCGCTGCTTCTGATGATGATGTTGGAGCGTTAGGTGCGAACGGGGCTGAGGATGATGAAGATGAGGACGATGTGCGATACGAACCGATCCAGTTGGTGTTTGCGTTTAGCAATACGAAGAAAGTCGAGTTCGAGACGTCGAAGAGATACACTTTCGAACGGATATGGAAGGATTTTGTGGACGAACATCATCCGGAAGGAGACGTCGCGAAGGCGAAGTTCACGTTCGACGGTGATAGGATTAAAGTTAGCGAAGATACGCCGGAGACGTTAGACATGGACGATGAAGACGTCGTCGACGTTCTCCTGTGAATTTAGATTGAAGATAGAGATTGTTGTAGTGTAATATCGTGTACCGCCGCTTGCTATGTATGAAAAGAATTAAGAATAAATGCCTACTAGTTATTGCTCTTCCCAAACACGTTCTCTGTTTTGTTTTCTCTCGTGCCTTTCAAAAACGACTTCGCTTCTTCCGACAAAGCTGGCGCGATTTCCCACCCGTCGCGTTCGCACTTCTTCCCGGCGTGTCTCAAAATAAAGTTGAACGCAAACAACATCGCAAACGCGGCGTACAAACTGGCCGTCATCCCCGGTCTCGTCCCTAAAGATTGGTAATGCCTCGCCGCAAAGAACATGCACACGGTACTGACTAAGTTTGTAACCACGGCTAACCCGGCGACTCCCCAATATCCCATGTCTCTCTCGTGTTGCTCTTTCGTTTTGCGCCTAAAGACAAACCGAGAACCGCGCCCGCCTAAACCTAACCGCACGCGATCATCGATGTACGTCGTCACTAAGGTCACCTCTGATTTTGGCCCAATAGGTAAGGCTGGCAAACCAAAAATTCTAAACGTTGGCGAACCGAATTGCGCTCGAACCGTTTTCCCGTCGTTATCGTGCGCTTTCGATTGCTCAAACGTGCCTCTCAATTTCACCTCCCCTGGAATACAACCGAACAACTCAAACGCGACTCTGTTCTCCACAAAGTTCGGTTCCACTAAATTTTGCTCCAACCCTTCCGTTTTAAAAATGAGTCTCCCAAGTTTCGATCGAAACGCCCCTCCGGCTGGCGCGCCGTCTTGCTTCGACCCGGCTTTCGTGTACGCGACGTCGTAGTAGCCAAAAATTTTCGGGTTCGATAACGGTTTGATCTGGGAGACGAGCTCTAACTGTTTGATGTTTTCAAAGGTTTGCTCGTCTTTTTCCGCGGACATGGCGCCGCCGAATGCTGTTTAATAATAGTAAGAAAGAGAGAAAAAGCGTGTCAGTTTGTTGCTCGCATCAAACCAAAAACTCGCGACGATGGATGGATTAGGGGAAATGCCAACATTATTCGCGTTCTCGAAAGCGCGCACCTCCATCGTCCACGTTTTCTAAGATTTCAGCCACCAGTCTCTCCCGTTCCTCGGACGAGGAAGAGGACGTAGAATCTTTGTTGTTGCTGCTAAGCCCTAGTACAGGCGTGTCATCCGCAATCGCTCGATTTTGCGAGTGTTCACCTCGCGCCTGTTTTTGGTTGTTTGGAAAGAACAAAACGTTTTTTTTGTGAGTTTATTTTTAGGTGATTGTTGCACTCGAGGCAATCTCCCCGCGAGAGAACGCCTTGCGAGAGCGCGCTTCTCGCGACGAAAAAGAAGCTTGTACGCGTTGTTTGTGCCGCGATGGTGGTGCGTGAACGCGTACCTTCCGAATAGATGATGTACTTTTCCTTGCGAAGAGAAGGTGCGATTGGTGAGCGTTTTTGCGCGTCGTCGATGACGACGACGACAAACAACGAAACGACGACGACGGTTTGTTGTTGTTCTTCTTCTTCGTTGACGATGACGAGAGAGATACGAACGGATGATGCGCGCCGTTGGCGAGGAAGGATGACGCAGAGAACATGCGAGCAATTATACAGTAGCAAAAGTGTTTGTTGCTCTTTTTGCAAGTTGGGAGTGCGCGTGTCTCGTGCGTGGAAATGAAGAGACTTTTGAGCAAAAAGAGGAGTTGAGTTGACTTTTTGATGTGATTTGATGTGAGAATAAATATAAAAATGTTAACTGCTAATACGGTTTCGTATCTTTTCTTTCCATCTCCTCGGTAACTTTTACGAATCGCAAACTCCTTTTCAGACGAGTCGTCAAACGACATAAACAACAACGGTCGTCACTCTTCTCAGGCGGAGAGATTCGAGGGGGCATCTTTTTCTTGTTCTTCTGCTTCTTCTTTCGTATCGCGCCAGCGCGCCAGCTTTTCTTTCTACTTGGTCAACGTCCAGACGCACCAGTCGTCGCCGAACGCTTCAACTTTCCATCCGTCACCTTTGGGTTCCCAGTGTTCGCGACCTAACTTCACGGCGACTTTATCGTCGATCTTAGCGGCGTATAAGTTATCCTTGGCGTGTTCTATTTTCAAGACGGATCGAGCGTGGATTTTCATCTTGTCGCGGACGTCGAGTAAAGAGTCGATTTGTTTGCGCAAGTTGTCGCCCCAATCGAAGTAATGGTCCCAGAAGACGCACGGGGTACCCGGGTGGGTCAAAATATACGCGTAACCTTGACCGGCTTGCTTACCGGGGAATGGCCAGTGCGCTTGAGTACTTCCCGTGTCGTGGTTGTCCAAGAAGGTTACCGCTCGAGCGGGCCATATACCGATAACGCCCGGAGCGCGACCTTGTGCGTCGATGAGACGCCAGAATTCGCCGCGCCCGCATGCTTCTTGTAAGATGCCTTTGGTCGTGAAATCAAACGCGGTGCAACACCCGCCGGTTTGATCGACCCAATCAACGATGGCTTGCCTGTGCGAGTCTTGGTTGTATTCTAATCCGACGCCGTAGTTCATGGTATCCCAAAACTCCCCAACGGCAAATTCGACATTATCTTCACAAGCCCGGACGTATTCGCCTGTAAACGAACCGCCGTAACCTTTGGAGAAATCAAATCTAATACCACCGAAACCAACCTCGTCGGAGGTCAAGTATTTCATGTATTCGCATAAATCTTGGCGAACCTTGTCTTGAGTGTGGTCGATATTCGGCGCGCCGTGGAAAACGTCGCCGGTTGGAGCGTTCCCAGAGCCGGCAAAGTCCGGTTGCTCGTTGGAAATAGCCCAATCTCCCCAGTCAATACCAGTGCCCTCCCATCGGTTCCACTTTCCACCGGCACCTTGGTGCGTCGCACACCGATGGTTCAACACGGCGTCCAAGACTGGCAAGATGTTGTTTTCTTTCATCTTGCGAGTCAAAGATTTGAGTTTCTCGGCGGATCCGTAGTGAGAGTCGAGCTTGTATAAGTTCCTTGGTAAATAACCCTGCGGTGCGAGCGAGTCCGCAGACGGAGGGAGCCAAACTTGCGTGAACCCGGCGTCTCTGATTTGCTCCACGCGGTCGCTGACGATGTCGTACCATTCAGACTTGTGTGACTCCCAGTGGAAGCCTTGCAACATAACCTCACGACCGGTCGCGATGCGTTTCGGAATACCAGTTTCGAATATCTGTCCATCGCTGAAGTCGTCCTCTTTTTCAACCTCCGGTGCCGGAGTGACTGGTGGAGCTATGGGAATGACAACGTCTGGCACGGCGGGCGCCGCGAAGAGATTCTCGAGCTGTTGTTTCTTCTCTTCCACAACTTCTTCGACAATTTCTTGTTCCTGTTCCTGCTCTTTTGCTACGTCCAACTCCTCTAATGTATCCACTTCAGTGTATGCGGACGAGGTGGGAATAATGACCTCTTCTTTTTCTTCTTCTCGTATAATTTCTTCTTCTTCTTCTTCAACTACCACGGGAGCCGGAGCGGCTCGCAAGCTCGCCTCCAATCGATCAATGTGCGCTTGTAAACGCTCGATTTCAGCACCGGCACCAGATTGGACGTCCAAAAGAGAATGTTCCAGCGCGTCCAACTTTGCAAACGCAATATCGGCGCGAGTGTCGCTTTCTCGGTCCTCTTTTAATTGTCTCGACGTCGCTTCCAATTGTTCGTTCAATTGGGCTTCAAATGCTTGTAACTTTGCAGTCACGTCGTTCTTCACGCTCGACAAAGCCATCGTAACTTGACCAATCGTATCGAGCTCGTCCAAATTCGAGCCGGCATCTTTCATCGCTAATTCAATTCTCTCGACATCGACGGCGAGTTGCTTGAATTTGCGCTCCGCCGCCACCTCGAGATTTTCAAATTTATCCTGCAAAGACTTGTTGACGAAGGATTCCAACTCGTCGATTCGACTGACTAAACTTTCCATTTTCGTCCCTTCGTTAACTTGCATCGCATTCAACTTCTCTTGTATTTCTTTGATGCGTTGCTCGTGCGAATCAGCCACGAAGGAGGCTTGACGAGCAATTCTCGAAACCTCCAAGAGTTCAGATTTTTGTCTCGCAAACGCCTCTTGTGCTTTGTGCTTTTCCGCGCGCTCGCTCTCGGCAATCCGACGAGCCTCCTGTATTGACGCTTCCAGCTCGCGCTCTTTAATCGCTCGTGCTGAGAACTCACTCGGTGCGAACAAGTTTGGAACTTTGCTCGGGATTTCGCGGAGGAAGTCCAAGCCTTGGACATACAGAGGCCCTCGATTGTGTTCGTCCATCGCGTCCCCCGGGTTGTTGTTGTTGTTGTTGCTGCTGCTGCTGCTGCTACTGGTGCTGCTATTGTTACCATTTCTGTCGTTCTTATTCCCATACTCGCCAAAGCCGTCGTTCCCGTATCCCGGTCTCTCGAGCGTTTGCGTGCGAGCTTTCGCTCGAATTGGTTCCAAGGCGGCGTCTCGGGAGCCTAATTTTGTGTTTCTCTTTTGCGCCGGCGCATCGCCGCTACTGTTGTTATACTGCGCAAACGCCTGACTCGCGTTCCGTCGAGTAATTTCTTTTCGAAGTGCGTTCATCTCTTTCACACTCATCGAAGCCGACGCCTTCGTATTCATATGAGCAAACGCCGGCGAAGGCGGCACGTTTGACCCAGGCGCGTTCGCCGGCGGCACAAAGTTGGACGACGACGAGGAAGCAGAAGCTCCGTGGTATTCTTGCAACATGCGCGAAGTACGTCCAGTTTGCCAGTACGGAACTGTACCACCGTTACCACTGTCTCGTTGCGGAGACGACGAGGAAGAAGATGCATACGCCACACCTCGTTCGAAAGGTTGTTGCTGTTCCTGTTGCCGCTGTCCTCGTCCTCCTCCTTGCTTAAATGCGCGTTGGATTCGACCGCCGTTACCCCCGCTACCCCCGCCGCCAAAAAAGTTCAACTTTGGTAACAAACCTTCGTCGTTTGGTGTTTCGTTCCATCTTCTCTGGTGTTCTTTCGATTTTTGCCGACCGACGGGTTGCAAATAATCTTCAAAAAGATCATTCGTGAACGACACCGCGCTCGCCACGCCCAACCCCCAGACCAATCCGGTCAAAATATCTCCAGAAAGCCCAGGCTGTACGAACCGCTGCAACGCGTCACTACCGTCTCTGATCAAATCACGCGAATCCTCCACGCTCGTGTAATACATTTGCGCGTTTTCCAACGCCCTCTTCCCTCTCGCCGTCGGAGGCGCCAACGCTCGCTCGCCGGCGTTTCTGTCGTTAAAGTTGCGCACGCGTTGGCTTTTTTGCGCGCCTCCTTGAAACACCAATCTTTCCAGTTCAGTCCATTCGCCGGTGACGGGTAAACCGAACTGTTGCTGAAGCGTCGCGATCGCCTCGGTCGTTTGGCCGTTGAAGTGTCTGTTGTTTTGTTATCGTCAAAGGTGGTAAAAAGAGAGATTCGTCAGTATTGTTGGCACCAACACACAGGAGGGGCTCAAAAATCAAGTTTTTCGGCCGTTGGGAAAAAGAAGAAAAAGAAAGATATCTCTACTAAACTCTTCGACGTACCCGTTCGCGTGTTTCTGATCCAACAGCCCTTCCTCGACGAGATCTTTCTGCAAAAGCTCGACGTCGAAGCCTTCGTCGCCTTCGAATAAATCTCTGCTCGACGACGACGACGAGATCATCCTCCTCCTCCCCGCGTTCTTCGGTCGTCGCGACGACGACGATGATTTTTTCACGGCGGTTCGATGCAGAGGCCTCATCCCGGAAACGAATGCGCTCCTCCTCGAGAATGCCGCCTTCGTTCCTCCTCCTCCTCCTCCTCCTGGAACGTGCACCGAAACCCGACGCGAAGATAACATCGCGGACGACATTTTCTCTCTCGATCTTCTCTCGGCTCCAAAGCCAAAGCTGTTCGTGAAGAAAGAGATTTGTGATTTTTGTTGTGCGGAGAAGTCTGCTAAAATTTTGAAAGCAACGGCTTTTTTTTTCTTTCTTTCGTTCGAGGAAAATTTTCTCTTTCGCTTTTTTCAGTCAGTCAGAGGAAAAAAGCAGCCAATTAATTTCTCTCTTCTGTTTTTTTTTCAAGCGCGACGATTTATACTCACACACGCTTTGCGGCATTCCAGCAAAACACTACCGTAAAAGCTTTTTGCGTGCGCGAGAAAGAGAGATACAGAGAGAAATGAGTGGGATGCTTTGAAGACGACGACGACGAAAATGCGGTTTTTCCTTTTTCTTCTTTCCTTTCTCCGCGTTCTCTCCTTGACGACGATGGTTTTGACGACGGAGGCGAGGAGGACGACGATGGAATTTCCCTCTTCTCACGTGTCCGTGCCGTTCGCGTCGCGGTCGGGAACGACCGCACCGGAAGAAGACAAAAGCGAGGCGTTTTGCGTTCCGAGCGGTGTTTTGTCGACCCCGAGAATGAATAAAGCGGCGTCGAAAGTTTTCGTCGACGGGATGCCGGAGAGGATGTTGCCGAAACCGTCGCAGATTTTTAAGACCGTCGATGTGGTGGAGGACGGACACACGTCTTCTTCTTCTTCGAAAGGCGTGCCGGAACGCATAGCGAGACGAGTGAAATTCAAAAGATGCGCGGTCGTGGGGAACGGCGGGATATTAAAGTCCGCGGAGTTTGGTCAGGCGATCGACGCGCACGACGTGGTGTTCCGACAAAACCAAGCGCCGACGGCGACGTACGAACTCTTCGTCGGAGAGAAGACGACGTTTCGCGTGCTCAATAAGAAGTGGACGCAACAGTACTCGAGAGGTGATAAGGAGTATTTACCGTTGGAGAAAGACGTGTATTTGATCGCCTCGAGAGGGATCGATAAGATTGCGAGGAATTTAGTGAAAGCGTATCCGAGAAGACCGGACGTGCGCGTGGTCGGTTTAGAGAGCGCGGTGAGAGGCGCGGTTGGGAAACTCATGCGAGAGTTTAAATCGAAAGCGGATAAGTGCTTAGCGAAAGGGTTTAAACCAAAAGGTGGGAACACGCCGAGTTCGGGGATTATATCCACCGTGTTGGCGATGAGCTTATGTGACGAGGTGAATTTGTACGGGTTCGGTGTGGACGATAGAAATGTCGGGAGAGGATGGAGAAACCAACTCCCTTCGGCGTTGCCGCCGGAGGCGAAGTATCAGTATTACGTGTTGAGAGGCACGGAACGGAGTGGTGTGGACGCGGTGCATTCCATGGAGTTAGAACACGCCATATTGGACGGGTTAGTCGGAGCTGGGTACATAAACCGTTGCGGTGCCGGGAAAGAGACGTGCGGGTTAAATCCGAGGAAGAAAATTGGACGGTTAGGCAATAGGAAAGACTTGTTGAAGGCGGAAAGCATGTTCAACGCGAGAGAAATCATGATGCGAGAAAGAGCGAGCAAAGGTAAAGAGGAAAAAGAGGAGGAGGACGGTGGCGGCGATGACGACGACGAGCACAAAGACGATGCGGTTTCAACCACGGGCAAAGCCTTCTACGGCGAAAACTCGAACGAGAGCGATAGCGACGATAAGATCGAGGAAGCTGGCGAGTTGGACGAACGTCTCTCCGACGACGAGTTGGACGAGGACGACGCGCTCACAAAAATGATGAACTTCGCCGCTAAAGGCATGAAATATTTGTTTTCTTCGTCATCCTCGTCCGTTCTCGACGAAGACGATCCTCTCGCTCCTCGATGATGAGAGGTATAAAATACCGAGGAGTACGAGCGCATATAGAGAAAGCGTACGACGAGTAGTAACACACACCATCTGCCAGTAGTTAGTTTTAAACAATACAAAAGGAGAACTATTATTCTATCACGCAAAGATAGACCGAAAAACAATATCATCATCAAATCGCCCCGCTATCTCTCACGCTTTCCAACTCGCTCTCCCACTGCGTCTTCAAACTCTCCACCTGTTCCGTCAATCTCTGATTGGCCTCTCGCATCGCCCTCACCGGGTTCGTCTCTCCGTTCGTGTGCACTTTAATCAAAATCCGGTGATCCGTAGGGTGTGGGTGCTGGTACCCCGCGAAGACCACGTTCGGGTCGTTGTGCAGTTCCATCCTGAGCATGTTCCCGAGCGTGTGATCTTCTCTCATTAAGACGAATTCCCCGGCGTTGGCTAATTTCGTGTCCGGGGTGTACGAGAGTTTCCGACTGCCCGGAGGCATGAGAAATTTTTCCGCTCGCGATGGTTGGTTCATATTTATAATTTAACACACACACGCACACGCACACACGCTCCTATTCTTACTCTTCTACTCTCTCTCTCTCTCTTTTCCTCGTATTTTATCGCAGTCTCCGCTTTGTTTTGTGGTGTCTGTTTTAAAAGATGTGCTTGCTTTTTTACTCGATTTTCCCACGAAGCAGCCCCACAAAAAACGACTCGAAACACACAAAACGAAAGAAAAAACAAAACAAAACAGAGATTGGAAGAGATGACGGACACCGCGCGACCACCACCGATGAGCGAAATCCCTCCCCCCGTCTCCGCGTCTGCTGCTCTGAAAATGAATAGCGGTGGTGGTGGTGGTGGTCCGGACGATGTCGTCGCCGTCGCCGCGCTCATCGATGAGTTGAAGGTGCGATTTGATTACTCTTTGATCGGTTTCTTTTTTTCCCGATGATGGTTCTTGTATTTTGACTCGAAATGATGTGATGCGTTTGTTGTTGCTGACGTCGCGTTTCATCTCTCTCTCTCTCAATGTTATCATCAGTCGGAAGACGTGCGATTGCGCCTGAATTCCATCAGCCGTTTATCGACGATTGCGGCCGCGTTAGGCCCGGAACGAACGAGGAACGAATTGGTCCCTTTTTTAGTGGACATGAACGACGACGACGACGAGTGTTTGATGGCGGTGGCGGAACACATTCCATCGCTGGTCACCTCAGTCGGCGGGGATGAGTTCGTTCACGCGCTGTTGCTACCTTTGGAGAGTTTAAGCACGGTGGAGGAAACCGTGGTGAGGCAAAAAGCGGTGGAAGGTTTAGTCAAAGTCGGCGAGCGATGCGATCGCGCGAGCGCGATGGAACATTTTTGCCCTTTGGTGAAACGATTGGCCACCGGGGAGTGGTTTACGGCTCGGGTGAGCGCGTGTGGATTATTCGCGTGCGCGTTGGAAAAAGTGAGCAGTAATGGTAACGGGGGCGAAGAGGAGAAGAAGATGATTGCGCAGTTGAGGAGTTTGTTCGGGCAGTTGTGCGACGACGAGACGCCGATGGTGAGAAGAGCGGCGGCGACGAATTTGGGAAAGGTGGCCGAAGCGAGCGTGGAGGATAAGCAGTTTATCAACGACGAGGTGTTGAAGTGGTTCGGGAAGTTAACCGCGGACGAGCAAGATTCTGTGAGGTTATTGGCCGTGGACGATTGCGTGAGTTTATCGAAGTTGGTGAGCGAGGAGGAAAGGTTGAAGAGCATCGTTCCCGTGGCGTTGAAGTTTAGTTCGGACACGTCCTGGCGAGTGAGGTACGCGGTAGCGCAACAGATTTACGAGTTGTGTGAGATTATTGGCGCTGATTTTGCGAGGGAAGATTTGTTTCCAGCGTACGAGAACTTATTGGAAGACGCGGAAGCGGAGGTGCGCATCGCGGCGGCGGCGAAGGTGAGCAAATTTTGCGCCTTGGCTGGACCGGAAAGAAGCAGAGAAAATATCATCCCGAGAGTTCGCGAGCTCGCGAAAGATGCCAGTCAACACGTTCGAGCGGCGTTGGCGTCGGTCGTCATGGAATCCGCGCCGACTTTAGGAAAAGAGGAAACCGTGAATCAACTCTTGCCAATCTTTTTGGTGTTGTTGAAGGACGAGTTTCCAGACGTGAGACTAAATGTCATCGGTAAATTAGACCAAGTCAACGAAGTCATCGGCGTGGATACGCTTTCCAAAGAACTTTTGCCCGCTATTAAAGATTTAGCTGAAGATCGACACTGGCGCGTGAGATTGGCGATTATCGAATACATTCCGATTTTAGCCACGCAAACCGGCGAGAGTTCGTTTTTGTTTTCGAAAGAGGCGAGCACTAGCGATAGCGAAAATAATAGCGCGGAAGATGTTTTGAATTCCTTGTGTTTGCGATGGCTCGCGGATCCGGTTTCCAGCATTCGCCAAGCGGCTGGGCAAAACTTGCAAAATTTAACCGCCTTGTTCGGTTCCGCCTGGGCGAAAGAACACGTCATTCCTAAACTCGAGTCGTTGTTACAAACGGAGAAAAATTATTTGGTCAGAGTGACGGTAGCGTCGACTTTAGGGATGTTGGCGGAGAAAGTAGACGAGGGGGATATTACGGGAACGCTATTTCCGATTGCAAAAGCCGCCGCGGCGGATTCAGTGGCAAACGTACGATTTAATATTGCTAAATCGCTCGAGAAGATGGCGAAGAGCGTGAGCGCAGGGAGCGCGATTAGAACAGAAATCTTGGAAGTTTTGGACGGTTTAAAAGCAGACGCTGATGTGGACGTGCAGTTCTACGCGTCCGAGGCTAGAAATGCATTTTGAGTTTTATAGAGGTACTCCTTGGTGTTCGTTGTTGTTGTAATAATAATACTATCATAATAATTACATTTTATCAAATCAAATTCAACGCGCGCGTGCTTTCCTCTCTCTCTCTCTCTCTCTCTTCTTCGTCTTTCTCTTTCAATCTTTACATACTATTTATATATTATCTTCGGTGCATAGGCACGGCGTACCCATTTTCCCACGACCCAACTTCTCTTTCCACGTCCTCCAATATCCCTTCAACCTGTTTCACGAATATATCGCTCGCATACGGCGGTGTCAAACTCGGTTTAACACTCAACACGTGCGTCACCTTCGTCCCTTCCTCTCCGTTCTCCTCGACTTCCCACGAACCTTCAAACTCTCTCAAGAACCCAAACTTCCTCTGCGAGGCCGCGCCTTCCAACGTGCACGTCATGTGCCTCTTCGCATCGTTCTCAACCACGCCCAACTCGATGTTAAAATTCCCACCGAATATGAAAAACTTCCAATTGCACGTCTGTTTTATGCGTTTCACCGCGCCGGGTCTCCTCGCTTCGCCGTCCTCCAACTCCTCCTCCTCAAACCCGAGGTATTCCACTTTCTTAATCGTGCTCGGGAACACTCTGCTCGCGTTCTCGTAATCCGTCAGCATGTTATACACGTCGTCCGCGTTTACGTGTGCGCCGAGTAATATCGTTCCTTTCACCGTGAAGCGGTTCGCCACGTTCGAGACGAGTTCGCACTTCAAATTTTTCGATGATTTTGCCTCGAAGGCATCCATTTCGTTTGATGTCGTCGTCGTCGTTGCTCTTCTTCTCGTCGTTGTTGTTCTTCGTTTTCTTCTTCGAGTATTCGTACTCTCATTCGTTTTCCTCCGCGCGGTTATTAAGGGGGGTACCGATGGTGACGATGATTTCGACGAACAACAACACGTCTTCGTCGAGCGCGTCGTCGCCGTCGTCAAAGTCGTCATCATCATCATCATCATCATCACCGCTTTTTGGAAAATCTCTCTCTCTCTCCTCGTTCTCTTCACAAACAAAAAAGAAAGCCACTTTCAGAGAAAGAAGAGAGTTTGCTTTCAAAAGAGAGAGAGAGAGAGAGAAAGCACTGTGTTTGTTTCGGCAGCGGCAGAAAAATGCGTTTCGCGCTTTGAAAGTGTGTGTTATTATTATATGATGCGCGCGTATAAAGAAAGCTCTCTCGTTTTTCGAGAGGAGCGTTTCAACATGTAGTTTTTTTCGTGTCGCTCGCTTTTTTTCAAGAGGAGTTTTTTCACACGAGTTTTTGTCGCTTTTTTTTCGACCAGAAAAAAAAACCCTAAACTAGAAAAAGAAGAAAAGAACAAACTGTTGTCTGTCACAAAACAACACACCGACGACAACAACAACAACAAAGAGAGAGAGAGAGAGAGAGAGAGAGAACTGAACCATTATTCATTGTGAGAATCGCGAAAAAAGAGAAAAGAAGAGATGATGAGGATGAAGTTTTTCGTGAAAGTCTCTCTTTTGATGACGATGCTTCTTCAAATTCGTTTTGTTGTTTCCGCGCAACGAAGCGACGACGATGATTTTGGGGAAAAGATGACGATGAAAAAAAAATGTAAAAACACGAACGACGCTCCGAAAAAACAACCGCTGACGTTTTGCGACGACTACCGCTCGCACACGTGTTGCACTTCGAGAGATACGGATAGGATTTTAGTCCATCACGTGGAGATGCAGCGGCAATCGGTATCGGCGACGTGTGCGAGTTTGTTCGGGAGATTTGAGTGCAGCAAATGCGACGCGAGGAACTTAGGAGGGAGTACTAGGAATAATAATAATAGCGAGGATGACGATAGATTTAAAGTCTGTTCCGCGTACGCGAAACAGCTGTATAGAGCGTGCAAAGAGGAATATTTCGTGGAAGGCGCAGTTGGTGGGGGCGTTGGCGCAGGAAGGGGGTCGTCCGGGTTGATTTCGAGCGGGGGTAGATTGACGCCGTGTAAAAGCACGGATGCGATATGCGCGAAATTGGAGGAGTTTAGCGGGAACTGGAAAGAAGCGGTAGAGATGATGGGTGCGAAAGTCGTTGGCAGGACGAAGAAGAAAGCGAGATTGGAGGATGATGAGGACGAATTTGACGACGACAAAGAAGAAGACAAAGAAGAAGAAGAAAGCGACGACGACGACGACCAATCGACGGCGGCTGTCGTAAACGAGTGGTGTTTCGACGGCTCCGTCCCGGCGAAAGTCTTCGAGAAGAAACCATCGAAAACAGACGAGAAGAAGAAAGCTACGGCGAAAGGCTATCGTCGACTCAAAAAGTTTCGATGGAGAAAGTTCCTCACCGCGCGATACTGGCGTCGCGACCAAAGGCTCGTCAAACTCCTTTTCGTCGTCTACGCCTTCGTCGCCGCTCTACTGCTGTACAAAAGAAACGCCGCGAAAATCAAACTGTTCTTTTGGAAGAGGAAGGTGGAAAAGTTACGCGCGAACGTCGCCAACGCGGCGGAGATGCGGATGAAATCTGCGTGAATTGTGAATTGTGAATTGATGTATCCGTTTAAACCATCCATCGTCCGTGTCTCGATATCGTCTCGTAGCGCGTATTTTTGCACAATTCGCATTTTGAAATGGCAGCACAAAAAGAACAACAAACACCACACGCTTCTTTCGCTCGAATCATCAAAACCCCACACAGATTCTCGTCACCACGTTCGCAAAATCTTCCGCGAAGATGGTCTTGGCAATATCATCATCGAGCACACCGCGCGCGTGCAGCAGACAATCTTCCCAGTTCTCCGCGTCGTCGTCGTCGTCGTCAAAGTCGTCCTCTCGCGTAAACGCATTCGGGAAAAGTTTCCCTCGGAGCCGCCAAGCGCAAAATCATCATCAACGACAAAGACGACAAAGACAAACACTCCAAACGCCTTGCGCTTCTTCGAAGAAACGACCGAAAAAACAGCGAGAAAACATCTACACCATGCCGGATATCGGAACCACGCCGTACCAAATGAAGGACGATTTACCCGCCAAAGGGCCGGAATTTGACTTGAGCCAGAAAAAGCAACCGCAACCGTATTTCGGCGCGAACGACGAGAACAAAGAGGCGACAACAGAAATTGACATGTCGCCAGCAATGTTCGACAAACTGATCACTATTTTCCGAAGTAAAGACGAGGACGAATGGATTGGCCTTTTGGCGAGCTCGGAGAAATGGTACGATTTGTGCGACGGTTTATTCGCGAGGATCGAAGAGCGAGTCGAAAAAGTGGACGAAGATCCCGCGGTGAAGAACAGGGACGAGGAGGAGTTGTTGTTGGCAAGATTGCTGAGGAAGTTGAAAGAGACGCACGCGAGATGCACGAGTTATCGAGATTTGTTGCAGGAACTTTTGGAAAAAGACGACGACGTGTTGGAAGGTTTCGTCCCTTCGCGACGAGGCGAGTTTACGGCGGAATTTTTTAGCTACGTGACGCACAAAATCGAAAGAGCGCACGAAATGAAAGATGTAGAGTTAACGGCGAATTTAGCGAGAATTGCTTCGAGAGTTTTAGGTATCGTCGAACAGTTCGACGAAGCTTCGAGAGACCAGCAACTCTTGGACACCGCGGCGGAGAATTTCCAAGAACTCCTCAAAGTTGAAACCATCCAGGACATGGACGCGAAAATCGACGAACTCGCCTCCACGGGTAAACTCGACCCGGCGTTGATGCTCACCGCTGCCAAAGCGTACATGTCTGTCAAGGAATCCCCGTACGTCGAAGAGGAAGTGAAAGACGTCATGGTCCATCTCTATTCAAAAATGCGCGACACCGTCGGACGACAACAACCGAAAGAAGTCCGCATCCTCAAACTCGTCCTCAGCGTCGACGACCCGATCGAACAAAGAAACATGCTCGAACAAGCGTTCACGCCAGGACCTGAACTCGAAAACGTCGACGGCAACGAAGACATGCTCTGGTGCGCGCCGGAAAGCATGCTCCAAACCATCGACGTCATTCTCAAAACGAGAGAACAATCCGTCGTGAAGACTTCCTTGGGAGGCGACGCCGCGAGGATGATGACCCCGGAAATCATCGAGAGAATGCAAGGCTTGAAGAATTTAATCGAAGATCAGTTCATTTAATTATATGCTGTAATACTAATACGAACAACAACAGAGAGAAGACGCGCGCATTCGGAGGCATTTTTGCTCTTTTTTCTGCATTTTCATCTCTTCTCTTCTTTATCCAAAATCGTCACTTTTCTAAGCCCCTTGCGGATTGGATTACCTTCTGAACTTCCTCTTCGACTGCTTTTTCATTCGAACACCGACAAAAAGGACGACGAGTTAGTTGAACACTACTTTTTGTCGTCGTCGTTTCTCTGCTTCTTTGTCTTCTTCTTTTGAGAGACGCAGAGTGATAAAAGATGTTGTCGAACCGCTGCGTGATAGGTTTCCTCAACACCGGAGGCAAAGGCGTTCACGGGAATTTAACATCGCTGCGGGATGTGCGACGCGTTTTCGTTTGGAACAACAACAACAGTTCGTCGTCGTCGTCGTCGTCGTCGTCGTCCTGTGAGACGATGAGACGAAGTCAAGGCGTCGTCGTCCGAGCGTCGTCTTCTTCTTCGTCCGACGAGAACACGAATTCCGGCCGAGCGATTCGAACAAAGTTCTTAAACTTTTACGAGAAGAAAAATCACGCGATTTTACCATCCTCCTCGCTCGTCCCGGAGGACCCGACGGTCCTCTTAACCATCGCGGGAATGTTACAATTCAAACCGATTTTCATGGGCCAAAAAGAACGAGTGGTGAAATCAGCGACGACGTCGCAAAAGTGCGTTCGAACGAACGATATCGAGAACGTCGGGGTGACTGCGAGACACCACACGTTTTTCGAAATGCTCGGGAACTTTTCCTTTGGAGATTACTTCAAGAAAGAGGCGTGCGCGTGGGCGTGGGAACTGAGCGTGAAAGAACTCGGGATCGATAAGGAGAGGATTTGGGTGTCCGTGTTTGAAACCGACGAGGAGGCGTTTGCGATTTGGAGAGACGAAGTTGGCGTTCCCGAGGCGAGGATTTTGAGGATGGGCGCGGAGGATAACTTTTGGGCGGCTGGGCCGACGGGGCCGTGCGGACCGTGCTCGGAGCTGTATTACGATTTTAAGCCCGAGCTGGGCGTTGAAGGCGTGAAAGATTTAAACGACGATTCGAGGTTCGTGGAGTTTTATAACTTAGTTTTCATGGAGTTATCGAGAGATGCAGACGGGAAAACGACCCCGTTGAAGAATAAGAACATCGACACCGGGATGGGATTAGAGCGAGTCGCGCAGATTTTACAAAAGAAACCGAACAATTACGAGACGGATTTGATGATGCCGATTATCGAGAAAGCGTGCGCGATGGCAGAGTTAAAGTACGACGAGTGCGACGAGAAACAAAAACGAATGTTGAAAGTTGCAGCGGATCACATCAGAGCCGTGACGTATTTAATTTCCGACGGGGTATTTCCGTCGAACGTGGGGAGAGGGTACATCGTGAGACGATTGATTCGCCGGGTCGTGCGAAGCGGTAAATTATTAGGCATGAAAGAAGAAGGCGACTCGAAGACGTTTACTTCTGCGATTGCAAAAGTAGCCATCGAGTTATCCACCGAGTGCGATCCTAACGTTATGAAACGAAGCGAGAAAATATACGCCGAGTTGGAACGCGAGGAGTTGGGCTTTAAAAAGACGCTCGCCAACGGCGAAAACTTGTTGGCGGATATCATCGCGAGAGCGAAGAAGGATACAAATGGCGTCACCGGTGCCGAGGCATTTTTGTTATACGACACGTACGGGTTTCCTCTAGATATCACTACCGACGTTGCCGAAGATAATAACGTGGAAGTAGACGTGGAAGGATTCGAAACGGAAATGGAAAAAGCGAGAAACTTGGCGCGCGCGGCTGCAAAAACGGTGGACGTCACCACCGGAGACGCGTTAGCACGCGTCGCGGACGACTTAAACAACGACGAGCATTCTGCGTTTATCGGATACGACAGCTTATTCTCCCGAGAATCGAAAGTTCTCGCCATTGTCAACCCGAAAACCGGGGAGATGCTCGAACGCGCTCGGGAAGGCGACGAAGTCGACGTCGTTTTGAGTCAAACGCCATTCTACGCCGAGTCTGGTGGTCAAATCGCCGACGTCGGCGTTATGGTAATAGAAGATAGCAACACCGAAGTACACGTTTTAGATGTTCAAAAAGCCGCCGGTGGGCGCATCATTTCGCACCGCGTGCGCGTTGAATCCGGCGAAATCGTCGCCAAGACTTCCGTTTTAGAAACAAAAGTCGATAAGGATTCCAGGCGAAGAGCGAAAGCCAACCACACGGCTACGCATTTATTACAAAGCGCATTAAAGCAAGTCATGGGCGACGATGTCTCCCAAGCCGGTTCTTTAGTCAGTTTTGACCGATTGCGATTCGACTTTAACTCCTCGCGCGGACCGAAACCGAACGAGTTGGAAGAAATCGAAGCTTTAGTCAACGAATGGATTTTCGACTCGACGAATTTAGAAGTCGCGGAAATGCCCATCGCGGATGCCAAGGCAAAAGGCGCGACGATGATGTTTGGCGAAAAGTACGGCGACGTTGTTCGCGTCGTGGACGTTCCGAACGTGTCCATGGAACTCTGCGGCGGCACGCACGTCTCCAACACCTCGGAAATTTGCGGTTTCAAAATCCTCAGCGAATCTGGTATCGCTAGTGGCATTCGACGCATAGAAGCCGTCGCCGGTCCTGCCGTGATTGATTTAGTCAACTCGAACGCGCAAGTCGTCAACACCTTGACGAAGAGTTTAAAAATCAAGCCCGAGGAGATCCCCGACCGGGTGAAATCTATGCAAAAAGACTTGCTCGAGCAACAAAAATTGGCGGAAAAGTTACGAGGCGAACTCGCCGTCGCCAAAGCATCGAGTTTGAAATCGTTAGCGGAATCGCATCCAAGCGCGCAAACGCAAGTCTTGGTCGCTAAAATGGACGAGTTTGTCGCCCCTGACGCGTTAAAAGTCGCGTGCGAGTCTTTACTCAAATCCTTGGGCCCGGACGCTCTCGTCCTCCTCGCCTCCGCCTCGGACGATAACACCAAAGTCGCCATCGTCTGCGCCGCCGGCGACGACGCCGTCAAGAAAGGCCTCAACGCCGGAAAAATCTGCGGCGCGACTGCAAAAGCGTGCGGCGGCGGTGGTGGCGGCAAACCCAACTTTGCGCAAGCCGGCGGAAGAGACGCCTCGAACTTGGCCGAGGCGCTCGCCGCGGCCAAAGCGAACGCGTTTGAAACTTTGAATTAAATAATAATACACATATTTATTTATAGCGCGTTAAAAAGAAGAATTGTAACAGTTTGAATTTGAAAATTAGAGCGTGTGTTGCGTGTGTGTGTGTGCGTTTTGTGCGCTCGTATTTATATCGTCCTTCTTTATACGTTTTGCTCTCTTCTCTGGTGTATTTCGAAGAAAAATTTCGAAACGGGAACGAGAGGAAAATCGACCAAACTCCGCATAAAATTCCACCACATCCGCCCGCACATATCAATGCCGCAAATACAGTACAGCGAAAAATACTACGACGATGTCTACGAGTACAGGTACGCTTTCATTCTTCTTCGTGAGAACGTGCGATCGGAATTGGGATTACGCGGTCGCATCTGCCCGGAAAACGCAGAGAGATGAGAAGATTTTCGTCGGTTCCGCTTATTCTCTCTTTCGTTGTTGTTTGCGCTCGAGAGATGATTTGAAAATTTCAAACGCGAAGGAAGAGTTTATGTCGTGTTCTCATCATCACTGCGGCACGAGAAAGAAGGCAAAACGGAAAAACGAGAGAGGGAGAAGTTCCAATCCTTCGAGCCCTTCGTCCTCCGCGTCGTCGTCGCTCGGGTGTCGAGGAGGATGAGAGAATATCGCTTTCTTTTTAACGTTTCCGTCTAATCATCGATCTCTCTCTCTTTGAAATTCCTATACACAGACACGTGGTTTTACCGCCGGATATCGCCAAGTGCTTGCCGAAGAACAGATTGTTGAACGAGGTGCGTTTTGTCGAGCTTCGTTTTGTCGTTTTTTCTCGTTGTTTTTTCCCGCTCGTCGTCCTCTCCGCGGAGGAGGAGGAGGATGGATGATGTTCTCTTTTCCTCTCTTCTTTTCCCTTGTGTTTTGAAAATATGCGTCAAAAGCGACGACGACGAGAGAAGAAGAATAGAAATACTCACCAAAACATCTTTCTCTCTGGTTTCAAAAACGCAAAACAACAGACGGAATGGCGAGGATTAGGCGTGCAACAATCTCGCGGATGGGTGCATTACGCGATTCATCGACCGGAACCGCACATTATGCTCTACCGAAGACCGCTGAACTACGGACAAGCGCCGTTGGGAGACGCGAACAAGTGAAGAAAACAAAAATATAAAAGAGAGATTAAGAACCAAAACTACTCGTCATAGAAACTCATAGCCCTGGACGCGAAAGAAGAGGAAGTGGAAGCAGAGGCCTTCTGACTATTATATATTGTAACATTACTACTAAGATCAACAAACACTTTGAACGATACGCAACGACACTTCTTAATTAACTAATGGATAATATATATATGAATAAAAATGACTCTTTCTCTCTCTTAAACTTAAGCAAACTCATTCGGAGGCTGATACGGTGGCGGCACGTTCGGGTCTCTCGGCGTCTCCGTCGTTTGCACGTCGTCTAATCTAACGCCTACGCCTGGCGAAGCGTATGCCTGCTGCGTTCCTACGTGTTGCTGTTGCTGTTGCCCTTCGAACGCGTCGTCGTTCGTCTCTCCGAAATCCGTGCTCCACATTTTCGACCACACGAAAAACTGTGGCACTCGCATGAAGAATAAAAAGATCACGCACGCCAACGTCCACTTCGTTCTTACCGTCGACGCCTCTTTCGCGTACGTGCTCATCCAAATCACGTCGCAAACCGTGAGCGGTAAAATACTCACCGCCAAATATTTCATGATGTTCGCGCTCTTCATCTCGTACGACACGAGCGCCAAAAGACCAAACATGGTTGAAATCGCGCACCATTGGCCTCCGAACCACCCCAAGGCGCCTAATATTCCCAGCCAAATCTGGACGTTTGTCATCAACGTCGAGTATCCCACGCAGTCGGCGTAGGAAATCGGAGGGACGAGACTCGCACAAATGTCCACGATTTTCTTCACCATTTTTTCAATGTATTGACGCGTAATACTACTAATACACTCCCGTCGTCGTCGCACAAAGTCGTCACTCGCAGGTGTTTTTCGCGTTTCTTTCGACAGAGAGAGAGAGAGAGAGAAAAGAAGAAGAAGCGCAACAGAAGAGAGAGCGTGTGATATTACAATCAGCCGAGGAGGGTGATTTTCTGGCAAATGCGATTCCTTTTCCCCCTTCTTATTAAGTCACACACTCCGAAATTTGTGTATTACGAGAAAGACTCGAACTCGAGACACGTGACTGCTCTCGATGATGAGACTTTCTCTGAAAAAAAAGAGAACAAAAAAACATCTCGAGACCAAAAAAAAGAAAAAGCTCCCCTCAAATTTTACTCGCAACTGAAACGAACAAAGAAAGAGAGAGAGATACGCGAGAGAAAGAGAAAGATCTGAGATCTGAGAGAAGACCGGAGATGTGTGCTTTACTGACCTCCTCTTCTTTGTCTTCTTTGTCTTCTTCTTTGAATTCTTCGTCGCTTTTATCGCGACGAAGAGGACGAAGACATGATGTGAAGACGACGGCTTCTTGTTCTTTTTCTCCGGCTTCTTCTTCTTCTTTCGTCGTCTCCAGTTTTGCAGTTCATGGGTGCAAAACGAAGCACTTTCGCCGCCGCGGTCAAACGACGGTGATCGTCAGAAACAGCGCGAGCAACGCTCCACCTACGCCGACGAAATCGACGAGTGGGGGAGCGCTTCTGGAAGATGTGCTCAACAAAATGTATTTTCCCGCCAAAAATTTCATCGGAAAGTATCAAACGATGTTCAAGTTTTTAGGCGTGTTCCTTTGCTGCGCGATGGCAGACGTCACGTTTCTGGTGATGTTTGGCAGTCAAACGGCGTCGTCGGTGAAAGCAGGGATGGAGTGGACGCGATGGGTTGGAACGCCTTTGTCGGCATTTGCGCGCGCGGCGGCGGCGAGCGCTTTAGCCGGATACGCCTCGAGCGTCTGGAAGAAGGATCACGCGTTTTCGAGCAACACGATGCATTCGTACGCGTTGGCGTGCGCGACGTACGCGATGGCGAGCATTTTAGTTGTTGTTGTTCTTCAAGCCGGGAAAGTGAGTTATGGCTTAGCGAGTCCGTGGCAGTTGGTTGGAGCGATCGGTGGGATCGCCGCGGTGACTGGGTTGTTTACCGCCGTGGCGTTTGTGCAAAACGTGATGAGAAGCGCAGCGAAAGCCGGGAGAGACTCGTTGAATAACGAAGCGTTGAGCGCGTCCGTGGATTTTGCCTCTGCGGTAGGAACGATTAAGAAAGCCATGGCAAGAGAGTTTGAGAAAGAAATGACCCGATCCGTGGAGAAGATTGAAAAAGAGATGCGAAAAGCGTTGGAGGAGAAGAAGAGGGCGGAGGAGAAGTTGGCGAAAATTATCAACGAACGCTCGGCGGAGATGCAAAAGATGAACGCGAGAATCGATCAAGCGATTGAAGGAAGAGCATCGGGGAGAGAACAGGGCGCAACGGAAGCTTTGGAATCGTCCTCGTCGTCACAAAAAATGAAAGCGGAGAACGAAGAAGAGGTGAAGAGTTTGCGGGAGGAGATGGCGAGGATGAGGGCGACATACGAATCGGCGATGAACGCGGCGCAAAGAGAGTTTACAGAAGCGTTGGAGAAGGAAAGAAATTTAAGCGCGGAGAAAATTGAGAGCTGGGAAAAAGAACAAACGACACCACCACCAGTCGTGCTTTCTTCTTCTTCTGAACCAGAAGGAGGAATGATGAGCGAAGAAGACGTCGTCGCCATGGTGTCCAAGTTGCAAGAAGAAAAAGATCGAGAGATTCAAAAAGTGGTCCAAGCGTTGCTTTCAGAAAATCTCGCCCGAGAGGCGTCTTTGCGGTACGACAACAAAGTGCAGAAAGCGACGAGCGAGTCTGCATTAGTTGCCGCCCAAAACCAAATAGAAATCGAATTGAGTGCGTATCGAGCGCAAATCGAATCGTACGAGCAAAGGAGTAAATTCCAAGCGGCTGAACGAGACGCGTTGCATCGACTTCAATCGCACGAGTTTGCAAAAACCTCGAAGCGCGACCGGGAGTATACCAAAGCCGAAGCCGAAGACGCGGTCAAGGTACTATACGACGTCATCGCTGATTTAAAAGAGGAACAGTTGGACATCGTTGCCGCGTTGCAAGCAGAGAATGTGGACGCGATCGCGGAGGTATTACACGAAAGAGATGCCGCGGTATCGGCGATTGAAAAGGAGTTGAAGACGATGAAGGCGACGTATGAAAGTTCGTTGGCAGCGGCGCAAGAAAACTTTAAAGCGGCATCGGCAACGAGTTCAGCCATAGATGCAGAAGCATCCAAGATGCTCGAAGACGCGAGGAAGGAGTTGATCATGGCAAAGGCGGAACGAAATGCGTTGTATAAGACGTTACAAAGTGAATTCAGGAAAGATAAAGACTCGAAGACCGAGGACGAGGCGAACGCCAAAGTTGCCGCTTTAGAAGCACGGATCGAAGCGTTGACGAAATATAGTACCAACGACAAACGCGCGTTGCGCGATTTCTTCCTATCTGAAGTCGCAAAAGCGAAGAGGATTGGCTCGGAGCAAACGAAACCGATCGAAGAGGCTTTAAGAATGGCCAAAGCAGAGCGAGACGCCTTGTATCGATTAGCGCAGCGAGAAAGTTTGAAGTTGAATCATCAAACGGAAATGGCTGCTTCGGATTTAGAATCGTGGGAGAGAGAGTTGGAGTCGATCGGTGTAGAACTTAGGACGAAAACGGCGACGTTGGAAAGCGCGTTGAACGCGAGTCAACAGAGTTTAACGCAAACCGCATCGGAGTGGTCTTTGCGCCAAAAAGATATCGCCGAATCGTTGGAGAAGGCAAACAAGAGTTTAGAAATGGCAAAAAGTGAACGGAACGCGTTGTATAGGCTGGCAACAAACGAAAGCATGAAAAACTCGGAGCGTCTTTCAAAAGTAAACGCGGTTGACGGCAGGTTCACCGCGGAAATGGAGCGGCTTCAAGGCGAATTGTTGGCGATGAAGAACAACTCCGCGCAAAAGGACGAAAAGACGAGAGCGCAGATGGACAATTTGAAGAAGCAAAACGAGAGCGATGTTTTATTGGCAAAACGAGAAACCGAAAAAGCGAGAGAGGATGTTAAGCAACAAATAGCTGCGATCGAACAAAAACACGCGAAAGAGTTGGAAAATGCGAAAGAGTCGGCGAAGAACGCGGATGCGATTTTGGTGGCGAAAGTTGCTCGGGTGCAACAAGAGACGGAAGCGTTGAAAAAGCAGCAGCAAGAAAACGTGAAAAAGTTGGAAGAACAGCATAAAAAAGCGTTGGAAGAAGCGAAAGACGCGTCAAACTCTTCCTCTGCGATATTAGTTGAAAACGTAGCCGCGTTACAGAAGCAAATCAACGACTCGAAAGACGCGCAAAAACTCGAGATGGAGAAGATGATACAAACGAAAGACGCTTTAGTCAAGGACAAGGAGCAACTGAGTAAAGCGGTGGAAAAATTAGAAGCAGACGCGGAAAAGATGAAGGACGTGATCAGTCGACACGGCGAGGAGCTCACTCAAGCGAAGAAACAGTCCGTCCAGGACGTTCGCAAAGAGCTCCAAGACGCCATGGAGAAGGCGAAGAAAACCGCCTCCATGATTGAAAAGATAAAAAACGATAGCGAAGGCAGAATCGTGGAAGCTCGTCGCGCGGCGATTGCGGAGTACGAAAAGTTAGCGATGGAAGAAGCGAGAATTGCGAGAGAAGCATTCACGAAGGAAATCAACGCCACGACTGAAGAGCTGGAACGACGCGCGAAGCAGTTTGTGGAAGCCGAGAAGATTTTGAAGGAATCGAGCGAAGCGAAGAAGTATTTGAGGGACGTTTTGAAAGACGACGAAGAGAAATTATCCAAGTTGCCGAAGTGGTTGAGTTAATTTAATCAATCTTAATATATAATATGCTGTATATTTTTTGCTTCTTCTTTATTATTATTAAAATACGATGTATGTATATGGTACAAAAGAGGTTTTAATTAAAAGCTTCCCAACAAGCTCATCGCGCGGTTTCTGCCTCCCGTCCTGCCCAATCGAGGACTCGCGTTCATTTCTAAGTGCATTCTTCTCGCCAACTCTTCGTCCGTCAACGGTTTCTCTTCCTCTGGTTCTTCTTCTTCTCTTTTATTCGCCTCAAAATTCTCGTTGTCTGAATCGCTTGTCAAACCGCTTTTATTGTTAGTGGTCGTTGTATTCAACAACGCTCCTCTGTCAACGGATGCTTTCGTATCGATGCTCAAGGAGCTTTGCGATTTTTTCTGCGACGCCGTCAACGATCTCGGTTTCTTCGGCGTCTTTGGCTTTTCATTATTATGCGTTGCAACGGTAGCACCAGAATCGTTCGAGCTGTTATCGTTGTTGTTGTTGTTATTCTCTTTTACTTTCTTCTGTTTCTTCACCGGCGTGGAAACTGGAGTGGAGTTCAACGATTGCTCTTTGTTTTTCCTCTTCTTTTCCTGCGCTTCTTTCGCCACGCGCTCGGCGTGTTCCTGTTTCCTCCTCGCGTTCTGTTTCTTCTGTTCCGCGATTTTTCGCATCTCTTTCGCTCGTTCTTCTTTCTCTTCCATTTCTTTCCTCGCTTCTTTCATCAACTCTTCTCTCGATTTCACGTTCTCCGCGCCCGCCGCGTACCTTCGCAATAAATCCCCCAAATCGAGTAAAGAAATATCGACGTAATTTTTCCCTTGCGTGTATTGTTTGTCCAAAATTCGGTGTTTTTTCGAGCCGAGATCGAACGAACACTTGAACTTTTGTTCGTATCTTTTTTTGATCGGTAAGTGCGCGGTCGCGATCTGCACGGAATCTATTTCGTTGTTCCCGTTGGTGAAATGCATCATCGTTTGTGTCATTTCTTACTCTTCTTCTCGAGCTTCTTTTTGTGTTAAATTTTCGGGAGAATGATTACGCAGAAGAGAGAAAATTGGCGGCCGCCTTCCCTTCTTCCCTTCGACAAAAAAAAAGAATCTCTCTCTGTCTTCTTCTTCTTCTTCTTTTCGAAGAAGAAACTCTCACGCGATAGTGCAGTACGCAGAGGTTGTTAAGCAGCAGCAACACCACTTTGCGTCTTTGAAAGGAACGAACAAGACCACAGAGAGCAAAAAAAGAGTGCAGCAGAAGCGCGCGTCTTTCTTTAATTCTTCTTTCTGGAAAATTATTGAGCTGACGCGATCCATATTTTACCGCCTTTCATTTACGTTTTAGGGTTTCGAATTGAACAAGTACAAACTTTATATTTACAAACGTAAACCCTAATTCCTAAATGAACTGCAGCTTTCTTCGAAGGAAGAAAAGAGTGTTTAAAATCCACTGAGATGATTCACTTGAATTACAAATCAAGAACGAGCTGGATCCTCGGATTCGATTTCCGGCTAGCGTATTTAGTCACATAATATCCAGCGCTTGTGGTGTAGTGGTAACACATCAGCTTCCCAATGTTTTTTTTTGTTTTTTTTTCTTTTTTGTTGTTGCTAAACCACCACCCCCGCCGTTTGTGTTCGAGATGGATGAAGAAAAAGAGAAGTCGTTTTTTTGCGAAAAAAAAAAAAGAAACGCTTGGAAAAAGTTATCCGACGACCCAACCAAGAAAGCCGATTCGCTCTTGTAATATCACACGTCATATATTTCCACACCACACACACGTTTCATATACATCACGACGTACCATCAAAGTCGTCTTCCCCGTTACTCTTATCCTCCTCCTCGTCCTCCTCTCTTCTTTTTCTCAGCACCGCATCGTTCCGCCATCCTTTATCGTCTGCCGCGAACGTCCTCGCGTTCTCTCGCGCTTCCTTCTTCTCTCGCAAATACGTTCCTTGCTCGGAGGAATCGATCGATTGCTTTCGAAAATATCGACCATCGACGGCGACGATTTCACAGTTCAGAGGAGAACTCCTCTGATTCTGGGGTTGCTTCATCGTCGAGGCGCTTTTAAAAAAGAAGCGTCGCGGACCGCTGCTGCTGCTGTTGCTCCTGCCCCTGCTCCCGCTGCGCCTCGATGATGCGTGTCGTCGCGTGCAAAACGTGTGATGATTGTGTGAAGAGAAATGGATAAAAAGTTCGTTAAGAGGGACTGCCTCGCCATAAAAAGCGGGATGGCGACGACGACGACGCGTCCAGAAAAAGAAGAAGAAGAGAGACAGAACGAGGACGAAAAAGGTGGCGCCAAAACCAGCGCGATAATCAACGCGCGCGCGGAAGAAGAGGAGGACCTGTTCTCATCATCATCCGTGGGAACTCTGTTGCTCGGGAAAAACAAAGCAGAGGCGAGAGAAACCATCGAACGGTGGAGAGGTACCGCAAACGGTGGAAGAAAAGGCGGAAACCCGACGAGCGAAAAATCGTTTCAAAACGGCGAGATTTTGTACGAAAACTACGCCGATCTCGGTTTCAGCGTGGAGTTTCTCCGCGAGAGCGTGGATTGTGTGCATCTGTACAACGAAACGAAAACGGATTTTGTTCCTTTTCGAGGAGGAGGAAAAGGAGGAGGAAAAATGCCTTCGTTGCCTTTTGGTATCGATTTCGAGGAGGATACCGCGAAGGACGTGGTCGGTAAATTAGGCGAACCGACGAGTAAAGGCGGCACTGGCGTGCAAATATTCATCGTGTACGAGATGCTTGGGATTAAGATATCTTTTAACGCTTTGGATTGGGAAAACGCCGGCGCGAGCATACACTCGATGGCGGTTTGGAAAGCGAGCGATTGAAGATATAAATTAATAGTAGTAGTAGTAGTAGTAGCAATAATAATAGCTGTGTATATGTGCGCGATAGATGTATAGAATCAAATTACTTCTTTTTCCTTCGCTTTCTACCACCTTCGGCTCGCGTTCGTAATGGCGCATCCGCCGGGCGCTTCTTTTCCTCCGTCGCTTTTTGTTTCGCTTTCGGGAGTGGAATGTATATCGGTTCGCGCGTCACTGGCATTTCTGGTTTATTCTTCTTGTTGTTATCGACGTTCTCGTCTGAATCCGAATCTGACGACGTTGACGATGAACTGCTACTGCTACTACTACTGCCGCTATTCTCACTTCCATTCTCCTTTTTCTTCTTCTTCTTCTTCTTTTTGTCGCTATCCTCGTCGTCGTCATCAGAATTCAAGAAGAAATCGTCCCCATCCAAGTCATTCGACTTCACAGCGTTCGTCCGGGCTTTTTCGTTCTCATCGTCGCCGTCCACGATGCCTTCGTTGGCATCTCCCAACTCCGCTTTCGCTTTCAAAATCTCCTTGATCTCCTTCCGAAACCGTTCTCGTCTACGGTTTTTATGCGTCTTGGCGTCTTCATCGTCCTCGTCGTCGTTGAATAGCGACACGTATTTCCGGTGTTTCGGAAAATGCAACACGTACTCTAAATCCCGTTCCAACGTTTTCAACTGTTCCTTCTCTCTCTCCGTTCGCTCGTCTTCCTTGATTCTACTAATCTTCTCCATCTTTCTCGTCACTTTTATTCTCTCGAAGAATTTCACCCGGTGGTACTTCTTCGCGTATTTCCGTTCCTTCTCCGCGTGCAGATTTTCCTTCTGCGCTTTTTCTAAATCTTTCAACTCTTGCTCTTTTTCTTCTCGCAACTTTTGCGGCATGTTTTTCGCCTTCGAGAGCATCCGTTGGACGTCTCGCATCTGGTTTTTTATCGATTTCGTTGGTTTCTTCGTTTGTTGATTTTGTGCCGCCGCCGGGGAGTTCCTGCCTCGTCCTCGTCCTCTTCCTCGGCCGCCGCCCCGTCCTCGTCCACCACTCGTTCGACAACCACCACCTCGTCCTCGACCTCGTCCTTCGTTGTAGTTGTACGCCATTATCGCCTTCTTCTTCTTCTTCTTCTTCTACGCGTGACAGTTTTGTGATGTGTTGTTTTGTGTAAAAATGCATCAAAATAAAACTCAACTGTGATGTGGGTACATTTTTGAACTAAAATTTTCTCTCGCGAGCGGCGTCACTCGAAGTCTCTCTCCATGTATTTCTCTCTATCTATAATCTCAATCGCTCCATTTTTTCGATTTGCTCGACGATCCAAGCGTATTCTTCGTCCGTTGGTTCTGGGCACCCTTTTTCGAGCAAGTAGTTTACGCACTCGCGTTGTTCGAAGTAACGAGCGTTAGCGATGCCTTCCAAGTTGTTAAGAGGCGCTTTCGCCTCTTCGACTAAGTATTGAAGGCAATCGAGGCGGCCATACTTTGCAGCGGCTACCAAGAGGGCGAACTTTAACTCATCAGATATCTTTCTTTCTTCAACGAAATATTTCAAGATCTCCACGTGACCAAAGCATGTTGCTTGTATTACTACTTCTTTTTCCGTACCTCGCGAAGGTTTCACTTTTTCGAAAAGCAATCGAAGACAGTCGAGGTGTCCTTCACTCGCAGTTTGAAAGCACGACTCTTTTTTATCACAAGGGCAACCATTAGAGAAGCAGTACTTGAGCATCTCGAGATTACCTTTAAATGCTGCCACTTTAATCGTCTCTTCATCCCACTCGCACTGTTTCACTTCTCTCGCCCACTTGAGGAACTCGAGTTTGTTCGTTGCAGCAACTCCCGCGCAAAACAAGGCTTGATCTATCACGTCTCCTTTGGTATCTTTCTTTCCCCAGGGCATGTTATTCCACACCCATTCCAACGTCGAAATGGATGAACATTCGTAAATACCCCAATTTAATTTCGATACGTTTACCCCGGCGTACGCAAGCACACCCCAACTCTCTCTATTCACCTTCTTAAAGAAAAACCGATCTGTCCTATTCAATTTCGGAAGCACATGCGATACAAAAATATCCTTGTGATGCAACACCAATCCCGTCCAAAGCGGCGTCGGTCCGAGCTTCAACCGCTCCATTTCCGCGGCGAGCTCTTCTTTCTCCTTCTTCTTCTTCCTCTTCTGCGCGCCGGATATCTTTTTCCCCATTCTTATTG
>JACLAA010002508.1_pt1 | contig 29937 bp, 22 predicted proteins | sample 8027891 | NCBI WGS metagenome assembly JACLAA01 (sample SAMN15724900, study PRJNA655200) | protist metagenome | isolation source: fluorescence activated cell sorting (FACS) single amplified genomes of... | place: Spain: Blaines Bay Microbial Observatory, Mediterranean Sea | collected 2016-01-19 | reverse complement strand
GGATATGTTCACACCATCCAGCAAGTTTAATGCGCACGCGTCCAAACGAGTGGCTCCAACGCCAAACCTCGAAAACGAAAGTCTGTCCGTGTTAAACTCAGTGTTGTAATCACAAAAGAGGAGAATACAAAAAAAGAGAAAAACAGATTTGCAAGGTGGAGGAGAAGAGTTTTGATGGACGAATTTTGCCCCCCTCCAACGCCTGCTCTCTTTTCGTTTTTCTCCCATCGTATCACGAATAAATAAATAAATATGCGCGCGATTTTCTTCGCGCGAGCAGCGCGGCGTATAATTATTCGACTCTTCTTCTTTCTCTCCTCCTTCTTTCTCTCAGTTGCCGCCGTTAAAGAATACTATAAAATGAGAGGGAAAGGGAGTAATTGGAGAGAGAGTGTGTCTTTTTTTGATGCATGAAAAAGAAATTTTTGTTGTGAAAAAAAAAAGGAGAGAGATTCTGCCTGAGAGAAGAGGACAAAGGCGACGTGGTCAAATGTTGCTTTGTATGAAGTGAAACACTTCTGCTGCGTATTTACAAATATAAAAACATGCACGTCCTCTCTCTACCTCTAATGACTAAATTTTGCTGCGTCTATCTCTTAACGACTTCATCGCCGTTTGTGCTACCGTCGTCGTCGTCGTCGTCGTCGTCGTCCGTGGATGCTATATTTATCTGTCCACCTTGTTGTTCCTGTTGTTTCGTTGCCGAACCGACGACGTCGGCCTTCAAGGCTCGCAACCGATCAAATTCTCTTTTGCTATATTTCATGGTCAAATGCAGCCATATTGGCATAGCAAACAGAAAGACGCCACATGCGATGAGGAACAAATCTATATAGAAGAACGCTTTCTTCGGAGAGTCGCTCTCCAAAGCAGAATTCATCGTCGGATACTGCAAAACCGCCGATAGAATAGCCCAAACGCCGACACCAGTTCCGTACATTTTACCAAACGTATTCACACCAAACACATTCTGGCAATACACAGTTATCGTAGTGTAAAAAGTAGACCTGAATATTCCAAATGCGATAAAACCGATGCAAAGTGACCAGTACGAATCGTTGTATAGAATTGGGATAAACGAGATTATTCCAAGCACGTTCACCACGGCGATACTAATCGCAAGTCCAAACTTATTTACAAACGAACCCGTTAAACTGAATATTGGAATAGAAGTCAAAATCAAACCATTAAAGAGTGTAACCAGTGTATTCGCGTCGTTGTAATCTCGTCCGTCGCCGACGAGCAATAAATGTTCGAAAACTGATCCGAGCAAAAACATGATTCTATAAATACAAATAAACGACCACAAAGAGAGCCACAGATAATGAGGTGTTTTCAATTGCTCCAGAAACGTCATCTCATTGATGATTCTGCCGTTATGCGTAGCGGCACTGCGACCAATTTTCCTATCAAAATAACTGGACGAACTGAATCCAAGACGTTTCATACTCCCTATATTCTTAAGCTGTCGAGCTCCCGACTCAGAGACTATTTCTTCGGGTCGTTCCATGTATTTACCCCAAACACGTTTGTGCGATAATACCAGGAAAAGAACGCTCATAAAGAATAAACTGTAAAATAAATGCCGCATGGAAAATATTTCCGCGTCGGACTGATGCAACAACATGAAAATCAGGAAACAAATCGTCGAAGCATCGTAGGCGGTATTCATGATGGCGTGCGATGTCTCAAAATATCGCGTAGACTCCCAGTGCGAGCAAAACGTATAATGCGAGAGAGAAAAGCCCGCACCACCAATTGAAAGCAGTCCACTCGCCGCTATAAACGCATCAAATTGTTCAGAGTCGGATTCTGCGAAAAGGACGCACCCGGCCGCGAATATGAGTAGACTCATCAATCGACACGGCAGCACTCCGAATTTATCAAGGAGGATGCCCCAGACTAAAAGTGAAACCGGCGTCCCGAACGCTCCAGCGGTGTAGATTTGAGAATATCTCACGTTTGCGCTCGCGCACGTGGCGATTGCGGTGGTAAAAGTGTTGTTGGTGTTGTTGTTGTTGTTGTTATTACTATCGTTAGTATGATCGGTATCATTTTCATCCGAGGCACACAGTTCGGAATATTGTCCCTCTTTTCTCATGATTACGAACAACGACGAGGCTCCAAACATCACTCCGGTGCAAAAAACACACTCAATCGCGCTCAGACAAAGTAAAGACCAACGTCTCAACATCGACGATCGCGTCCACAACCACGGACCGGAAAACGCGGACATGTCGATGCTCTCTATCACTGCGTGTGCTTTTGGTGGTAATTGTTAGACGTTTTGATCAAAACGTATTCAATAAATAGAATAGTTTTGTTCGGGTGAGGAGACGTGAATTGTTTGTTACGGAGGGGATTATACGAAGAAAACAGCACAAAAGAGAGAAAAAGAAGGGGGGGGACGATCGAGTAAAAAACCTTCCAAAAAGAGTATGTGGTTAATTAAATTCGTGGGTTTTGTCCTTTCTTTCTTTTTTCTTTCTTTCGCTTTCTCTTTTTTTCGTAGATTTCCCCTCGTGATGAGATGAAGAACAAGTCAAAAAACCAGAAGAGAAACAACTTCAACCCTTCCTTCCTAAAGTAAGAACTGCATCATGTGTATAGTAAATAAATACTTTAATCGAAACCTTTATTCGACCGTAACTTTTTCTTCTGACTGGCGCTTTTCTTCTGTTCTAATCGCTTGGCGTTTGCCTTTTTCGCGCTCTTCTCCATCTTTTTCCTCGCTTGAGCGTTTTCCACGTCTTTCAACACCGACGCGCTTTGGATGATATCGTCCATCTTCTCTAAAGCGTCGTCTATGTTTTTACTCTGCGTTCGATGTTTCGTACTATTCACGACTAGGCAGTCTTCGCTATTGATTCTGTTCTTTTCCAATATCCGCAGACGAGCGGCGACCCATTTGGGTAGGAATCCAGATGCCACGGCGCCGTTGAGAGATAAGCGCATGTCCACTTTCGTGTTTACTTTGTTCACGTTTTGCCCGCCGGCGCCTCCCGAGCGCGAGAAGGATATCTCTACATCGCCTTTCTCCAACGGTCGAGGCGATGAGCTATCTTCGCCTTCTCCAGGTTTCGGTAAGTCGTCTTCCCTCGAAATACCAATAGACGACGATGACGACGATGAAGAAGAAAACGCGCGAACCCCGTCCGGCGAAGAAGTCGGCAAAGTCAAGCTACTGCCTCGCTTTGGCGGACTCTTTTTGTTCTTCTTAGTCCCGGGCGTTGGCTTTTTCGCGCCTATAACTATGCCACCTCCCTCGTCGTCGTCAAAGTCTTCGGAACTTTCCTTCCACGGGTCGTCCAAATCCTCCTCGTCGTCGTCGTAATAATAGTCTTCGACTCGTCCAGAAGCAGTTGCAACGTCGTTCTTGAATACCCTTTTTTTGTTCGGCGTGTTAAAACTACTACTACTACTACTGCTTCTGCCATTCATCACACTAAAGCTACTCATAAACCTACTGCTGATACTACTACATCCACACCAAGCCTTTTTCGAAAGCATCGTCATCGTCGCTCGACTCGGTTCTTTGTCGCCGAAGATGCTGCTGCTGCTGTTGCTGCTGCTGCTGCTGCAAGACGTGGATGATGGAACGCACACAGATAAAGAAGACAAAGAAGAAGACAAAGAAGAAGACAAAGAAGAAGCACGAGCTGAACGACAGTGACGACGACGACGAAGTAGCACTGGCAGTACTCTTTGCGTTGCCGCTGCTGCTGCCGCTGCTGCTGCTGCTCCTGCCATCATCGTCATCGTTTTCTTCTTTTCCTTTCCTCTTTTAAGTTGTTGTGTGTATAGACACAGAAGAAGAAGAAGACTGTCAGAAAGAATTTTTAGAAAAAAATTTGGAGAAAAATTTAAAAACAACAGATGACTTTTTGGGGGAACGTCACTTCAAAAATTTCTTTAACGACTCTCACTCTACTAAATACGAACACTCACACTACAAACAAACAAACTCACACAGTTTTAATCGTGCTTTTGTGACGGAAGTTATTGTTGTTGTTGGTGGTTTTGTTTTCGTCGTTGTCGTTGCTGATATATACGCGATAAAAACGCGATAAAAAAGAGAGAGAGAAAGAGAGAGAAATTTGTTCCGTTACTCTTCGAGTAACTCGAGAGACGACGAGACGATGATGATGATGATGATGAGGACAAAGAAGAATTCGAAGCTCTTCTTCTTTTTCTTCCTCGAAGTGTTAGTTTTCTTCTTTTCTCTCGAAAAAGTATCGGCGGAAAGATTCACCGGGACGTTAAAACTAAACTCCGCGAACACGGAGCAAACGGTCGGTAAATTCGCGGTGAGAAGAACGGGAGATATAAGCGTGAAATTATCAACCGCGAAAACCGGTTGGGAACGTGGCAGACACAAGTTGAAAGTTTTATTGTTTGAAGATAAATCGTACGAAGAGTACGACCGACAGGTGAAGAAAGGAAGCTTGTGCGACAGTCGATGCAACATGGCAAATTTAGAGCACGACGTGGATTTACCGCACCCGAAAGCGACGCACAAGGCGGAAGGGTACGAGTTTTTTGAAGATCCAGAATCGGGAGACTCCTATCGAGTGGATTTGGACAGCGGGAACGTCAGTTGGGTACATCCCGAGAATCACATGGTGGACGAAGAAGCCGTTCGAAAAGCCGCGGATAACAAGAAGAAAAAAACACCGCCGTCGTCCAAAGGGTGGGGGCTTAAAGGAACAGGAGGGGCAACCCCCACGGATTCGTTGACGCCGCAGAAGATTGTGCACAGGGAGACGTATTTCGAATCGAGCTTACGAGCGATGCGACAGGTGAAAGGAAGAAGAGGCGTGACGTATAACGCGTCAAGAGCTGCGTTTTGGTATATCGTCGTCGCGGATTGCGCGTTGGAGTTTTACGACGCGAAGCCTCCGCCTTTGCATTTCGATATCACGATAAAGAATAATGGACAACACTTACCGTCCGATTTGAGCGGCATCGGGTGGGTGTACGTGACGAATTTTTTATTCATGTTCTTTTTAGGTTTGGTATTCGTCTCCATGGCCGTTCGCATGCACAGAAAGAACGAAAAGACGACGCATTTAGTCGTTCTTTTAGTCATGTTGGCGTACTTTTTACAAATGATGAGCTTATTACTTGAACTATTACACTTGAGAAGATTCGTCAAAGACGGGAAAGGCTTGCGATGGCGGTACTCCTACTTACCCGCAGATTTTATGGCAGAAGTCTCGCAAGGAACGTCTGAGTTTATAACGACGATGACGTTGTTATTTCTTGTCTGTGGATGGACGACGACGGCGGAGGCGGAAAGTTTGAAGAGTTCCGCGGCGAAAGTATTTAGTGGTGATTCGAGTTTAGAAAGCGGTTCGGCGGCGAGAAGACGAACGGGGGCGAATTTTGGAGCCGTCGCAGGCGCGGACGGCGTCGCAGACGATGGGGAACGAAAGAGAGGACGTTCGAACAACTTTAGTAGCGATGGTGATTACGACGACGATGCGAAGAAGAAGAATGCGCCGCCAACGCCGAAAACAATCGCTAAAGGTGCGGCAGCCATCGCGAAAGGTTTGCTCGGTAAAAAAGCGTTGGAAAATCCAGAGACGAAACGAATTTTAGTGAACATCACCGCAGCGTTGCGCTCGCCGGGGTATTTGTTCAAAAAGCTACCCAATGGTGTCAGCGCAAGCACTCGCCGCTTATCTGCTGGTGGGATGATTATCGCAGGGAACGCCGTGTTACATTTTATTTTAGAAGCGTGGGGGCGACGATACGAGTCGATGTTCAACTCGTTCCACGATCACGAACATTTACCTGGTTTCCTCCTCGTATTTATTCGTTTAGTCCATGCCGCAGTTTTTATCGTCGGTGGTCGAACGGCTATTGCCGCCGCCGATGTCGACAGGCGAGCGAAGAATTTCATTCGAAACTTTCGAGTGGTTGGCTTGTTGTGGTTGATTTCGTTCCCCGCGGTTGTTTTCATGGCGAGGTTTATGAAAAAATTATGGCAAAGGCGTTTCGTCGCCGCTGGATGCGTGACGTTACAAACGCTCGGGTTGTGCGGACTCGCGAGTTTAGTTTTGTTGGACGATAGTTTCATGAAGTTGAGCTCAATTAGTGGGAAAGGAAATGCGTCGTTCTATCGCGGTGGCGTCTCCAAGTTTGGCGTCGGTAAGCTGCGAACGAAAGTGAGCATGGATTAAAAGATTGTCAAAAATACGACGCGCCTTTGAACAGAGCGGGGGATTCAAACTTTCCTTCTCGTGGTACAACAGAAATTATTATTATCGTTATTATATATACACTTTACTTTGCCGCTAAATCTATAACTTCCTCTTTCTCCGTCCAAGCACCGACGTTTTCGAAAGCCGTCGCTCTTTGGTGTCTATAATCCGCGTCCGAGCACCAACGCTCGTAGTCTCTCGCTAACCCGCGTAAAAAAGCTTTCTCGATTTCCCTCAGAGTGAATCCAAGAACGGCATCGCCGACGCTCTGAGTAACACTTCGCGGAAACTTTTTGAACGGTCCAGGCGGATCGACACCGACGCCGATTTCTGTCCAACCTTCGATGTACGCGTATTTATTTTCGTCTTCTTCCGCCTCTTCTTCTCCCTCTTTTTTACTACTCGAAACATCATCCGCGTCGGCGTGTTCTGCCGAGCCAATGCCGTAGTGCAACAAATCACCGTAGTCCCACGATTCATCTCCTCTGCTTTTCCAGCGAAACGCCGTGCTCCCTCGATTAACGAACATCTCGTTTATGCCTAGACTTTCGACTTCCTTCCCTTCCAATCGACAACTCGCGACTTCAATCAAAACGCACGGTCCTCTCATATCCGCATCCTCGCGTTCCGGTCTGTACATTTTATTCATCTTCTTTCTTCTCTTCTCTTCTTCCTCTGCTTTTACATCGTTCGCTTTCGTTTTGCCACTCCACACAAATCTCTGTTCGTTATCCGTCGTCAACACGCTCACTTTCACTCTAACGACTGGTTTTACCTCCAACGTGAAGAACTTCAATCCCGGGATGGCGAGCTCGAAAAAGCCTTCGTCTTCTCTAATAGTCTCGTCGAAATATTTCGTCATCTTCGCGCCTAACGGCAACGGCACGTCCACGTACTGTTCCACAGGCAGTCGCATGTAACTCGCCAACGATAGCTCTGGCGTGACATCGTCCGCCTCGTTCACTTTCACGATCGCTTCGCACGTCGCTCGAAGGTTCGTGTTCCACTCTTTGCCAGCCTCGTTGCTGTTGAACACATTTTTGCTGCTGCTGCTCCTGCTCCCTGGTGGTTGTTCGTTCGCCAGCGACGACGACGATGAAGAAACAACGACGCGATTTCGAAGACAGTACGAATGCCGACGAAGGCTACACATCCTCGCTCTTATATAATCAGTGCTGTTGTTGTTATTGTTGTCTGTACCATTCCTAAAACTTCTTCCCCGAGAGGACGGAAAATGTTGTTGTTGTTGATGTTTAGATATGATTTTAGAAGATGACTTTGACGAAGATGACGACGCGCGAATGATGGTGAAAGGGTGGTTTGATTGCGCGTTGCGGAGAGGGTCGGTGCGAGCACACGCATCACCAATACCACCGGTTTGACAGCGCATCGATGCTGATGCAAACATCATCATCATCATCACTCTTTTTATGTGTCGTATGAATTATAAATGTAAGGCAGTTTGGATATTATTAAGAAATTCGTGGTGGAGGTTGGTCGTAAGCGTTTTTGGGCGAACTCACACAAAAAAGGAGAAGACGCGGAGAGCGAAAGGACGGATGGAAGAAGGGAGAGAGACTACGAATTGAGGGTAACAAAAACACATCATCATCATAATAATCATCGTGAACATTTCAAACGCCTTTCTCTGCTAACAACTCTTTATCAGCTAATTCCGCTGCTTGGATTTCATCGATCCGATCGGCTCTGGAGACGCTCGGATTGACCAAGCGGTCTTCTCCCGCCGTGACTGAAGCTTTAACAATCACGTCTCCTTTGCGTAAGTCTCTCACGTAGTCTAATCCTTTCGTGACGTACCCAAAGGTTGAAAACTCTCCTTCTTCGAACGCTACACCGCCTAAACCGGCTTGTCTGCGATCGAAATTAAAGAGAAAAAACTGGGAGGAAGAGGAAGCGCCGTCGTCCGTGGCTGAGCGCATGGCGCTGACGCTCCCGTTCACTGAGAGAGGAATGGAAGGTAACGCATCGATGCCGCTCGCAACATCTAAAGGCGACCGGTATCTCGGCTCGAATTCATTCGACGCCTTGACTTCCAAAGGGATCGATGTCGACGCTGAATTATCGCTGTTGCCAAAAATAACAGCCGTTTCGGATAAATTTAATTTACTCCCATCGAATTCGCCTCTTTTCACCGCGTCAACGAAGTTTCCAGCCGTAATTGGCGCGTTAAAACCGTCGCAGGTTATCTCGAGATCCACGGTTTTCAAAGGCTCGCCGTTCAAATTCCCAAACGAACTCCCATCGCCGTGTTTAATCGTAAACTTTAACTCCGCCCGTCCCGTCATTCTTGGCAACTCTTGGTATCGCTTCGGTAACAAAAATGGCAAGTCGTTCACTTGGTTCACCATGATATTTCCGTTCGCTTCTATGGCTTTGGCGATCCACTTATCAAAATTCTCCACGTCTTGGTTTTCGCACGCTAAGATTAATCTGTCCAAGGCGATGACTAAATTCTCAATCTCAACTTCCGCGCTGGCTTGGGTTTCCTTCACGATCGGTTGGAAAATCTCACCTCTTTTCTCCTTGACAATCTCTTTCGCTTTCTTGATTTCGTTCAACATCGAGTTCCACGGTTTTCGCTGCGGGATGCGAAACTGATACGCCGCGTCGTCCAAATTATACTGAATGTCTGACGACTCCGCATTCACTCTCGGCGTGGCTCGTCGTAACGCCGCGGTCGGCGTTCGCGGTAAGCCCGAATTTGGGTTCGATAGCAACGCGCTCGCTTCCCGGGGAAACGCAAAACCGGATGAAAGGAGGAAAACTTCGGTCGAGAGACACAAGGAAGCGCACAGCGCGGAAACTGCTGTTTTCAAATTCTTCTTCTTCTTCACTTTACCGCTATCAATGTCTTCATTGTAGTCGTTATCGTTGTCAGTTGTGTTCGCATCGTTTCTCGATGATGAAGAGGAAGAGAGCGAAGAAAGAGCGCGCTCGAACGCATCGAAATCGCTTCTGTTTGCGCAATAATCAATCGCCTCCTCCTCCTCCTCCTCTTCCTCGCCGCTTCTTCTGTGCGCACTTCTCTTGTTTCTCCTCTTCGTCGATGATGATGATGTCTTCTTCTCCTTCTTCACCTGAAAGGTGTTATTACTCACCACCACCAGCGACGAGGAGGACGTCGTCATCATCGTCGATGATGCAGACCCAGCGAACATATCTATTTATTAAATACGGCGAGTAAAAGAAATACGAGAAGGAAATTTATTGTGATGTTGTACGACTGTACGAGGAGAAAGGAACAAATTGTTTTTTCGTATGTCTCTCTCTTTTCTCTGCTACTGCTGATTAAAACTAACTACGGACATTATAGTATCACTTCTTCGCCCTTTTCTTTTGCTCCATGACCCACTCTTCGATTCTTCTCTTCAACTCGACGTCACTTTTCAAATCCTCTACTTTCAACGGTTGACGACTGAAAGGACAGGTTTCGTTAGAAAGCAAGTGGCGCTCGATGGTGGCCCGGTCGCAGACGTTTTTCGTGATCGGTACGATGACTGGATCTTTCATCAAAGTACACATGAGAGGGTCTTGGAACTCGTCTGGAATCTCGCCTAAATCGGCTTCGAGGTCGACGGCATCGTCCGCAGCTTTTTTCGCGGCTTTTTGTAGCTTTTGGAAAATCTCAATTTCCGTCGGCGAAAGAAGAAAGTGTTTGGAGAGAACGTCGATGGCCATGGTAAAGACTTCGTCCTTGTAACTTCGCCCATCTTCCGAAATCGCCTCGGCTAACGTCTTTTCCGCACCCGTATCCATCTTGTCCGCGCCTTCATTGATAATGCTTTCGTTTTTATAAAGATTGAGATACACGGTGACGATTTTTGTCAGCAACTCTTTCGGATCGAACTTATACTTCTCCGGGTTTTTCACTTTCAACTTTCGTCTCTCCGGGCCGGCGAGGTGACTGAGGAAGTAGTTCAACATGTCCGCGACTCTTTTGATAATCTCGGCCCTTAGGAACGGCGTGGCGATCTCTTTACTCGTATACGCCATCATTTCTATGTTTTGCTTCGCGAAAAACAAATCCGATCTCAGTTCTCGTTCGCTGCTTTCGTAACGCGACTCGTGATCGTCGCGTTGTTCGTCCGTCAGCTGATTCCACTGCACTTCGTCCCCCATCAACGCCTCCCTTTCTCGAATTTGCGGAAGTTTCTCCATAGCCTCGCCGAGAGAGTGCACGGCATCGTTGATGAGCATGTCAACAAACTTCGCGTAAAATCGCCACTTGGTTTCTGAAAAAATCTTCCAACCGTTTCGGTACTCCGGGATTGCCCAAAGATACTCGCAAATGTCGCCGATTTCTTTGCGGACGTTGAATTTTTCGTATGGACCAACAGCTTGCTCGGCATCGGCGAAGAGTTTGAGCAAGTTCGGGATGAGAAACTGAAATGCGCTCGCGTTTGTTTCGAACATCACTCGACCTAATTTATCCGAGCCAGAATAGTCTGGTAAGAACGAGTGTATGACCGAGACAAACTTACATCGAAGATATGGATTTTTGATGTGCTCAGACGCCCCGGAGAAGAGAACGAGAAAGTCTACGACTTCGGTCAAAATTTCATTCTCAATCAACGAATGCGAAGAACTTTTCGTGCACATGACGTACACCAAGTAGTCCAAAGTATCTTCCACAATTTCTTCCGGTATCGCTCGGAAAGCTTTCGAGGCTTCATCCGGGAGTTGCGTCGTCGTCGTCGTCGGAATTGCTGGTGATGTCTGATCTCCACCACCACTTCTTGCTTCGTTCAATAACCACACGCACGTTAAACGATAGAATGCAAAACTATCCGATACTACGCGCGGATCCATCAAAGTCGCATCGCAAAGCATCGTCTGTTGAATGTAGGCATCTTTCTTCATGCGAAGTTGTCCGAGTTGAACAACAAACTCGTGTCTTCGCGGATCGTTCCCGGGTAAAGATTGTATCTCCTCCTCCAATTCGTTCACTCTCTCGGCATAACGGCGTATGGTATGTCGCTGCCTCTCTTCTTGCGCGTTGATACACGCGATGATGCCAAGATGCATAGCGCGATGAGTCGCGAAAAAACATTCGCAGACGAATCCCCACGACGACGCGTTCGCATCGCCACCTTCTTCCAACTCAAACTCCCCGCTGTTATAGCATTGTTCCGCTTCGCTCTCGGTCATGCCAAGTCTCGTGCAATCTTTGTAGTCCGTTATACCGCACGATTTAGAAAGCGTGTATTCCGCTTTAATTTTCGGCAAATGTTTTCCTTTTCCGTTGAGAACGTCCGTGAATGGCAAACTCAAACGTAACATCGTCTCGCAAAAGTTTACAAAGTAGCCGTCTGAGCAATTCTCAAACCAAGATAATTGTTGCTCTTGTTGACTTCTTTTCTTATTCACGTGCAAGTTTAAGAAGATCCACTTTAAAACGCCATCACGAGTTGGCCCGCCGTGTTTAAGCAAAGTCTTTAAGATTGCGTGCAAGCCTTCGTAGACGCGAGCCATGTGCATCCAAATCGTCGCGTGCGCGTTGTCTCTTTCGCGCACACTCACTTTCAAGTCTTTCGATCCTAAATCAACGCTTGGAAATAAAGCTGGAAATATGTTTGGTTCTCGTCTTTGCGACAACATGTTCATCACCGGAACCCTCGAATACATCGGCGAAAGCGCAAACAGCGGCCCTAATATTGAACACTCCTCAAAATCTTTACCCAACACGTATCCATCGGACGTTCGCGCGTTTGCGTTGAAGTTTGGTATCATCATTACGTGCGGCGGTAAAGTAGGAAAGATTTGAGCGTTGCGGTTTTTGGGCATCCAGAGCGGATGCTTTATCAATCTCGCCGCGGCGATTGGATTCGCCGCGAGCATAAACATTGCCCTCAAAAATGGATCGAAATCCGCGAGAATGGACATTCCGTGGACGAGAAAAGGTTCGGTCGGTAAAGATTTCTCTCTCGTAAACGTCCATTGCCTTTCGTGCAAGAATATCGCATCCAGCAGGTCAGGTTCTTCCTCGCCAAACTTTTTGCAAAACGCGTCCAAATACATCTGGCTCATTTCGCCCGTGTATAATCGATACGAAAACTCATTCACACCGTATTCTTCCTCCCACTCTGATATTGGAAACATCCCTGGCTCTTCTCGGGTCCCTCGAATTTCCTCGTCCGGATTCAACACCAATCCACCGTAAGAGACGCACAATTTCTTCACCTCTTGCATCAACAGATCGAACTTATCTTTCACGTCCCTTTCGTTTGCAAACTGCGCGAGAGTGGACTTTCGCAACTCCTCGTCCGCTCTGTGAAACGTTTCTAAAAGGTACCTGAACTTTGACTTTTGATTCAGTTGGTGTTCGTTTCTTCTTTGTTCACCACCACCACCACCACCACCACCACCTGCTCCTCCTAACGATGATGACGAGGATAGCGATAACGATAACCGCGAGATCAGCACTCTGTCCGCAAACTCCTCGTTTATTTCATCCACCTCGTCGTTTTCTTCTTCTTTTTCTCCTCCTCTTTCTTTCTTTTCGTTCGCGATCTCCTTTTCCAACGCGTCTAAAAACACGATCGATGACGACGCATTCTCGCCATTACCACCGTCGCTCGTCGTCGTCTTACTACCAGTACTACTATTGCTACCACTCTTCGTCCACGCGCAGTTGGTCACCAGCTCGAGCTTGGATTTAAAATACAGCCGGTGCATTTTCTTCGCGTCTTTCATCATTTTTCTTTTTCTCACGTTTTTTGTAGGACGACGAACTTTCTTCCTTCACAACAAAAAAGAAGAAGACTCTGAGAAGACGGAAGAGGAGGTTACATAGCAATCTGGTAGTGTTGGGTGTTCGCAAAAAAAAATTTGCACTCGTTCATCGTAACGCTTGTTTTCACGAAAAAGAGAAAAAGCGTCCCGAAACAGATCAAAGATATTTTTTCGGAAAAAACCTCAAAAACTTTTCTCACCGCCCTCCCCTCTCTTTGTGGATTTGATCGACTGCACATCCATCCTTTGCGAACACTTCATAGAAGAAGAACGCGCTCGTTCCACTCATTTGCGCGATATCTTTTTCCTCTTTGTGCGCGACAACACCCGCGCGCTTGTTTACACAAAGTTTGTTGACACTTTTGCTCGTAGAGGTGATTAAAAAAAAAGGGGAATCGGCTGCGTCACACTTCTTTTTATAAAAAAAAAGATGCATGTAAAAAAGGAAGAAGAAGAAGAAGAACATGAGCAACGATCGCGCCGGGCGATCAAAGTGGCTTTGAATCTCCTCGTGAAGTCACCTCGATCGACGCTTGAAAGATATAACAAATCGATCAGTTCAGATGACGGGAGTAGCGTCATATCTTCTTCCGCTTCTTCCTCTGATTTAGGTAAATTGGAAGAAGAACAAGAGGGGGTCAAAAGAGAAAAATTTCCGTTTTTGGCGGTAAATCAAAAGGAGCAGCCCAATAACAGGTTTGTTTTAGGGGAAACGCTCCCACTTCCTCGAGCGGAAAAGAGCATCCTCGTCTCTAAAATAGACGACGAAATTGACGACGACGAGAACTATCCGATCGTCTACCAAGTTTGCGAAGCGATTTTGGAGGAGGATGTGAAGAAATGCGAGAGATCGTGCACCGCGGCTATGGGCGTGTTGAAACGCGCGACGGTGTTTCCTTCTTCTCTCGTTCGTCCCGGGTTGTCGAAAAAAAGAGAAGAAAAAAATCTCGAGCGTGTTGTCGCCGAGAAAGAACGGGATGAAAGCAATAACGAAGAATCTTGTGAAGTGAACAAAGAAGGCGCGTTGGAAGAAAACTACTCGTATCTTTACGTCGTTAAGAAAGAAGAGGAAGCCAATCTGAGTCCCATTGAACGGATTTTTGGACCGGTCTCGGAGGATGTTCTCGCAGTCGCTCGTGTGAAATTTATTTCTCGTGATGATGATGATGATGGTGATGATGACATTGATGTCAAAACTGCAAGTGCCAATCCAATGGCGCACATTGCAGCGGCATGCGATCGTTTCTTCATTGCAAACGAAGCTTTGTTTGTAACGAGCAGGGGAGCAAACGCGGCGATATCTTTCTTCTCGCAACTTCTTCTCGATGGAGTCCATCGGGTCGTCTTAAATCGAACGGCTGCGCAAAAAGATGCGCATAACGAGAAAGATGTTTATTTTTCACTCCAATGCGTACCACCAATGCTTCCAGAGAATGCGAGTCTCATATCTTACGATGAAAGTGTCGCGAGAGACAGCGACGATGAAATTGTGTTCTCGTCGATGAAAACCTTCACCCTTCGCGCGAAGCTAGAGCGCGATCCGCTTCTCGAGACGGCTACGGAGACAAATTTGGAAGTCGCCGCGCACTCGAGCAAAGGTGACTATGGGAAGAGCAACTCTGTGAGCGCCGATAATTACGTGCGTCTTCAACCATGTTCAGCAGATAAAGCGAATGCTTCTCTCGTAGCATCGTTGTACGATGCGCTCTTCGCCTCGGCGAGCGAGGATGAACAAAGAAGAAGCAAAATCGAAGAAGATGTTTTCGTTCACGATATCGTGTCCGAAGCATTCACTTCGTCTATTTTTGATGCAAAAAGTGAAGTTGCACCGGCAAACAACAAGACGTGTCTTAAGACTGTTCTGCCGGAAACGAGCGTGATTACGCCATGTTTAGGCGTTTCCCCGGAACACGGGCGGGCGGTTTCGAAAGCCTTGGACGAGTGGTCAAAAGCTCGATCTTTCTCTCCGTCGTCGCTTTTTCGCGACGTCTCTGACGATGATAAACTTCCACAAAACTCTTCGATTATCGCTAAAGTGAAGAGACAAAAAGTTATTTTGTTGGGAAGCGATGTGATGAGCTCACTTTCACTCGATGCTGTGGTGACGGAGATCTGTCGCGAGATGGATTCTGAAGAAGCTGCTTTCGCTGGTGAGAAGACACTCGCAACTGCGACATTCTTGGCGTCTGCATCTCGAGGTGAGAAAAGTACAGGCAACTATGGTGGAATATTCTTCGATGCCATCGCTAAGCACGAAAATTCTGCGCATTTGCTCTTGCTCAAGCTCGCTTCGTTCGGAATTTATCCTTTGCGAGGTACTTACGACGTCTCCTTGTTCGATTTTTGTGACGAACCAGCCGCGCGGCCGTCATCTTCTCCAGTTTCGCCATCCTCTGATGCAAATGTTCTCTTCATTGCAACCTTCCGAAAGAGAAATTTCAAAATCATCAACACCTTATCGATCTCTAACGTCGATAAGTTGGTTGAGATCGAGCGCGAGGCTTGGATTTCGTGTCCGGAGATGCGCACGTCTGAAGATACGATTCGCGATCGCGTGTTGAATAATCGAGTGATGAACTTCGCGATATTTGATATGGACGGTGAATATCTCGAGGAGACAAATGACTCGTTGAAAGGAATGATGTATACGCAGTTTGTCAAAAGCACGGAAGACGTGTCCAATAGAAACTGTTGGGCAACGAAAGAGTCTGCTCGAGTTGACCCGTTCTCGTCGCAAACGATACAACTTTTGGATGTTTTTGCCGATCAACGCTACTCGCTCGAAAACGGTGGCGACGTGGGTATGCAGCTCAGAGATTTTGTGCTTCACTTCGCAGAAAGAGTTCCCATGGTACAAACAGTTTGCGCCGTTACTCGAACGAGAGGCTTCCGCGAAGTGCAACAAAAAGCCATCAAGGAAATTGAGGAAGTATCCGAGCGAACGCAAGCGAGCATCTCGGGACATCTCAAAGCCTCTCTCGCGATTCCCACGTACGAACAACACGTTATGTCAAAAGAAGGCGGATATAACGACCGCGGCCTATTCTTACACGTCGGTGCAGGAGCTAAAATTCTCAAGGTTCAGTACGGTTGGAGACCGAAAGATTACGAAAATGACGGAAACGGGACGCTCATCGAATACAAACTCGAACGACTTTCGTGGAGAAGATACTCAAACGTCAAAACGTTCAAGAGCTCACACAGCTCATCATCATCATCGTCTATGGTAGAAGCTGTTGCTTCTGCTATCGATACTGTCCAAGATGAAAAAATGGGAAGGGTCGCCGCCACGTAAATGTATGCCAGGAACCTCCTTCGAGAAGGCCATGAAGTTATGTATCATCCACCCCTTCTTTCTTCAATCAATTCCATTTTTATGATTATGATTATTATTACATTTTAAGTTTTAATTGAACTACAGTACCTATTCTACTTTATATCACACGATATTCCTTTTCCTTACAACATGGCTCACATCTCTCCGCATTGTGAGATTATAACCGCTAGTTTTGGCGCGTTCGCACCCCCCGAGACTGGAACCGCTTCAATCTTACGCAAAGTTAACATGCCATCACCGATAACTCTTCCAAAAACTACGTGCTTATCATCTAACCATTCACATTTTGCGCACGTGATGAAGAATTGACATCCATTTCCGTCCTTACCGGCGTTCGCCATCGACAACAATCCTGGGCCGGTATGTTTCGCGACGAAGTTCTCATCCTTGAACTTACTGCCGTAAATTGACTTACAACCCGTCCCGTCTCCTTTCACAAAGTCGCCGCCTTGTATCATAAAGTCTTTGATTATTCTGTGAAAAGGAACATTTTTATACCCCAGCGGTTCCTTCGTTCTCGGATCTACGGTTTCCCCGGTGCAAAACTGACGAAAGTTCTCCGCCGTTTTCGGCACGACGTCTGCAAACAGTTCCATTTTTATTCGTCCAACTTCTGTGCCTCCGATGGAGATATCGAAGAAAACGATCGGGTTTTGTTTGCTAATCGGACGATCGTGCCAAGATGACGTCGTCGATATTGGTGCGTCTTCCGCGGCGGACATATCGGATTCTTTTGCCGCCGCGTCGGATATGAATTCTATAGTATTATTACTTTATTATTATATGATGATGTTAATGCGTTCGCTCGTCGTCTTGTCTCTCTTTTTTGCCGGAACTAAAACTAAAAAAACAAGGGTCTCTCTCTCTCTTTCCTTTTTCTCTCTTCTCTCTTAATCGCCACAAATTGCACACAAACCTTCTTTTTTATTCTTTTCTTCTCAAAAGAAACGATATTAAAAGTCTTCGCGAGCAACAAGCGCATTAAACACACACACACACACGCAGTCACACGCACACGCATTCAAAAACCAACCTTTCCGTTTTTTTATGGAAGAGCTCGAGCCATCCTTCGGTACGTTTTTTTAGTTCTTCTTCTTCTCTTTGTTTTGAAGAACGAGAAGATGAATTTATTACTTCTTTTCTTTCCCTTCCGTTGTTGTTGTTGTTGTTGTTGTTGTTCTTCTTCTTCTTCTTCTTCTTCTTCTTCTTCGTCTTCGTACCACCATGGAATAGTAAACTGACTCTCACTCGTGCTATTCTCCTTCTCCTTACGCCGCGTAACAATTAAACACGACGACAGGTATCGACCCATTCGCGAACCAAGCCGACTTGTTGAATCAAGACGATCGAGAAGACTCGGAACTCAAGAAGAAGAAAAAAGAAAAAGCCGAGAAAATCAACGCGGATTCGGTTCAAGACAAATACATTCACATCCGCACGCAACAAAGAAATGGGAGGAAATCCTTAACGACGTTACAAGGGATTAATCCCAAAATCAACAAGAAGATCATCTTGAAAGAGTGCAAGAAGAAGTTCAACTGCAACGGAACGATTGTGGAAGACTCGGAACTCGGGGATATCATCCAGCTCCAAGGAGACCAACGCAAAAATGTGGCCCAGTTTTTGATCGACGAGAAAATCTCGAAGAAGGAGTTTATCAAGGTGCACGGCTCGTAATTTACTTCCTCACACGCAAGAAGAGGAAGAAAAAGAGAGAGAAAGAGAGGGAGAGAGAGAGGAAGAGAGATACCGGTAAAAATTACGACGACATGACAACGCTTAGAAAAAAATTGGACGCTCGTCTTTCTTCGCGCGAGAGCGCGAAAGAGAAGAAGGGTGCGAATGAAGCGTTCTTGTTGATTAGTAGAGAGAAAGAGAGAGAGGAAAAAATGAAGCGCAGAGAGATGAAGAAAAGAGCGAGTGGTTGGGCAATGCATTCTTGTAGATACATACGCACTTAGGTTTTAATCTCATACGCGAGAGAAAATTTTCTGCTCTTTCGGTTCTTCTTCTCTTCTCCCCAGTTCGCCCTTACCTCACAAGAAATGACTTGTCCTTTTGCGTCCCTTTTCCGTCTCGGTATTACTACTATTCACCGCACTCCACTTGCTTCTGGTACTAGAAGCAACGAACCGAAACGTCTCTTTGTCGCGAAGAACACAAAGGCGAGAACGTCGGCGTCCTCATCATCATCGTCAAACGAGAACACGCACAACGGCACGATGTCGGCGAAAAGTCGTTTCACCTCTTCCTCCTTCACGGATGAGACGATTACCACAGAGAACACGACCAAAAAGAAGAGCGCGAGAATAGCGCTCGTGCAATTGGCGTCGACGTCGTCCAAGGAAGAAAATATTGAAAACATGCTGGCGAGAGTCGAAGAAGCGCTCTCATCGTCGTCATCGTCGTCATCATCGTCATCATCAGGAGACAAACCGTTAAAATTGGCTGAAGAAGAAAAAAAGATTGTGGATATCGTAGTCTTACCTGAGATGTGGAACTGTCCTTACGGAAACGAGTTTTTCGCTCCGTTCGCGGAGGATGTAGTGTTAGATCGAGGTAGTTCTGTGGCTGAAGAAGAAGGAAGAGGTTCGACGTCGCCGTCCTTCGATGCTATGCGGAAAATCGCCAAGGAGAAAAAAGTCGTTCTGTTTGGAGGATCAATACCGACGAGAAAGGACGGCAAGCTATTCAACACGTGCTTTGTGTTTGATAGCGATGGCGCACTCATAGCAACGCATCATAAAATGCATTTATTCGACGTAGATATACCAGATGGAATCACTTTTTTTGAATCAAAGACGCTCACGGCGGGCGACGCGGTGACTATCGCAAATACCAAAGATTTTGGAAAGTTTGGTGTTGGCATATGCTTTGATATGAGATTTCCTGAGTACGCGCGCGCGTGTGCGCTAGAAGGATGCATTGGGATGATATATCCAGGAGCCTTCAATACCGTGACCGGTCCTTTACACTGGGCGTTACTGCAAAGATGTCGAGCGGTGGACAATCAGATGTTTGTTGCGACGTGTTCGCCTGCGAGGGTAGAAGGCGCGTCGTACCAAGCACATGGCGATAGTTCAGTATACGGTCCGTTTGGGGAGAAATTAAACGACAAAGAATTAGAGGAAAAGCCGGGTGTTGTGTATGCGGATTTAGATCTCAATGAAGTCGTGAAAAGACGCTCGGCAATGCCTTTGAATAAGCAAAGGCGACTCTCGGAAACGTACGAGTTGTGCGCGAAGAAAGAAGAAAACGTTTAGAAAAGGAGAGTAAAAATATATTTCTATTTGTACCGCTAAAAACTGCTACCTGTGCTGCTACTACATTATTCACTATATGCCGTAATCATTTCGAGCTTATCATTTCGTACCGTCCCACGTTCGAACTTTACGAGACCCGGTCGTCGCTGCAGAAAACGCCGTTCTCGCACTATTATTACTCGCGGGTTGACTCTGTCTTTTAGTCTCAACCTCTGGTCCACTCACTACGAAATTTCTCGCCCCACCAGCTTCACTCATGGACAAAACTCGAAACTGCATGGCGTCTCCTATTGGTGGCGTGGCGTCGCGGTCTTGCGGCAACCGTCTCCCTTTCTCGTCTCGCGCTAACTTCTTCGGTAAAAAACCGACGTGTCCGGAAACGCCGACCGCGAATCCACCATTCACGGCATTCAAGACTCTCCCAGTGACAAGCTCTCTATTCTCTCTTTTCCTCGCAATCGCATCCCACGCCAGTTGGTGTTTTCTAAACTGATCGACCGAGACCGAGTCCACGTCCATCTCCCCGAACGGGTTTTGTAAACGTTTCACTCGTAGAGGTACGCGATCGCCTAACTTCACATCCTCTGGTAACTCCTCTTTTACAAAGCTCGATGGCATTTTGAACCCAACATCCACGTCAATGAATCCGTTCCTAGAGTCAATCTTGGTCACTATTCCGGAGACGACTTTTCCTTCCAAGTTTGGAAACGAAGCGTTTGATTCTCGAATAAGATTCTCGAGAAAGGTTTCTTTTTCTTCCTTTTTTCCAAATTTGGTCGGCGTCGTCGTCCTCGTCGTCGCTGTGGATGGTTTTGACGAGGACGACGACGACGCCGGTGAAGACGAAGAGAGTAAACGAGTGAAAAAAATGTCGTTTCTGCTCTGCCCACCGCCGTTGCGCAGAAGTCTTTGGATGAGTTTAGAAGAAGACAAAGACATTATGTTATATGTTATGTTATTATTATTATTATTATTGTGATGTTGTTTTTGTAAAAAATTGAAGACAAGCTTGCTTGAGAAAACCTTGAGTTGAAACGTCGAATTACACAGCACAAATAGAATTCACAAGACACGAAAATAATAATAATAATACACATAAGAGTCTGAGGATGATGATGAGCTGCTACTGCTGCTACTCCTCGAGATCGACGGCGTCTTCTTCTTCTTCTTCTTCTTCTCTGAAAATAATTAGAGAAAGAAGACCACCACCATCAACAACAACAACAACAACAACAACAACAACAACAACGACGAGAAGAAGAAGACAAGGAGAGCGAGTGCGGACAATCTTCACCGCCGCTGCGAGGAAGGACGAGAACGCGACAACCTCTAACAAGCAGCAACAACAACAGCAAAAACAAGAATGGCCGGAACCGAACTTATGGGCGGAATCGCACCCGAGATATCTCGTGAGCGATTGGGACGACGACGACAACAAAGAATGGGGCGAAGAGTTATGCGCTGAACTCGACGACGAGGAAGACAAAGTAGAAAAACTGTTTTCTTCCGCCGCTGTCTCGGTGCCTGAAAAAGGAAAAGAGAAAGAACGACTCGCCGTTGCGCGAGAAGATGGAAACGTAGAAGCATCTGGATCTAGATCATCATCGTTGTCATACTCAACGTCGACGACAAAGTCTGCGATACGCGCGCCGAAACGGCCAAACAGCGAAGACTTATCGAACGAGATGTCGAGGGAAGATTTTTGGAACGAAATCAGAAAAGAAGCAGAAACAGAGGCTGCGAAAGAGCCAATGCTGAGTTCTTTCTACTTTAGCTCTATTTTGTCTCACGATTGCTTGGAGAAAAGTTTGAGTTTTGCGCTCGCCAATCGACTGTGCACGAAGACGTTGTTATCGACGCAACTGATTGAGATTTTTAATGAAGTTTTGTTGGCGAAAGATAGCGAACAGCTGAGGAATAACATACGCAGAGACCTGGTCGCGGTACGCTCGAGAGATCCTTCCTGTGGCTCGTACGTCCAAGCGTTGCTGTTATTCAAAGGCTTTCACGCGATTCAAGCGCACAGGATTCAACATTATTTGTGGGAAAAAGGACAAAAGTCGTACGCGAGCATGCTACAGTCGAGGATCTCGGAAGCGTTAGGGGTTGACGTGCACCCGGCTGCAAAATTTGGCGGAGGGATTCTGATGGACCACGCGACAGGTTGTGTCGTAGGCGAGACGGCTACCATAGGTGACGACGTTTCCATTCTTCAAGGGGTTACTCTGGGCGGTACCGGAAAAGAAGTTGGCGATAGGCATCCGAAGATCCAAGATAACGTATTGATTGGCGCACGAAGCACAATTTTAGGAAACATTGTAGTTGGATCTGGTGCGATGATAGCGGCAGGTTCGTTAGTGTTGAAAGCAGTTCCGGCGAACGGTATGGTTGCCGGAAATCCAGCCAGAGTAGTCGGAAGAACGAAAGATCGAAGACCGGCTTTGGTGATGCGAACAAAAATCGAAACCAGAGAAGACTCGAAAGAGTTTTGCGAGATCTTTGCAAAAGCCGTGGTAGAAAAAGATAAATCGTTGATGGCAGCGACGATGAAGATGGGACCAAATTTATCTTATAGCTCATCCTTGGACGATGAACCGGGAAAAGTTGGTAAAAGTTCCAGCAGCGCGTTGATTGAGAAGGCCTCCTCGCCGTTGTCTTCAGAAGAGCTGGTAAAACAATTAGATGAAAAGCGTCGACGAAGATTGCGTGGCAAATAGTTTAAAATTGTAGATTCTAATAGATTGTAGGTACCTTCATGTACGTGGTAGATATAATTGATTCTGTAGTAATGTGATGTATTGCATAAAATTTTCGTTCTTTGTTTTTCATCTCCGCGAGCTCTCGCCCACGACGGATTAATCGAAAGGATCTATGCGCGGATCGTGTTCTGTTACCAAAGCCATACCTGTGCACAAACACGTCGTGCACATAACCTTTGTCGTCCCCAAGCAGTTGTTGCACACGCATTTAGATCCCGTGTTTGGATCGATCAATCTCCCTGGTTTATACGTGTTTGGCGTCGCGCACTCGGCACAAGTCAAGTAGCCGCTCCCTTTGCAATACATGCACACCTTTTTCCTTTGTTCTTGAGCGCTACGAATTTCAATCGCGAAAAAAGCCGAAACGACGCCAACTGCACCGCCGGTAAACGACGCAACGATCGGATCGACTTCCGCCAACTGCTTCGGGAAGTGAACAAATTCGATAAAGTCTGCGTATGTGGTACCGCCGACGCCGAGCTTCACCTCCGCGATGGGCGCAAACAAACCGCCAAACAGTAAGAAGAAGAGCACAGTCGCACCCCAATAGATTCGATAATCCGAAATTGAATCCTCCGTCAACACTGGGAATCCAGGCACAACTGACTGAAACTCTGACTTTTGCACCATATTTTCTTCTTCATACGCACTTCCTGTGGACTTTATCCGCAACTGCACTCGCAGTCGTCGCATTTCTTCCATCAATAAGAACACTTTTTGTCGTCGACTTTCCAAGTTTTGTTGAATATCGTCCACTTGGAGTTTAGAGAAATCTAAAATGGTATTCGCGCCTTCGATGATGCAGAAATTCTCCGGTAACGCCGTCGTTTCAGACGCTTCACCTTGTAAGAGCTGGTCCGAAGATTTCGTCGCCACCGCCCCTTCTTCTTCTTCTCCTGGTCCTCCTCCTCCTCCTCCTCCTTCTGTCGATGATGATGCTCCTAAAATGACTCTGTTTCTCCTCGCGATGTTACCGATAACGACGACGGAGTTGCTCCTCCTCCTTCTCGTCGCTCGTATTCTCGAGGAGGAAGAGTAGGAGTACGAAGAAGGAGTCGCGCAAAGAAAAGATGATGCACTCGGGGATGAAATCGAGGAGGAGGAGGAGGAAGACAAAGAAGAAGAAGAAGAGGTGGAGGAAGAGGACATCACCCGGGTCGCGTGAGCGACACTCGTCGAGAGGGACATCGTCGTTGCTGATGATAACATGATGATGATGATGATGGCTCTCTTTATATACTTTAGCAGCAAAGAAGATAAAACTCTGAAGAAGCGCGCGCGAAAAGCGCTTTTCTCTTTTGTGTGTCTCTTTTTCTCTTTTTTTTTTATCCACTTGCAGACGACTTGTCGCTTGTCTTCTTCCAATTTTTTCGTTCGTACTCTCTTTCTTCTCCGCCTCATCATCGTCCCATCGTCACACTTTTTATTTATCACACACGACGAGAAGAGAGATTGATTACGACTACACGCACATATAATAGAAGAATAAATGTCGTCGTCGACGTTTACGTCGTTGTGTTGTTGTTCGAGGAGCAGCGCGTCCAAAATATTCTCATCTCCTTCGAGCAAAAGTAGCAGGAGTAGCGTCCGACGGAAGGAGAAGGCGACGACGACATCATCATCATCATCATCATCATCTTCCCGAAGAAGAAGAAGACAAAGAAGAGAAAGAGTTTCATCCATCATCGCCTCTTCTTCTTCTTCTTCCTCTTCTTCGAACTCGTCTGAATCATCGTCGTCGTCTTCTTCTTCTTTGACGAAAGAGGAGAAGAAAGAAGCCACGAAGAAGCTCCTGCAGTCGCAAGTGGACGTCGTCGAGTTATCACTCGCGGAGAGAAACCAAAACACTCGAGTGATGGGGTGCACGGCTTCCCAAACGTGGGTGAAAGTGTCTCTCTCTCGAGAAGGAGAAGGAACAGAAGGATCGGATGGTTCATCTGCCCCGCGATTGCAATCGTACTCAGATTCAGCGATAACGAGAGGTTTCCTCGGCGTCGTGACGAAAATGTTTCGAGGGTACACCCTGAAACAAATCGAAGACATCGATGTGGAATCGATCGTAGCTGCGACTCTGCGAGGGGTGTCGGAAAGCGCAGTGAAAACGAGCGCGATTGATTCTCGACAAAACGGGTTTAAGAACGCTTTAGAAACAATCAAAAGACAAGCGAGAAGTTTACTTAACGATTTCCAAAGCGATCCTTTCCCTTCATTAATCGTTACAAAGTCCGGATGCGAACCGAAAGGGTCGTTCGCGGAAGCGCAGGCGAAATATTTAACGCCGGACGACCAACAGGTGGACAAGTTGGCGAAGTTACTGATTGAGAAAAAGTGTGGAATCGTCGCGCATTTTTACATGGACCCAGAAGTCCAAGGAGTGCTGATGCGATGTAAAGCGAAACATCCAGAGTGCGCGTCGAGGATCTTCATCTCCGATTCTTTAGTCATGGCGGACGCGGCGGTGCGAATGGTGAGAGACGAAAAGTGCAAAAACATCTGCGTCTTAGGTGTAGATTTCATGTCAGAGAACGTGCGAGCTATTATTGACGACGCTGGATTTCCTGAAGCGAACGTTTACCGCATGTCCTCGGATGCCATCGGGTGCTCCTTAGCAGAAGCTGCGCAAACAGAAACGTACGAAAAATATTTGCGAGAAGCCGGCGAGGCGAAAAATTCTCTGCACGTCATCTACATCAACACTGGATTGGACACGAAGGCGAGCGCGAACGCAAAAGTTCCAACCATTGCGTGCACGTCTTCGAACGTCGTCAACACGGTTTTACAAGCTGCTGCTCAAATTCCGGACGTCAAGATATTTTACGGTCCAGATACGTACATGGGCGGCAACTTGGTCGAACTTTTGACGCGCGCATCAACGACGTGGTCGGACGAAGAAATCAAACAGTTACACCCTGAACACGACCAAAAGTCAGTGAAAAAAGTGCTGGATAACATGGAATACTTCCGCGACGGAGCGTGCGTGGTGCATCACTTGTTCGGTGGCGAAGTGTGTCGAGTTGTGAGAGACTGTTATTCCGACGCCTATCAAGCGGCACATTTTGAAGTTCCGGGAGAAATGTTCACCCTAGCAATGGAAGCTCGCGAACGAAATATGGGCGTCGTCGGCTCGACGCAAAATATTTTAGATTTCATTTTAGCCAAAATCCGAGGTGGTATTGAAAAAGAGCGCAAGAGCAGAGAACTCTTTTCCTCTGCTTCTTCCTCTTCGACGCCTAAAGACAAGAACAAGCACGAGAACGAGAACAACAAGAACAACAATAGCACTAGCGCGCTGGAAGAAGATGGAGAAGTGTACGTTCCAGAACGCATGAAATTCGTGCTCGGTACTGAAACTGGCATGGTCACATCAATCGTGCGAGCTGTTACCGAAGAGCTCGAGAAGAACGATTCGAGCGTCGAGTGTGAAATTGTGTTCCCGGTTTCCGTAGATTCCATCACGCAAGTCAATAGCAGCTCTTCGGGGAAAATTGTGAGCGAGGCAATGTCTAGTCTATCCATCATCCCGGGACCGGCATCGGGTGAAGGGTGCGGCATGGACGGCGGATGCGCATCGTGTCCTTATATGAAGATGAATTCCTTAGCGGCACTGACCGAAACGTTGGAGATGATTGGAGGTGAAAGCGGAGAGAAGAAGAATTTTGGTTTGGAGTTGCGCGAGCCAAAAAAGTATGAAGGAAATAATGTCGCCAAGGAAGGATGCGTGTCTATTTTACACATGCGTAATTTCCAAAGAGATAAAAAGCTTGGCGACGATCTCGTCCAAGACATTCTCTCTAGATAAAGTTACGCGTTCGTTGTTGTTATTCTTAAAACATTCCAAAATTACTTGCTTAAACCAGTTTTTGCGATGCTCAAGAGTTCCAAATCTAACGTCACCTCAGAGTTTGGAGGAATCTCTTGCACTTGATTATTACCGTACGCATACTCCGCAGGCACGAGCATTCGTCGAACGGTTCCAACTCCCATTCCTTGAATGCCGTAGTTGAAAGCTGGTAAGAACGGACCGCCCGGAGTAGCGGCGGGCGTGCCAACGTTAAATCCGTATGGTGTTCCGCCAGTCACACCAGCCCCAACTCTCGAAGAAGCAATCGTCAACGAGCGAAATTTAAGATCGTAGTGAACTGCGACCCGCGTTCCTTTTGGGAAAGGGACCGCACTATCACCACCTCCGCCTTTCATGTCGTAATATTTTATTGCAGGATTTGTGCCTGGTAAATCTCGAAAGTTTTCGATTGGAATTCCTCCTGTGCGGCCTTGCAATTTCGCCGTTGCTGGTTGCGCGTTAAAAAGCGTAAAAGTAACGACAGACGTTCCTAAAACCATGGCGCTACGTCGCGTGGATTCATTTTCTCCCCTGTTCTCGCTTTCCACACGGGCGTTGTTTTTGTCGTTGTCTGCAGAATCAGCAGAAGTCGTTAGGGATCGCTTTATCTGCTTTCGATTTTTATTGCTCGAAGAGAACGAAGAGCTGAACGGAAGGATGCGAGAGGAAATCACGGAGAGAGTTGTCGATGGGGTCATGGTATAAAGGCGTTGATGTTATCGTGTTCGGGACACTAATAAGTAGAGAGAGATTTCTTTGTGAGTTGTGGTGTACTGAGGAGAAATTGAAAATGCCACTTGGCATAAAAGCCGTCTTTCTCTGTTTAACCGCCCACAACTTTTTACTACCTACATGCTACAAATCTATCTATCGTCCCTTACGCACGAAGCTGGAGAGATTTTTCTGCATCATCTCACCTCGACTTAACGGCACTCGATCATTTCTGTTGTTGCGTTCGAGCTTTCCCCCTGTAGAGGTGGTCAATATTGTTGCTCTCCCGCCTCGGCCGTCGTCCCCATTTTGTATGAAAGAGCCACCACTAGCATTGTTTTTTCTATTGAAGCTACTCTTTACATTGCCACCTAGCCGCGTTATTGCTTTCCCGCTTATACTATCGTTCCTATTGTTCGAGTCGCGTAAGACGTTACTCGACGGTTTATTTCTTTTATTATTATCATCATCATCGAGAATCAAAAGGTCGTCGTCATCGTCGTCATCATCATCAACAACAACAACATCGCCCTCTTTAATCCCATTTTTGATTCCGCTTCTTTCTACTTCGCCATGCTTTTGCTTTTCTACTCTCGTAAGATTTTGTAACTCCTCCCTCGTTTGCTTCTCTCTCGCCTTTCGCTTCGCGTATTTCATCTCTAAATCGCGAAGTGACTTTTCCGCGACTCTTAAACTTTTATTTACTTTGAAATATTCGTCTTGGAGCGTCACGATGTGTTTTGTTTTCATTCGTAAAGAACGAGCGAGGGATTCGAGCGCCATACGTTTATCCTTCTGATCCATCAATCGAGCAATCTGCTCCTCTTCGAAAAAGCGACTACTACTCACAGCATTTTTATCCGCGAACACGTCCATCTCCACCGCTCTTTGGTGCTTCAACGCCGAGATTTCGCTTCGAAGCATTTTGACGTCTGATTCAGCTCTCGTGACTCTCGATTCAAAATTTTTAGCTTTGTCCACTGCGATTTTCTCTCGCGCTTTCGCAACTCTGTTTTCTTCTTGCACTTGCATATACTCCACTTGTAGCGTTTCCAGCTGCATTTTACTTTGCGCGAACGCATCGTTGTTACACCTATTCAAAACGACCGCATCTTCCGCTTCGCGGGTTTTCCGCTTTTCTTCGAGTAAAAGCCTGCGAAGTTCTGCATTTTCATTTTCTGATTCTAAGTGCTCCTCACCATCATCATTAGCGGCGTCATCACTCTCATCTCCATCGCTCTCGCTACTGCTAACCAATACGACAACATCCTCATCATCTTGCTTCTCGAGGACGTTTGTTTTTCTTCTCTCTTTTTCTTTCTTTTCAAAATTGGTCTTCTTCTTCTTCTTCTTCTTCTTCTGCTTCGTATCGCCGCTTCGCTTCTTGTCGTCTCTTCTCTTTGCTTTAAGCGCAGATAACGGGACATCTAAATACACCGGAAGCGCCGCGCTGATATCGAAATCAACTCTGCACACGACGCAAGGAGCTGTTGGAATCGCAAAACCGTTCTGTCGATTGATTTTCTTTTTGATTTCGAACCACTTCGTTATGCACGAAGGATGAAAGACGTGGCCGCACTCGGATAATGCAACGCATTTTCCTGACACGATGTCGAAACAAACTGCGCACGAACTCATTATTCTCTCTCTCCCATTGTTTTATACTAATATCATGCGATACATCGTGGTTGTGTTTAAAGTTGTGAAGGAGATAGTTAAAACAATTCACTCCTTTGATTTTTTGAATTTCACACACCTTTCCACAAAAAACCGTACGAGTAAAGCGACACAACAACAACAACAACAACAACAACAACAACGCTTCACAAGTCTCAAGCGCAACGAAAACTAAAATCAACATGAGCGATTTGCTCGGCGAGATAAAAAAGACGGGAGTTGACGACCGGGATGAGCAAACGAACAACAACAACAAACAGATGAGTCGTTTTTTATCAACAAAAGGCACTAACAAAGACGAATTCGTTGACGTTGAAAGAGGTGTTTCTTCAGAGCCGTCAACATCAACCACTTCGTCTCCAACGACGATGGAACTCTTCTTAAGAGACGCAACATTGATTAAGAGTCTTCTTTCGGACATACGAAAACAGCTCGTGAACTTGCATCAACTCCACGAACGCGGAAAGTCCGCTTTAAAATCATCAGAAATGTCAGAAATCAAAGACGAAATGAACGCGTGCTCGGAGAAGGCGAAGACATTAGCGCGTGAAGCTAAACTGCGCGTGCAAAACATGGACGAAGACTTGAAAAGATTGCTACGAGAGAAAAAAATAAGCGCGGATGGAAGCGAGAAACAAACCAGAGAAACTGTTTCGAACGCTTTGAAAACAAAGTTGAAAGAGCAAATGGCTGAGTTTCAAGTCCTTCGCGAGAAGTTGCGCACCGAACACAAGGAAGTCATCGAGAGGCGATTCTTTGCGTTGACTGGGGAACAAATCGAGGAAGAAAAACTCGAATCAATGATTGAAAACGGTGCCGATGAACAAATGCTTAAGCAAGCGATTTTAGATCAAGGCAGAGGTTTGATATTAGACACGGTCGAAGAAATTCAGGAACGACACAAGGCAGTTCGAGAGTTAGAGCGGCGGTTGTTAGATTTACATCAGATCTTTTTAGACATGAGCGTTCTAGTCGACGCGCAAGGAGAGATGATAGATGATATACAGGAACAAGTTTCCAAGTCGACCGAGTACGTAAAACAAGGGCAAGTGGCGTTAGTGAGTGCTCGAGAATACCAAAAGAACACGCGGAAATGGGCCTGCGTGTTTACGATACTCATGATGATTGTACTCCTAGTTATATTGCTGCCGATTTTGAAACCGTGGAAATAAAGTAGTTCTCATGAACCAAACGATGTATTGTATTATAAATCGAATCGCTATCGCCGCCAGCGTTGGGTGAATCGATCGACTCGAATTGTGACTATCTTCTAATTCACGCTTCTTCTTCCGCTCGCACATCGTTTTCGCTACTACCATCCTCGTCATCATTGCTACCGCTATTCTCGTCACCATCGTCGACGTCGTCTACTTCACCCGTGATCACCTTT
>JACLAA010000267.1_pt1 | contig 29941 bp, 20 predicted proteins | sample 8027891 | NCBI WGS metagenome assembly JACLAA01 (sample SAMN15724900, study PRJNA655200) | protist metagenome | isolation source: fluorescence activated cell sorting (FACS) single amplified genomes of... | place: Spain: Blaines Bay Microbial Observatory, Mediterranean Sea | collected 2016-01-19 | reverse complement strand
CCAGTGGTCCCATGCTTAGCGTCCGAGTCACGGCCGGCGATCACGGCCGGCGATCACCACGGGGAAGTCACTAAAAAATCAATCAGACCAAAACCTGAAAGTCGACCATTGGCACCCTACCTCCGTCCCATCCTGGCGGATCATAAATGGAATAACAAAATTCGATTTTTGAAATCTCGGGCCGACTCAGGCTCCCGGGGCCGAGTCCGAGTCCTGAGTCGGAGCCTGAGACTCGGAATTGTACCCCCAGGCCTGAACTAGAAGTGCGGGATTCTGATGCATCTTCTCCTCTTATTATTTTAATTGCGTTGAGCAACCTGGGTAGAGATCCGGACTCGAACTCAGCATTCCGTTCTGGCAGATGGGTAATCTTGGGGCTGTCACCAGAATTCCATCAATCCAATGACACAGTGCGAGGTATCCGCTGTTCAAGCCGGTTTAGGCCTCAAAAAAAAAGAAATACCATCAGCGGATCCACCAGATGATACTTCAATCGTTGTGCTGATGCTCAATTAAGACTTAAGCTCGGCACGAAGAGAATGGCGTTCGTTATCTATAGTTATTCGGTTCATGTAGTACTCTATCTCAGAGGCCGGCTGTCCATACTCAATGCAGACCCGCACAAATGGCGCGTAGCCTATGGCAGATTTTTCAGCAGAAAAAACACGAAGTGCGTGCCATTGTCCAGAAGCAGCAAGCGCTGTTAACTTCAAGTATGAAAAACGGCGATCTGGTATTTTAAACCTCCTTCGTAATCTATTAGCGTCTGAAAGCAAATCAACTGCACGCTTTTGTTGAGTTGAGCAAAGCACAATCAAGTTGTATACTGTCTCACTAAGGGACATGTCGAAAAAACACCCAGTTCCATACTTCTTTTCTAGATCAGATTGAAACTCAAGCAAAGCTACTTGATCCTCAGTTGCCCTACGCTGAAATTGCGATTCGCGCCCCTGCGCATACAATGAAATTACTTCACGCAGCTTTTTAAATCTATCTGCGCGCCGTGTTTGCAGATAGCTGATTCTTAGTGCCAAGTTTCCAGCTTGTTTGAAGCAAGGACGACCAGCGTTGTGGTGAACTAGAAAGTTGTGTAAGTTTCTGCTGCTTGCTGTTGGAATGCGTGACTGATAATACACACGCAGCAGGTTGGATAGGTCTTCGTGACGAGCAATTGTATCAAAAAGTGAACTGCAGTTTGACGATGGACTCGTGTTCCTCGTCATCCAGGGACACATGCGCTCAGTACATATAAGAGCAAGATAGATAGCGTCAACTTCCTTGCCCTGAGCAGCTTTTTTCAATGCTAATTCATGCTCGTGCATAGCAAGTAATAATTTGACTTGGTCTATCATAGAACACTCAGACTGCAACAAAGCCATTGCGAATTGACGACACCCAAGGACATCGGCAGTTGTTACGATGGGGATTTGCGATATATAGCAAGGAATCTTCAAACAAGCGTTATTCATTGATGGTCTCATCTGTCCGTCCAGGCTTTTGTGTGCTACAGAACTTCGTAATTTTACGCATGCCCAGTGAATGATTACCCTGTCTCTTTGGACTCCAAGGTATTCACTGACGCGTAGTGCTAAGGAGTGATAATTTCTAGCCAGAAGACGGTCCATCAAGGAGCTCGTTGCTAGTCGATCATACTGGGTCGTGGTTAAGCACAAAGCAGGAATACGTCGACGCAAGTGGTTGAGCACCCTAAGCTTGCGAGCCGCAGCAACAAAATTTTCTGTGTAAGCCGAGGATACTTTTATAAATGCCTTGCCACAGGCAGCGGCGCGGAGGTAGCACTTCTGCTGGACTGTTGTGAGTTCAACAGCTGCAGCTGCAATGTTTGCTTGAATCGCATGCAAGATTTCGGCTGATAAACATGCTTGGCCTGGTGGGTCCTTTGAGCGCACATGATCCACCTTTACATCTACAACTTTGCACATTTCCAGAGTGTTATACAGCATGGCTGAGGGATTATCTGCACTCAATTGGCGAATCAGCGCAATCGGCCCAGGCACCCTTTGAAGTAACTCACAACTTCGATCAGTGATAATGCGGCAACAGTCTATTTCGGGTATCAGAAACAAGGGGGCCCTGTATTTGAATTTAAGCCAATGTCCATATGGTCCAACCATCAATAAACAATCTTCCCAACTGAGCAGGACGGAATCTTCCCCACACCACTGCATGTCAAGGGGTCTTGAATCCGCTAAAGTGTCAAACTCCAGCACTTTTGTCGTAAAAGATGTAGATACAACTGTTAATAATCCCAGAGTAAAACACGCTAGAAAACGACCATTTGGAGCTATTGCCATTGAAGTCACAGGAGCAGGGAGACGACCGTGAATGAGCTGATCATGGGGGCCGTTCACGTCGACAGCTAGAATCGAGCTATCAGCTGTACCAAGAAAAACTTCAACAAGACCAGAGGAAGAAAAACATGGTTGTAAAACGACCATGGTAATAGCTAATCGCTCCTCAGACAGCCCCGTTGGCATAGTATAAACAGCTGGCGAGAAAGCATGAACAGTATCACATACTTGAAGATTCATGGCACTTGTCAAGGCGACAAGACCAGACCCCCAGATGTAGACTTGAATAATGGTCTCTTCTAAAGGAAGCTTTGATGTGAGCAACAGAAATGATCGCACAAAGTTGCCCAACACATCATAGATGAATACCACGCCATCTTCAAAACAAAGAAGCAACAGTTCTTCTTCCACCCAGCCCATGCCCACCAGACAACTTTCGTTCCAAGTAATTGTCGCCAAAGGCTCGCCTGCATTCGTGTAGAGTAGTAACTTGTTCTCAGCAAGGCACTTGCGACCCATCTGAAATCAATTTGAGTTTAAAATAAAAAAGTGTCATACCTGGTGGCGATGCAGCAAGGCCAATGCCCCCCCAGCAGGTGCGCCAGTCACCACCTTGTTCGAGAGTTCAATATTCCAGGCCATCTGAAAAAAAAAGTAACTTGCATTGCTAGTGGAAGTCGACTACCGTGTGCAGATTCCGTTTCTGATAACTCACATCACCAAGGACGTGCCAGTTCATAGTTCTGCTCTCAGATGAGGACAATGACGGCACCTAATCTGAGAAGGCACGGCCACATTGCGCGGCTGGGGGGACCTAGTGGCTTAAAGTAGTTAAAGAGGTCGTTCACAAGTAACTTCCCTGGAGGCAATCATTATTCTGGGTAGGAGGCGAACTGTCTGCTTCTGATGATTTTCGTGGCCCGCGAATGTCGCGCCAGGGGGCCGGGACTTCGGGGACAAATTTACCCACATAGAAGCGACTCGGATTTGTTTCAAGTTTTCTCAGCCATCCGCCCCCTGAAATATCCGCACGGTGGTACGTCAGGGGGACGGTTGGCATTTATAGCCTCAAGCAACTCCCAACGACTGTCATTGGGAATTTGTGGGGAATAATTGAGCATTTACCCAATGAGAATCATTAGTAATATAGACGGGACCGTGACGTATAAAATTAGTTCCCTGCCTAACTACATCGTGTTCCCTGCACGCCCACCAAGACGCCTGAGAGTGAGACACAAATTTTATACATGTGGTTGGGTCGGAGCGAAGTCGCCACGGCAGCGCAGGTTTCGGCGTGAGTTAAATACCGAGCAGGCGACGGTGGCGACGTGGGGGCGTAGCGACTGAGCGGCGTAGTGCGCCTATGTATACAAAACTTGAATCCCTACTACCACTAGTTGAGCGACTTGGCCCGGGATGGCGAATACCACTACTAGCCTTTGGTCTCTAGTAGGTTAGACTAGTAGGTTAGGAAAGTGCCCCAGGGTCAGTATCAGGCCCGGATAGTACTTATGACCCTATATACGTTCTCAGCTAGCGTGGAGACCCGGGCCACGGTGATTTTTCTTCAAATTGAGACCCCTGGCCTTCTTGTCCCGTCTCGCCTCAGCCGTCGTTTTGACAAGGCAGATCATTAATGTCGAACCGACTGTGCTCGCTATCTGGAGCGTAGCGAGCCTCTCGTGCCACGACCCGGGCTGCTCGGACGTCAGTAAGGCGCTTGAGGGCGTGTGAATGAGCACCCCTGTTGAACTCGGCGGCTACTGCGCGACGAAGCAAGGTTTCGGCAATAGAGTAATGTCCGAGCTGAAAGTAGGCATTTCCGAGCTCCCGGAGGAGACCACGGTCGTTAAGACCAAAGTTTACTGAAACATCAAGAAGACTTCCTGCACAACAGGTAGCATTCCCATCATGTGTGAGATGGCTCAGCATAAGGAGGCCATAAGGCTGCGCACTGTGCGGTGAACGGACTGTTGCGCGACGTAGATGGCGGTCAGTTGAGGTTAATGCACCCAGGCGGAGTGCCACAGTGCCTGCGCCGAGCCAAAGCGACGAATCCTGTAGCTCCTCTGCCACAGTGACGTATGTATCCCGCGCAGCAAAATTTTGATTAGTCCGAAGGAGACAGCGTGCATGTTTGACGCATAAGTCCAATGGCGTCTTTGCGTGCGGAAAGCGCTCCGCATGCCTCACTAATGCATCAGCGTATGGTTCAACTGCCCCGGCTACGTCATTTGCCATACAGAGCAAGTCACCAAGTGCTGTCAACGTAAAAATGGTTTTGCAAGCCCTAACTGCAGAATGCGCTAGCTGCACAGCAGTCCTGGTGTCGACGCTGAGGCGTGCGTGGAGAACACGTCGATGGGCTGCAATCTGCGGTGACCCTACCCACGAAGTGAGCATAGAGTTGTGTTTATACGCCAACGCAAGAGCACGATCAGCAATCGCGAGTGCTGAAGCTGCGGATTTGGCCAGGCCGAAAGTCATTAGGTAGTTAGATGCATCATCTAGGGCACATATCGCACGAAGCACACCGGGATCGGGCGATACTTTGGCGCCTGCTGCACAAGTTGCAGCACGCTTGGCCTTAAGGCCATCTTCGCGCATGTCGGCAATGACACAGAGAAATGCTGCATCGATTGCGTTATTAGTGCCTGATAGCGCGCGCGCCGCAAATATTGCTTCGGAATCATCGAGATTTCCTTCTTCGAGTAGCACAGCACCTTGCAGGCGCACGGCTGCATCTCTTGAATCTGTACTACCGCACGCCAGGCACTCGCTGAGTGCTTGTTTCGCCACGCTAAGCTGCGTGTATGTGGTCCTTGGAATATTATTTGAGTTTATATTGCAGGACAGAAGCACTGATTTAGCAAGATCAAACCATCCATTGGCAATGGCGGTCTGGTTCGATGATTCTACCATCGCCCGGCTAAGTCGGGTCTTGTGTTCGGTAGCAGCTACGCCCCATAGACTATTGGTCGCAGCATCATAAGCTCGTGCGAGGCTACATTTTCTGGAAGATCGTCCTGGCTCTGCACCTTCTTGGAACAATGTAACAAGGTCCATAATGTGCGTATAGCACTCGCTAACAGCAGCTTCTTCAGTTGCGATATTTGTAGGCTGTATTGGGTGCCATTTGCGAACTACACGCTGAAGACAGGGGGTAAGACCAAGGCGGAAGCTGTGAAAAGCAGTGCTCTGACCGAGGCCTGCTTTCATTTGGCGGTGCAATGTCCCTGTACTAGATGTTGCGGCACAGTTCTGATTTTGGAGAGAATCATGCTTGATCAAGATGCTTGAAAAAATTTTGTTAACCTCTTGGTGAAGCTCAACGTATGCGTCAACACGTCTCCTCTTCCACGACACGCGTCTTGGCGCAACGCAATCGGAGAGTCTAGAATCGTGTATTAGTTCTTCAGCAGAATTGGTGCCTTTCCAGGTGTCCGAAGTAGAACTGGAAATTATTGTAGAGCCAGTGATACTACATTCAATTGCAGCTGTTGCTGTTGCAATGGTACACTCGCGGGCGGAGGTAGTAGATTTTTCTTGGGGAGATTGTACCGCAGCAAACACTTTTTGTCCAGCACCAGCCTCGGTGGCAAAAAACGACGCTTTGACCATTGATGAACCCATCAGTGCATCTACGGATGAAACTGCCGTAACTCTCGCTTCAGTTGTGTCATGTTGCTGCAGCTCAAGGACAAACACCCATTTATTTGGGTTGAACGCAACATCGAGCAGGGTCTTGGCAGTCACAAAGAGCGCCACCGGTAAATCTAGGTCAGCAGCCCATTCGAGACGGCAGATGTTGCTTGGTGTCGCAGTATCTTTGTTCCGATGCTCTGCAATTGGACGATCTAGTTGTTTGGGCACGCCACCTGAAATTGTCGCATGTGGTCCCACGACAGCGGAAAGGCCATTCGCAACACCACCTGCACCTGTATGTTCCGTTCGCTGTTGTAGCCTAATGGCGAGCTTAACTTCGTTTGGTTGTGAAATTGTGGTAGTCATCCACTCAACAGGCATATTCTCGATATGTCCATTGCCAAATGTCAGCACTCTTCCGCCCACCATGAACGAAAACAACTTGTTTGACGCAGATAGACATAGATTCACCTTTGACGATCGTCCAGCATCGTGGAGGATCGAAGCTGAGGGGTCAACAGTTTGGCTGACGCACGTGGAGCTAAGAGCCACAGTTATATCTGCATGCAGCTGGTTTGTCGCAAGTGCTGCTCCTAGTGGTAGCCTCGCACAACCAATGTGCAAATCCACTTTATCGTCGGCAATCCCTCCGGTGGCAAGCCATAGCTCCACGACAGCAGTTTTACAGAGCAGTTCGGAAACTGATGCCTCGTCAATATTTGTGATTTCAGCCCCAAAGCTTCGATATTTTAGTGAATTGATCTTCGCTGTGGCGACACCTTCTGCGCCATCCGACTCTTTTACTACCTCTATAGTGGCCTCGCTTATGTTCGGAGTATCTTCTTTGATGTAGGGTGTGCCACTTTCCCAGGGCTCGAGCGTCTCCAGGCCACTCGCCAGGAATGCACGCGCGTATACACGAACAGCTCTGTTTGGGGTGCGCTCAAGGAAGTCGGATGTAAATCGGAGCACTGGATGGGTCACCTCAAGCAGGACAGCCATGTTGCGTTATGACTCGTGGATATAGATATATGTAACTATGACGACGTAGCCTCAGGTGCCTGCCGCGGCAGTTACACTGGGCGGGGACAACAGCCCGATCCTCCTCAGGACGGGCTCACGCACTCCTGCTATCGATCAGTGAATTACAAGCAGATTATCGGCCGGGCTCACTGTCACCGTGCCTGCGGCACCACGACCGTCCGTGCCACGGTGACCGTGACTCGGACGGACCGGGTCACGGTGACGCCGCGGCCGTCGCCGCGGCGGAACAGCGGCTGCAATTGGCCGACCGTGACTGGTAACGGTAGTAAGGCTGCCCCTTGTGCGCCCTTAAAGTCACCGCTTAATGCATACTAGAAAACGGCGGAGAGGTACGCGACCCTTTTTGGCGTCCGCACCGTCTACAACTCCGCAGAGAGTGGCTGCCCCAAAGTCTGTCACGTGCCAGTTGCCCGACTGGGACCATGACTCGGAGCCAATTGCTAGTTGTGCGCTCATAAGAACAATTTGTACAATCCGCGCCGCGCTCGTGTTGGTTTTGGCTACTAGTAGCTGCGCGGCTACCACAAATCCCTTTTAGGCGCTCTGCGTGTGAGCGGCCCGGGGTTTTATTATATAATTTGAATCACGCGTAAATCACGCGTAAATCACGGCGCAATTTACGTTGGACGTTTTTCACGTAAGAAACGCCGTACTACTAAGTTAAACTGCACCCTAGGAAAGTGCCTATACTAATCCTAGATGGGGGGTAAAACCTAGTCATAGGTAGGTGCACGGGGAAAGTAAACCCGGTCAGTTACTACTACGAAATTGAATGGCGATTGGCGAGTTGACTGACGAGGATGCCCATCTCTATGGGTCCATCGATAAAGACCGAATTTTCCGGTGGATCATGGACGTTGCGGCCAGGCTGGCTGCCAAAATTTTCACTGCATGCAAGCGCAAGACGCGATGGTCTCCTGAGGAAGCTGGTCATTGTCGAGCCAAGACTATTGCAAGATTTGAAGGTGGACATGCGGCCAAAGACGTATAAGCCTAGTCTCGCGCGGGACATAGCTACCACAATGCGACGTGCATCACGAAGGTGACCAACATACTTTGTACGGACGAGCGATAGGAGGACGTAATCATTTTGAGAGCCTTGGTACTTATCAACAGTGTTAATTTGTGGGAGCCCATATTTTGGATCCTTTGCACACCTCTGTTTAAAGATATCGGCGAGAAGATCCTTCTGGCCGTTATATGTAGTTAAAACCGAAATGCGACCGGCAGGATAGCCAAGGAGCCGCATGTACATATAGACCGCCACCACAAATTCGGCTTCACCCAAATTCTGGAAGAAATGGGGCGTCGGGCAATATTCCCCACGTCCATGGAAGTCAGCCACGTTAACAAACTGATAAGCGAATGCAAAGCCCGGATTTGCAAGGCTGTACGCATGTTTCGTGACTATATCCAGATCACCGAGTCTGTCGTAGCGCCAGTTAAAAAGGTTTGCTATCTCAGGTCGAGATCGACCCTGTTTGTCGAGATGTATGGCTGGTACACCGAGACGAAGAAGTCGCGAGAAGAGCGACTGTTCGAGCAACGCGTGCCGGGCAAGCGCACGATTCCGGACTATAGGCGGGAGTTGGTGGTGGTCACCAATTAAAACCACCCGTTCAAGCTGCGACTTATTACCACTACAATGCTGCAGGACAAGCGGTATGAAGGCCTCGATTTCAAGCATCTGAGCCGCCTCCTCAACAACAATTGCGTCATATTTAAATCCGAGATCAACAAGATCTTTGCGAATTAGTGCCGCGTGCGTACACGTCATTGCAATAATACGAGCCTGATTTGTCAGAAGGTAGTTTGTACGCTGCTTTTGCGTTCGTAAAAGCTCGAAGCCTCTATATTGGCGGAGTTCGGAAAATATCTCTCGAATGTGTTGAAAGCACGCACGTGCCACATTCAGCGCCTGGCAAGATGTTTGACAGGTATTGAACAGTGTAGATGCCATTTTCTCATCTCCGCTTACACTAGATCTTGTGGCTTGCGCAAAAAAATCACCAAATGGAAAGGCGTCTATTATGGCCATGACTGTTTGATTGCTACCAAGATTGTAAATTATCTGCTCAAACTTGTTGATGCGAACATCAACACAAGTTTGTTCTAGGTACTCAGCGGCTTCGCAGGTACAGAATGCAACTTCCACTTCGCTGCCAGAGTGCCTGAAACCGTCCCTTAAGCTTGTTACGAGCCGCTGAATCTCCTCTAGTAGCTCGAGGCGTCGCGCCAAAGTCGCGTCAACGCGCCCTAGTTGTGAGAATGAGCCGGTGACATCAAGTTCGCGCTCTCCTCCACCGAGGCGGACAAGATGTCTAGCTGGGACATTGCGCTCCAAAATTTTTTCAAATAGATCATTTAGTGCGGAATTGGAATGCGCGATGAGTAGCGTCCGGTTAGCTGGGAAGTTTTGGTAAATGTTTGCAATGATCTGGACGGCAACGTCAGTCTTTCCCGTTCCTGGGGGGCCAATGATGAGAGTCAGACCAGGATTCATGCCATCACGAATAGCCTCCACCTGCGAGCGCGTAAAGCGCACAGGATTGCACCGGAGTACATCAAATATCCGCGCACTTTGCATTGTAAGCGCTCCGCTGTTAACTTTCCGAGCTGCAACTGCGTAGGGCGTCACAACTACTGTCTTCGCTATGCGGTCCAGGCGCAGCTGGAACAGTGATCGTCCCACCGCCGTCACTGGGACGCTTTCATCAGCAACAACCACGGCCATTTCGGGGAAGGATGACACGATATGATTGAGGTCGTGGAAAGTGTCGACAGCATCGAAGGCATCTAATTGATCATGTCGCTGCGAATAATGTGCTGCACTTGCGTCACCGTAACCAAGAAGTACGTCATGCAGCCACACAGGGATTGCATTCTTGTGTGACTCGGTGTTCATTGTCTCGCGGATAGTCTCCAGGACGCGGCTAGAGTTATTGGCACGCGCGTCGCGTCGCAATAATATATTGGATGCGCCATAAATTGCTGTAATTGAGGCCTGAGAATCCTTATAGTACTGAATTGAATCCATTCTAAGTGTAACGGTGCACTGAGTACTAAATCCAGTTCTGTCAGCACCAGTGTAATCTGTGATTGCTACTACCTCTCCACCACGGACGGCTCGGATGCCATATGTCTCTGAGATCTGCAAATCCTTCGTGGACTTAACGCTCCTATTTATTGGCAGCGGAGCCGGCGAGGGTTTGACGGCCAACCCCTCAACACACACCAAGAAGACGATGTCATGTTTGTGGATTTCCCAGTCCTCACCAAAACTAGCCAGATCGAGAGTGACATTGCATAGAACTTCACTAGGATGCTCCTTACCGAGGACCGATTTGGCGACGCGCGTAACCTCACATTTGCACGGGACAGCAAACCGGCTCCACCCAGCAAAGTATGTGCAACCGGCAGAGTTAATGTGTGGCTGGAGTCGTTGGACTGCTTGAGATACATCATCTCGTATCTCATGCGCGCTTTCTAGACGGTAGAGCGTAAAACAACGAGACAAATAGTCTTTGAAAGATAGGAACTGGAGAGCAAGCTTTGGCAGAGCGAGTGGGAAGTCAGTTTCGTGCGGAACCTCGCCCAACAGAGAAACTTCGTTTGGGTAGAGAGATATGTTGTTTACCTCTTTGAAGTTATTATTGTTGTCACTCAGCTCGTGTATCAAAGCCTCGATGAGGAGTTCAGGTCTGCGAAGCGCGATATTCCTTGGAAGTAAATGTAGCTTGTCACATGCGGCTGCGACGAGGGTCGTCAATGGTGTCTGTACCAGCAGTTTTCGGAGGCTTTTCTCAGATGCAAGCTGCGCTGACGCAATGTGTGCAATCTCAAGACTGAAATTATCTTTGGGATTTGCTGCAAAGCATGCGCACTGAAAGCGATGAAGGCGGATGTGATGCCTGGCCACGTCCTCGCTCTGAGTCAGCAATTGACCAGTCTGGTCGATGATGGCGAAGCCCATGGCGCTGCGAAAGGCATTAAGCAGAGGTGCCATTCGCTGGTCAGCTGCCCATGCCGACAGTGTGGCCCGCTCAAGGATCCGAGAGTCCTCTATGACTACACGCAGGAATCTCCGCGTCGGTAGTTGCAACATCAAATCAATGCAGAGTTCCAAAAAGCGAGCAACGCACCTAATTGGCAAATCATTTGTATCGCTACCCATTTTTCTTTCGACGAGCCGTGTGATAGCATCAAGTAGTGCCGGGAAAAACAAAGCATCCACAGAAGCTTTGCGTTTTGCTCTTTTGGCAAGAAAATGTTGCCAATGCCGGCAAAGCTGAGGGAACAGTTGGAGCTCTTGCTTTCGGCGCGGGATACTTAATCGTTCCCAAAGTGGCAGGCCCGCTAATCGGAGTGCAGCCCGGCGAATCGAGGTGTGTTCAAGTCGAGAGTAGATATTGATGCAGAAAAGCAAAATAGAGTCCAAAATGTTCAGTGGGCAGGCCTCATCCATCACTTCAAGACAAACAGCTTCTAGAAGGCAGCCAAACGGCGACTCCCCCCCTCCCCCCGACGGTTCGAAGCGAGAGGTGAGCCTTTTTAGAACGTCCGTTAAGTGCCCACATCGCGCCGTCTCGTTTAAAAGCGCGACAGTGGATAGCGCGAGTACACGCGAAATTGATGCCCCACAGCATGCTGACAACCTCGCCCACAGTACCTTCTCCATGTAGCCGAGGCGTTCGAGACATTCAAGCGAACGCGATTTATGACAGAAGCCGGCATTGTAGATCTCACAAATGAGCTGCTCACTTTTAGCATTGCCATCGGATGCCACGCTGAGACGCACAGCAAGTGCAGCACATACAGCTTCCGTGGAAGGGATCTCCGCGAGCAGTTTTATCGACCCACAAGCCATCGCCCTACCCTCTGCGGTAGCGTATCAATGGCTCGACTCTTGCTCTCTGTTGTTTTGACGCGGCATGCGGTATGCCTGGGGTACTGTTAAGGGCAGATGATTCAGGCTAGCTACTAGACTGTTACTTAGTAGTAGACACAACCTTGGCAAGACAATCGGTCTTTTCGCCCATCTTGGCGCCCCGCCCTGGCAATTTCCATGGCAAACTATTGCAGCGCTTGCTGCCCGCGGGACGCAGCCCGTTGGGGCGGTGGGCCCATGGCAGTCCAGCGGCGCCTCCGAGTCGACCGTGACGCCATCTCTGCGACGCGTGAGAGCAGGCGCGCTCTGTGATATGCTGTTCAAAGTCCAGCAGCCCAAGCGGCCAGGCAAGGACTCGCGTGTTGGGCTGGAGGTATATCTACGAGGAGTTAGGTGCAGGGTCCGCCATGATGGGCGGGTGAAGCTGCGGCTTTGCGAACTAAATACCATGCATATGGCGAAGTGTGCTGCTTTCGCCCCCCGGCGGAGACTGGAAGTGCCGAACAGTGGCAATGTTCACCGGCCGTCGCCTCAAGTCGTTCCTGATTGGACAGCGTAGGTTTACTAGTACTAACTTCAAGTTGAATTGATTGGCCAACTTCACTGGCAAGTTCAAGCGAAGGCTATATTATAATCCCCTTAGGCTAGTAGTGCCAGTGACCCGCATTGGCCGCACTGACAGTTGACTCGGAATTTCCGAGTCCGCCGAGTCGTAAAAAAAAATCAACAAACTCACTCACCCGCATCACGGTCACGGCCCGCTGGTGACCGCCGCGGCCACTGTAGTATCACCCTACCATCCGACAGACGTCCAGAAGACCTCATACCTCTTTTGAGGCGACCAAAAGCTCGGCCCGGTAGGACCGACACCGGTGTGTGTATATTCACCTACCTCGTAGGTACCGTACCCACGGTACCGTCGCCGTACCGCAGTAGGTACAGCTGATACATTCGAATAGCGTTGCACTCGAAAATTAATTATTACCTGTTTGGATTTGTCACCATGGCACATCAGGTAGTGGCGGACTACACCAAGGTAAGTGAAAATGCAAACGTCAAGGTCTTCGTGCGCGCACGGCCGGCAGAGCCACAAGACGAACCTGCAGAAGAACTGTTCGAACTTGGCGCACCTGAGCCAGGGGGGCGTGTGCGGAAGCTCTCCATGAAACAATGGAGGCGCACGCGAAATGAAGACGGAGAGCAGTGGGGGGGTGTCGGGGGAAACGTGTTTCAGTTTGACAATGTGTTCTGGTGCGATGAGAAACAAACAACAATATTTGAGACAGTCTGTCGTGAACAAGTAGATCACATCCTTAAAGGGTATAACGCCTGCTGTTTTGCCTACGGTCAAACGGGTTCGGGTAAGACACACACCATGTTTTTTCCCCGAGGCGGCCAGGATCGCAGCGATCACAAGATGCATGGCCTGATTCCAAGGGCTGTCGACTACCTCTTCACTTGCCTCGAGTCTTCGGGAGGAACCAAAAGTGAAGTTAAAGTCTCGTTTCTCGAAGTATACTGTGATACGCTCCGCGACCTTGGCAAGGCATCCCTGTCAAATTCGACACGGCTCTCGATGAGTCGCGGTCCATCAACTGAGAAGACATCGGCGATCTACCAGGGCGCAGCAAAGCAACGTGGGGAGACATTTGGGCTCGGCATGCGTGGGTCATCAGTCCCTTCGACAAACACAGTTCAACCAGTAACTCCGATGCCTGACATGATCCACGAGAAAACAAAAGGACACTGGTATGAGCTTAAGGAAGAGATTCGTGAGGACAAGGATGGAAATGTTTTTGTCAAGAGCCTCGCAAAGATCCCTGTGAAGAATTCAGCTGAGGTGCTCCTGGTCATTGATCGTGGGCTTCGCCTCCGGGCCACAGAATCGACAAGTATGAATGATACAAGTTCACGAAGTCACACCGTGTTTACAATTGAAGTGGCGATGAAATGTGCAGAAACTAACGATGCTCTTGCCGGTAAGCTCCATCTAGTTGATCTTGCCGGCTCAGAGCGCCTCAAGAAGTCGGACTCCTCCGGCATTCGCATGGAAGAAGCACTTCATATTAATAAGTCGCTTACAGCACTGGGCAAAGTTATAGTATCGCTGGACCCGGCGCAGGCGGGTGCACATGTCCCATACCGAGACTCAAAGCTAACACGCCTGCTTCAGAATGCGCTTGGCGGGGACAGCTACACTTCGGTACTAGCCACGATTCGACCAACTCGATCTCATGCTGAAGAATGTCTCTCAACGCTGCAATTTGCTAATAGATGCCGAAAGGTGGCCAACACTCCCCGCGTTCACCGCTTGGGCGAAACAGATTTTCAGAGTAACAAGGCCAAAGACGAGCAGATCGTGCGGTTGAGGGCGGAGATCGAGCGGTTGAAAGAGTTTACACGGAAGCTTAAGCAGCGTCTGGCGCAAGCAGGTCTGAATTTAGAGGAGATAGCGGAGTGTGGCGGCACCAGCTCAGTTGAATCTCCTACTCACGACTATAGCCCGGCTCAGATACAGGCAGTCGTCTCAGGTGCAGTACTCGCCGCCATGCGTGCTGTTGGCATCCCAGGGGCAGTAATAGACGAGTCAACTGGAGGTGTCCGCCTAAGTGATGGTCGCCTACTCGAAGGTACGTTGCCTGGAGCATTTGTTCGTTATTATAGTGAAGCTGACCAGCCAAAGAATTCTAGCAACAACCATCCCAACAGACGTTCAGCCGTCTTGAACACAATTGCTGCCCGCATTGCGAAGGCAATGGGGTTTTCTAGCCCGCAAGACCTACCGCAGGCACTAATTACCCCCCTTGTTGAGCGCGAGGACGAGTTTTTGGTCCTCAAACGAAAACTAGAGTCGACACGGTGTGAATTAGAGATACTTCGAAAAGAGATTGACCTTGGGAAGCGCCAAATTACGTCGGTGACTCTTGGCGCACAGCGACTTGAAAGCGATTCAAAAAATAGTATCATTTCTGTGGCTAACCAAATGGGAGAGCAGCTCCGGGTACAAGAAGAGATCCATGCGCAGCAACTTCAGGCTCTGGTCCAGGAGAAAGATGCTATTATTAATGATATTACTCCCATGAAGCTAGCTGATGTTGGTACTTGCAGTAAGTTGCCACCGAATCCGGTCGTAGACATGTCTCGCAGGGTAACTGCAGCACGTGATGCTGTGCAGCGCGCTGAAGGCCGTTGCGCAGGCTCTGAGACGTCCATTGGCAACCTCAAGATGCAGTATGAGTATTGGCTCAACAAAAAGGACCGTGATTCAGCGCGATTTATTTCGCAGCTCAATCTTTACCGCACAAACATGAATGCACAACTTGAGACAGCCGATCGTGAGCTCCTTGTCCTATGGAATGCTGTCGAGCACCATTCTAGAGTTCTGCGTCGTGTCCGTCAGGGCAAATATCCACTTCATCAGCTCGGTACTAATGTTGCAGCTCCAGCCATCCCGCCTAATGACCTTCCGCTGTCAACCAAACACCTGATCCTCACACGGCTGCCTGCAACATTCCGTTCAATGCGGAAGGGGGAATGGAGTCAGTCGAGGGAGAAGAATTCAAGGTACAGAAATGAGACTGATATTGAATTTGATGCTGGCACAAGGGGACTGCCATCGAAGGCCAAGTCACTCGAACAAACGTGCTCAGCGACAGCACGGGCTACCCCTGACCCTCTTCATCAAAGCTTCCTTGAAAATATAAATGACTTAAACATACACACCCTGAGGAATGAGCTTGTGCAATCGAAGCTTAAGCTACGTGACTATGAGATGCGCCTAGACCGTGAGGTTAAGGAGTGCGTTGTGGCTGAGCTTTCTGCGCATACAACAGTCCAGTACATGCGTGATCTCGAGGAATTAAAAAAGGCAGCAGATAATAAGGCTTCTGCGCAAGCATGGCGTTACACTCAGCTTCGAGTGGCCTATGAAGCTCAAAAACAAAAACCTACTAAGTCTGCGGGAGGTCCGCACAGCGAACTTTGAATTAGTTACACGCGCCTCAGTAGTAGGTGTTAGTTGACACTAGTAGTAGGTTTGAGTCACTGACTTAGTCACTGAGTGCCAGTGGACTTGCCAGTGGGTGGCCCGGGCCCTTCAGGACTAGGTTGCCATTAACCGGTTAATAACCGGTAATTTACCTATTATTACCCCTCGAAGGGGATCCGGGGTAAATAACCCGCTCAATAACCCGACGGGTTTTCGACTAAACCCGTTTAGTGAGATTAGCGAAACACCCCTCCGGACGAGCGGATGGGCGCAAGCAGCCCGTTGAGCTTTTGGATACGTACAGGTGCGCCAAGGCAAGTACCAAGTCATGTGGCCCGGCGCGGCCCAGGCCCGCGCCAGTGGCATGGGAGGCCCCCTCACCTACCCCTCTATAAGATCCTGAGGTAAATAACCCGTACCAACCGGTAATTACCCGGGTTATTAACCCCGGGCGGCGCCAGGGGTAAATAACCCCTCAGGTAAATGGCAACCTAGCTTCAGGAGTGGGGGGTTTTCTGCGGAGAATATACCCTAGTACCCATTGCAGCCCCATATTTTCTACATTTTCGTCTTGAGAACCGGCGCCGATGTGATGGCAGTCGCAAGATTCCGAACCTCCGAGCACCCGGGCGACGTCCAGAAACTGGGCGGACTTGCCGCGGCGGGCTGCCGCCAAGAGTAGATTCGCCGGACGTCTAACTCGGACTCAGAGTCGGACGCTAGGGGGGGCTAGGTTGAGAGAATCGCACATGGCTTTTTGACAGCTGGCTAAGACCCTCGTAGGCTCACAGGTCACGGTCATTTGACCTTCGAGTCTGAGCTCCGAGTCGAAAATGATTATTAAAAAATGACTCGGGCACAATACAGACATCCCGCCCCAGAGAGAGCTCCGAGTCTGTGTTCAAGTTCATCAAAACCGTGACCGTCACGGTGACTTGAACTTGAACTTGAAGCCATTTTTTTAGACTCAGGCTCCGAGTCCGAGTCGGCCGCGGCTGCGGACTTCAAGTTGGAGATGAATCATTGACTCGTACAGTTCCTCTACACAGAAGTCCCTCTACTTCAACAAAATATCTGATTATTATCATCGTCGGGCCCTAATATTACGAGCTTGTCCAGTACCGTAGGTACCTCAGGCTATCTACGGTACCGTACTGCGGTAGGTACCTTAAGATGCATACCTACTGCGGTACCGTACCAGCAAGTACAAGTACCGTACTGCGGTAGGTAAAACCGTAGGTAACACGGTACATCAGGCTGCAGATTGCAAGTTTGCAAGTAGTGGTGTCAGGTGCCCGTATTGGTTGTAAATGTAAATTTTCATGAGCTCAAAACTTGTGAAGCCACTAAATGTACTCTACGTATGGGCTTGCTTGATGGCGCGATTAGGGAAGTCAATAGCTGAGGACATAGATCATAATATTCACAATATGACCATTAGAGTAAAGCAAGTGGAACAGGAGTTTATTAAAAATGGCAGTGAGAGTGTGGCGCTAGCAGCTCTGGTGGTGAGTGGCCATAAGGCCATCGATAGCAAATTCATTCAACAATCGGCGTGTGCAGCACTAACCATGATCAATAGTGCTCGGACTCCCGGGGGCTTTTATGGTGATGCAGTTGTGATGATGGGTCCTTTGGGTACTAGCACGCCGTTAGACCTAAACTCGTGGCGGAGTGCACGGCCAGGATGGCTATCTGAACATGATGATCATGCCAAGGAGCTCGCTGCGCTTATGGACGTCAAGGGACTACGAATCAGGGCGATGGACCTAGTACCACTTTTGTTAAGCAATACATACCCGTTCATGAAGCGCAACTTAAACTACATGAAACTTGCCGTTTATACCCTGGGCACCTACGACAAGGTCATGTTTGTCGACCTGGACATTGTAGTTGTTGGGCCACTCTCCGACATCCTGGCACTATCCACGAGGTCAACTGAGCTCGTCGGCTACCGAACATGCACAGCTCCGGTGAATAGTGGCTTTTTTATCGTTCGGCCCGGGGGCAGTAATGGAAAGCGACGACTGAGGCATCTTAATAATATTGCCCTACGGAACAATTGCCCATGCAGGAGCTCAAGAGACCCCTTCGCCAGTTTCGGTTTTGACAACTGGGGCAGAATCACCAACGACCTTAAAAAACTCTGGAATTCTGGTACCTACGATGCACCGAACAGGCCTCAACATAAAAAAATGTGCCGCAGTGTTTTGGGTAAAACAGAGCGTACCTGGGACCTTGCTGGGTCAGGCACCGGTCAAGGATTGATGTGGTATTACTTTGCACTCAAAATCAATTCCTATGTATCTCTCACCTACTCAGATCTGCCCTTGGTTCACTACAATGCCCCCGGTCCGAAGCCTTGGGTACCCGGTGCACAAACAAAGGCCACTAATGACCCAGGGATACGCCAGCATTGCGACTTCATTTGGTGGTCAAGCTTTCTCAGAGCGGAGAATAAAATGCCCACGTCAGTTTTTGACAAATGTTTTGATCTCCTTTTACCTCATCTTGATACCAAGCGCGATGCCGGGCACTTCATTGGGCCTTCCTGTTGTCGAACTTGTCCAGGAGGTGGTCATTTTGCAACGTCACAGCGTTGCTCAGACCATAAATCGCTTGGAAGGTACTCAGTTGATCATTGCACCATTATCGCCGAGGTCAAAGCCCCGCCTACAAGAAAAGTTGACGTTTTAAGAGAAAACTTGCGTGCATTTAGCTAGTTGCGTGCACATTAGGCCTAGGCAAGGTATGGTTGTTCGGCCCGTGGATTACTACAAAATCTACTGGACTAAGTTTGGGACAGCTGACTGGAGTTTTTGCGTGTGTGTTGGTGAGGACTAGCCTGCACAGAGCGGTATATTCTTCTGGCAGCCACGTATCTATTGCGGTTTTTCGATCATTGGGCGACCTTTCTGCAAAATTGAGCAGTGTTAAAACAAACCGTGATGCATCACCCACTTCGTCATTTAGTTCGGAGCCGACCGGCTCTAAGCGCCCCCTAAGCGCCCCCTAGAGAGTAGTGGTGATGTTGAATTATCCTGACAATGCCCACGAATAAAATGATACGCTTCTACATTTGATCATCATCAAAAGTAATAAACACGCACGAAATAAAAGGGAAAGGGCGGAACCAAAAATTGAGGAAATTTTCAATTGATAGGAAGGTCGCAATATGGGGCCGTTTTGTGACGCGGAGTACCGTGTCTTGGCCTACCATTTTTTTTATTTGCCTCGCCACTCACTAATGCGCTATCGGCGGAGGTTAAAGACGACCGGGCGCCGGTCTTTTGCCCTATCAGTAAGGCGAAATTTGCCGCTACGCTAGTAGTCTGGCGTTCGGCTCCGTCGTAGCCACCCACTTTCTAATTAGCGGGCGGTTAGAACGGACGGTAACGATATCATATGATAGATTAGTTCAAGTTGGGCCCGGTTACTAGTACGTTAATATTTAGTGACGGGTGGTTCACCGAACCCCGAATTCAAGTTTGCCGTATCTAAACGTCTCGGCCGGGGCCAAATTGAGCCAGAGGCCCCTACCTTGAACAATCGATTAAAAACCCGATAGTTTTTTTCAAGTTATCATGATGGTTTTTATAACTTGAACAATTCTTACGTACGGGTTTTTCCCTCCCTGCACGTCCCCTTCGGAGACGTGCCTACGCCTAGTCTAGTCCCTCAAGTAGTTAGGCTACTTAGCCAAGGTTCCCCCAAAACCCGAAATCAGTGGTTTATAAGAATCAAAAAGTCTAAACCCGAACCACCGCCCCCCACGTCGGATTTGGCACCCCTGCGGAGCAGGCCCCCGGCAGGGAAATGGTGTGGACCACTCCACGGTAACCTGCCCTGGCTCCAAATTGCCGTATCTATAACTAGGCGGGTCGTTCACTCAGAAACATTGGGCACTAGGTTATTCTTGGTCTCGTGCCAAGCTAACTTTTGGACTTCGCCGTTGCTTATTGGCAGCACTAGCCTGGCGTTTGGTGCCAGGGGCTGGAACTTGAGCTTTAGAGCCAAGAATATCACGTTGTAGGAGAGATTCTTCCACCAGTGTATCCTCCGACTTCTTAAGAAGTGTGCAGTAACGCTTGGCCATCGCCTGGACATCCTTCATGTCCTCTTGAACTTGAATAGCCTCTAAAAGACCCAAAAGCTGGGTAGATACGTGCTTGTAGATTGGATAGACGCCAATTAGTTTTATTAGCACAAGGAGACAGGCACGGCCATGATCCTTGTAGTGGCTAAGCGAGTGAAGGGCAACTTTAGTTATCTTATCATGCCACTTGGTAAACACAGTGCAATATTGTTCATATGTACACCTAGAAGCAGAACCAATGGCAACAGAAAATCCAAGTTTTGATCCTGCTTCCATATCATAGCGACGTCTATCGAAGCGCCAACGCGTGAGGGGTTCAAAAGTTGCACGAAGAAAAATTCCAAGGCAACGAGCTTCCTGATCTGTCGCACAATAGATTACAGGAAAAACATCTTTGACTACCCGATCATAATATTGGAGGCTACTGAAGTTGGTTGTCTCGAGAGAATGAAGTTGCTTGAAAAAAATTGCACAGAAAAGAGCATCTTCTGGTGTGATCGTAACACGTGGCATGATGCAATTCTCAAGTAGTGCTTCTGAAATCGAGCGGCGTTGATCCTCCACCTACCATGGCACCTCAGTAGTCAACACTAGTTTAAAAGCAGCATATAATCTATGGACGTATTTTCACACAGGTGAGGACGATAGCACCAAGTAGACTATTACGCCGTGCCTCAAGATCAGTCATGATCTGCTGGTAATGATGCTTCTGGAATTCCAGCTCGGCCACAAGCGAGTTTATGGTGTTGAGGCAGCGTGCCATCTCTTTTTTCCGTCTGTCTGGCTCTAGAAACTCACGATGTGCCACATTGATCTTAGAGCGGATTAAGGCTATTTGCGCATCATATTCTCGCGTGGGCACTGTAATGTCATATAGCGATAGAGACCAGAAAACAAGGTATAGTTCGCTGCTCAATGCACCACAATCCCGTGCAGGTAGTGATGAGCGCAAAGCTTTACCACCTGGCTCCCATTTGCATAGAGAGCTCCCTGAGTCGGGTGAAATTGGAATTTTAGCTCTTAGTTCTTTGCGGTGAGCGTCAGCTGCTTCTGCTATTAGTGGTCTAGCCGCGTGGAGCGCAATCTGTGGTTCAATGTGCAACGCCTAAACGAGGTGGGAAGGTATATGTCGTGTGTGAAGTAGAAAATCATCGACACAGTGTACGGCACGGACATTTTACAGAGATCAGGAAGCAGCTCAAAGTACGGACATTTCTTACCTGTGCCTGTGACGGTGCTGTGCGCTGTAGAACGCGAAAGGAAATCTACGAGCTGAACCAGGACCATCTGACATCGATCAAAGAGTTGCCCAAGCAGCTTTACATGATTTACCTTCCCTTTGAAGAGACTGTACCCGCGCTGCCTGCAAGAATTCACATGATCTGCAGAGACAGACTTTATTGACGCCGAAGTGGCGCTGGGCAACAAGTGCAAGTATTGGAATGGCAGTGCTGGGCGTGCATAATGCTTCCTGAAGCTTTGAAACGGCGCGCTTAGAAGCCTTACTAAAAGCAAGCATTTCACGGCGGAGTGTTTCGCCGCCTGCCAAACCGCCAATTTGGGCATCAGATAGATCCTCTAAGACCTCACAACCACCCATTCGAGCGAGAAGCTCATTGAAAACAAGAAGGTACAAAGAATCTCCGTCCTCCAAACGCAGCATGAGAAATTCAATGAGAGCCTGGAGCTCAGTTTGGGGAAATGCGCGATAGTAGACACCAGTGAAATGAGAAAGGTGCTGAAACCAATGAGCAATATTTATGCCATCATTCTGTAGTTTATGACGTGACGTGTCGGCAAGGTGAGACGATAGCATGTAAGAAAGAACATCCAATGCAAGGGGGGACACAAAACCGAGCGACTCAACGATGGGCTGAATCATGTTGCCGTAAGATTCAACTTGAGAGAGAATGACACGAAAGACAACCAGCGGATTTGAGTGGGCTACTTTTGCCAATGCCCTTCCAACGTGCTTGGAGTTTTTTTTGTCATTTGCCACTCGCTTTAATGATTGACGAGCATGATAACCAGCTTTACACTCTGCCTCTGCGACTTCAAAGTGCTTGGTACCCACGGATTCTCTTTCAAGGCTGCGACCGCGCCAGGTTGAGTAGAGCGAATGCCGTTCACAGCAAGGGAGTTGCTTTGTCGCAGCCCAAATCTCACATACGCAGCCAGGATTGACCGAAAGTATTGACATAGCCGGCAGTATGACATATCCAAGCAAGCGTTTTGCTTCATGCGCACCTCGAGCATCCCGCGGTCGTAGCAGATATTTGATGATGCGTGCAAGCTTGGTCACCAATGACGCATCAGAGGCTATACCAACGTGGAGATGACAACACAGTGGCTCTAGCACTTGAAAAAGACGATGAATCGATGCAATATCATCAAAAGTGCGACATCGGTGCGGTGAGCCCACGTGTACTAAGGGAATTCCTGACGGTTGCCAACGAGTTGCAAACTGTAGATAATTTGGCGTAAGCTTGCAATACAGAGGAGAGATAGCAAATTTTAGCATCGAACAGAGTGCCAATCGAGATTGACCGCAGACAGGCAGCGCACCTGTGTCCTCCAGGCAACTTAGAAGTGGTCGCACAAGAAGCCAACGTCGGTCCCACAATAATGCCTCAATAAGCCCAACAATTGGTAAGGAGAGGCCTTCTGCCGGATAGCGGCATCGCGATACTGCTGTGGTTTGACTCGCGTCCTGCTCCGCGGAGTGCGATAGAGAAACAGTACCGGCAAGACGAGACGCGTCCTCGATCTTTTTAGCGTGTCTTTTTGTGGTTTCGGCAAGCTTCTCCATTGATGGCGCTAAATGGGGCAGCAGTGCGTCTACAGCTATGGCCCCAGCGCTGAGCAATGTTGCAGTGAGTCGGCAGAGCGATGTTAACATCTTAGCTCTGCAGTTTTGAAACTTGAAGCCCAGAATTTGGGGCAGGGATGCACCTAGCTTGACCTGCTCCAGTAACTTGAGGAGCGCATTTATTGTAGGCGATGTAGTGCTAGAAGCCATACAGCTGTGCTGAAGCGAGCTAAGCACCATGTCCATTACACGATTTGGATCAAGGTCAAAACCCCCAATTAAAGCCTGAAGTGACTTTGGCAGATATGCTGGAGCCGCTTGTATTTGTAGCCGAGACAACCTAATCAAATATGACAAAATAAGCGTAGAATATAGAATAAGCCGTGTAATAGACCCTGATACAAGCAGCGCTGTTACCTGTGATGGCATCTGATTGGTGATAAACGCAAGGGGGACGTCAGATTGAATTGGTTGTGACGCTGCAGTTCCTTGGAGTAGCCTTCACTTTCTTCGTGTAGAAGGTTATACTTATGTTGTCGATATACCTGGTCCGTATTCAACTTTTTCAAGCGCTTTGAAAACGTAATAGAATTTGTTAGGCCTGCTGAAGTCAAAAGTTCTTCATCTAGATGCTTCTTAAAATTAGTCAGCCTGGATCAAGCTTGGGCTTGCCTCATTGGGACGAGTTCAATTTCTCTGCGCTGAAGAACACGATACAACACCAGCTGCTTGCAAAGCCTCCACCAGTGCGGCAAGATGACAGTGTGCTGGCCTGAGTTTAGCTGCGCTGATTTGTACCTAAACGGGGGAAAGAATCTCAAACCAAGATGGAACCAATTAGGTACATCATGTAGCCAAATTGCGTCAACTATCGCTTCTGCTAGTTCAGTGGATTGACCAATTATTAACGACGCTTGTCTAATTACATCAAGGGCTGTTTCTGATTCAATTTTCCCAATGGCCACATACCTGTGTAGTACCTTGCGACCAGTATAATAGAAAGGATCAATAACGTACGCAACAACTTCAAAAACCGTGTCACGCCAGCTATGAATGTCGGAGATTCGGAGCTCGCTGATGTTGTCGGCGGACGCAAAAAGACAGTGAGCGATTTCCCAGCGTATTTCACAGTGCGCATCCCCGTCTGCAACCATACTCCACGACATGGGTGCGAGCTGCTCGGGCGACGCTGACCCTGACGTGCACGTGAGAAACCCGTTCTAGTAGAAAAGCACATGATTTCTCAATCATTATTAAGCCCAATGTACTCTTCAAAAAGTCACCGGCCTGGTGGTCCTTACGGAGAAATCCGGCTCGCTTACTTACTTTGACCTACCCTGAGACCCAGGCCCGCTTCAGGTGCTGTACGATGGCAGCCGCCCGAGGGACGAGACGGCACCTTTTTTTGACGAAGTAGAGCTAAGGGGAGTACTGTACGGCTCGCCTGCGCCCTACCGCACCCTTATCACATAGTTGCAACCCGCAACGGTGGACCTATGTCGAGCTGCTTGCTTTCAAGAGACGAGGGTAGCTTATAACAATTAATATAGAATTATCCTCCTCATCATCATCATCTAGGATCATCATCATCCCAGGCGTTGCCCATACGAGCTGAGCAGGACGCATCAGGGCACGCAGGTGAATGTTGGTCATGCGCCCTTTTCCTCCATATGCTCAATGCATGATTGTAATTTTTCATGCTCGTGAGAACTTTGATTGGAAAGTCCCCATGATAGTCGCCACACATGGACGTGACCAGCTGCATTGCCAGTTGCTAAGAAATTTCTCTGCTTATGATTGAACTGAAGAGCAAGGATTCGCCTGTCCGTATCATTGGCGGATGCTGGCATCGGTGCTTTAAGCTCGACAGCTGGGAGCATTGGCCGCCTGTTGCCCAGGTCGTGAATACGCACCACACCTCCATCACCCGCAACCGCAAAGACAAGAGGACGTGCCTTGGACCAACCTGATGCATACAGCCCATCAGCAAGGTGAATACAGCTTGTATCTCGCATGGTCATTAGAGCACGTCGCTGCATCGTCGACCACAGTTTTGCGTAGCCATCGACGCCAACAGACAAAAATACGCGGCGGTGAAATGGAGACATTGAAATCATTGTGATCGGACCAACCTAGATGAACAAGAATGGTGCGTTGATAAAAATCTAGGACATTGAACCAACATGCCCCTCATATTCAGTCACGCCAGTTGGAGCTGGGAACACATACCGGAGTGGGGGCTTAGAGACAAAGATGTCTTTTGCTGAAACCACTTGCCTACTTACACTATTTGCCCAAAGCTCAACATGCTTGATGAGTTTTGATGTGATGCAAGGTGGCAAATTATCAAAAAAGTCAATCGCGCTTTTGTCCCAATGTATATTACTATCGCTGCCAGCAAAGAGTTTCTTTATATTCTTTTTACGCGGATGGCAGCGCAAAATTTTCCCCCCTTCAGAGCCTATCATGACGCAAGATTCAGCTAGTGCCATAGAAGTGCCCCCCACTATCGGTGATGAAGCTGCCATATTGGTGAGCAATGTTAACTCAGGGTTGCATGCCAAAGTCACGCCACGTACCTAAGAAACTCTTAACTCAATTTTCATCGCGCCTTAGGCAGATATACCGGGTATGGCAGATGGCCGCTAATCTCGGCCGTTGCGTGTTTTATTGTCGCTAATGACCACCATAGGATCTTACCATCACTGGAGAGTGAAACAAGCTGATAAGCATCTATACTGGCAGTGAATGCACCTCTATTCCGATTCCATTGAAGAGAACTTACTGGTTCTCGATGCGAATAGTCGCTTATGTTTGAGCATGCTTTGAGGACGTCACAACTATCAGCTAGGTCATAGATAAGTACTTCCCCATCAAAAGACCCAGCGGCCATCAACGACGGTTGTGACGGATGGCAAGCAATAGTTGTAAAGCAAGAAGAGTGCTCTACGGAGCAGGTTGGGCACTCGGGATTAAATTCCGGACGAAACAGCGACCAACAACAGAGGATTCCAGACTTGTTGCACCATCCAGTGAGGTCCGATCGGCCAAACGCAGCACATAGCATAGCGCCGGTTGCATTCCAGGACAGCCCAGTACACTGCAGATCGCCTGACCGTCTGCACGTAAGCGTGTACTTGCAACAAATATCCTGGTCCTGTTTTGGTTGCGACCCAACGAAGCCAACAAATGCATCTTGCGGTTGGGAGAGCTCCTGAATCATCTGGGAGGCTAGATGTGCGATCAGATCTGATTGGAACTTGGGCTTTGTTGCCCCATCGAACGCTATCTGCGTCTGCACAAATACAGCAGAGCAGCCAACATTTCGTCCGGAGGCGGAACTAACCTGCTTCTGTGGAGGAGTCTGGGATCTTGTATATTTAAAACACTTCCTAGTTGCAGAGACGAAGCTGACCGAAAAGCAACTGGAATCGCCAAAATTATGTTGCCTTGTTGAAAGCACATTCGTCATGATTTAGCGGAGATTGCAGAAGCCGAAACTGCAAAGACAGTTATTAGCACCACTTGGGTACCGTAGGTACCTACGGTACGGTACCTACGGTACCGTACGGTAAGACTCAACTTGAAGAGGCAAAAAAAGCCTGGTATCGAACAGGAGGGCATCAAGGGTGGCACTAGGACCCTCTAGGGCGTCACGACAGTACTACCTGACTAGTCCCCGGGAAAACTCAAATTTGAATTACCACGGAAGCGCGCTGTAGCAGTCGTGCGCCCAGGCTACTTCGTCTCATGCAATCCCAAGCCGGCGAAACCCTATCCTAGTGAGCCGCGGGCTGAGTAGCTGTACCAGAGACGCGTACTCATTCCAGTTGGCTGTAACCCGCGGTTCGTCGACGGCGGCCCGACCGCCCGGGCCCGGGCCCATACTAAGCCTCCTAATACCCCCACTAGGAGACTGCCATTCAGTGGGTAAAAACTCACCTGGCAGCGCTCCAAAAAAATCGACTAGGACACAACAATAACTTCATTATTTTTATGCCCCGGGCCCGGGCGCCCGGGCCGCGGCGGGGCCCCCTCTCCGGGTCCGAATCTCAGGCTCAAGTTGTCACGGAACTTACGCTTAAACACTGGCAGGTAAAAGTACAGGAATTCCGTGATTAGGCCCTGAGCCTCAGGCTTTTATAAAAGGCCAACTGCCAGTGATACCAAATATATTTTTATGTTATATAAATTATAATTGGGCCATTATAATTACATGTATATATCAGTCCATATACAATTAAAAGGTAGCAGGACTAAGGCTACTACAGTGGGGGCTAGAATATAAAAACGTGCTCTATTGCGAACCGCGCGCCTTTCTCCTCGAGTCGACGTCGCACGGATGGGGGAGTACGAGAGCTGCATCGCCGTTCACCTTCGCGAAGAGCAAAACCCGCGTTCCGTCGCTGATGCACCCCTGGCGTCTTCCACTCGAGTGGACTCGGCGCTCCGGCATACCCGACCGCGACTTGGTAACAAAAGTGCGTTTGTCCCGGCAAGTGGCAGCCTTTGTTGGGTCGATATGAGTAGCTGATTTTCGATTTTTTGATTTTTTTAAAAATTTGCACGCAGCTAATTAATGCGTTCTTGTTGGGATTTGAGCTGCCTCGGAAAATGGCTAGGCAAATACAGCCAAAGCGTGCAATCTGAGGACCAATAAACTAAAGTCATTCCTTCCCCTGGAGCACTCTTGAGAAGCCCTCGGCCAACTCAAAAAAAGGTTGCAGTGAGACTTTCTCTACTCTCTCTGGCTTCTTAGCGACCGCGCCGCAGCTGCTTTCTCTACGCGCGGGCTGCTGTCTGGGTACTGAATTTTGCGCAGCCAGAAACTTGCAGCCATGGACCGGCGCAAAAAACCAGCCAATGAGCCAACGTCGACTATTCCACTCGAGCCTCCATAAATTTCGAAGTCTTGTGGGATTTATCTTTATTAGGACTCGTTGTTTGGACTCGTTGTCATTTCTTTCTTTTTTAAGGGGCGGTTCTGCCATGGTACGTATAGCACGGGGGTGACCCCAATTTCGGCTCATTTCTTCCGCGGCATCTGTTATGGGGAAACTCCTCCAGGGGACTCCTCTGCTGGCCTAAAACGGCTCCCTAATTTTTGGAGACATGTGTTTCGCAAAACAATAAAGCGTTTTTAGCTAAAAACGCTAAAAGCAGGCCGCCGCAGCCGTTTTTGGGCGCCGGGCGCGGACCCGCTGGGAGAGACGTGGCGCACCGGGCCCCAGCACCCCTTCGACTAACCGGGCGCGCAACGGTACTCCGTTGGTTTGATCGCTGGGCTTAGAACGAGGGCTGTGAGTTGGTGGTCTCTCACCAGGCCCGTAAAATGTGCACCGCGGGACTGTGAGGCAAAAAGCGTGAAAGGCAGGTCGTATAGGACCATAGTAGGCGCTCCGTGACCGTACTTTGCTCAGAAAGGACCGATAGTGCACGTGGAGGCCCCGCGAAGGCGTCCAAATCGTCGTCTGCTGCGGCTAAATGGCGGCGCGGCGGGGTTGTAGACCTCCGTAGCGGCATCAGTTCCAATCGAAGGGTCATAAACGAGATCCCAGGCGGCCGAACTACTACCGGGGCCCGGCAGGCGCGATTTTGCTCACTGGGCAAAAAAAAAGTAAACTAGCTATTTTTCTTATGATAAGGCCACTTTCCAGGACCGCAAGGACCCCAGCGGCTACAGACCTCGTATCCCAATTTAGGCTATCCGGCGTCGGGCGCTAGGCCGGCTTGTTTAGGGGGGTCACCCCCCTCGTATAACATACGCATGGACCAAAGCACATCACCTTTCCTGGTATGGACACTAATTAAACGCTGCAAGGACAGGAGGGGACGCCAGCCAGTATACTTCGCTGCACAATGAGCGAACTCAAATTTTACGAACGGCTTAGTTGCGTATTGTCGTCATTCGCTCTATCGGCGAACACCAACTTTAATCCCTAGGGATGGTACGGCCTCCCTACTCTGTCCTTTTTCTGGTTGCGTTTGCTGCAGTTTCACCATCACTTTTTCGGTAAGCGACATGGTAGATGTGACGCCCAGGCGGGGTCTCATGTATATATGGGCCCTGGCCCGAGCTGTCTCGGAGCCGGCCAAAATTGAACTTAGTACCTGTAGTCAGTTAGTAGGAGCGGAGCAGCCTAGGAGCCTAGTTGACCAGGATAATGAAAGAGGCGGCACAATAGGTATACGCAAGCAACATGTCGACCTGTGCGAATGTAGTCCGTAGGGACACGACGTTCGGGGGCCGTACGGTTGGGGCATCGACGCGTTTGCGCTTATCCCCCATGTGTTCAGGGATCCAGGACCACAGATTATCAGGCTGCGTGCAGATTCTAGTTTCTGAGGCTGACGGATTATCATGGTCAGGGCCCCGTCGGGCGGCTGGCCGTATTAGATAGAGCCTAGTTCGAAATTTTTCTTGCACTTCGCCGCCGGGCAACGCCGAGTCTTGCTCTTCCGTGCGCACATCCTCGCGCCGGCCGCCAGTGCATCGCCCTAACCAAACGAAAAGCGTGTCGTGCGTAGTTGCTGTGGGCGAAACGCCGACGAGGAGGCGCTGTTTGGAGCAACCTGAATGAGCACTAAGGCTGTAGAGCCTAAGACAAAGCTAAAGACAAATCACTTGCGATTGAGCCCCGAGCCTCCAGAGCTCGCGGGTTTCTACGTCGACAGCGTTTTTACGTCCTGTATTGTTTGTCCGAGAGTTGATGTGGCACTTTCTCGGGCACTTTTAATTTCACAGTGGCGCGTATCGACCAAGCTTTCCTAGCAACTTTGTCGGCCTCTCTCCCCAAGCGCGAGCGAAGTGCTCGCCGCCACAGACGGCCCTCAGCCTGAGTCCCGCCTATCAGAAAGTAAGTGCGTCTCGCTAGTGATAGCAGGACGGCTCATTCCGACAACCTTTTTGCTTGCAGCCTGAGTCTGTTGGTAATAGAGTAAAATTCAACGATCATCTTGCGTTGACGACCGTAACCGTAACCTTGCAAGGGCGAGTCCTGCTAGGCCTATTATTAGTCTCCGACATGCAGTATTTATATTCGCAGGGTAAGGATTCATCTATCTTAATTAGACTCATGGAGGATGGGTCAGTTCACGTTCTTATTCGAAACAATTACCCGCCGGGGTGTGGCGGCCCTAGAGTCTAGTAGTAGTAGCC
>JACLAA010003316.1_pt1 | contig 29958 bp, 23 predicted proteins | sample 8027891 | NCBI WGS metagenome assembly JACLAA01 (sample SAMN15724900, study PRJNA655200) | protist metagenome | isolation source: fluorescence activated cell sorting (FACS) single amplified genomes of... | place: Spain: Blaines Bay Microbial Observatory, Mediterranean Sea | collected 2016-01-19 | reverse complement strand
GCTCCATCCCGGCAGCCCATTTTTAGACACTGCGTGTGCGCCATGGGCGTGCCTACGGTCGCCGAGTCTCAGCTGCAGCGGCCATCGGGAAGCGGAGTTACCACGGCCACTGGGGACCGGACCATACCTCGACCGGCCAAAACAGCCGAGACACCCCCCCATTGTACTTAGTACCCCTTGCATCTAGATTTGCATCTGGGGCCTAACGTGCGGGTATTTCAGGGACCTCTGGACTGAAAAATAAAAACTCGCTTCTATGCTGGTATTTTGGTCTCCCAGGGGGGCTCGGGTACCTATGGCGTGGGGCGGATGCGTAGGCGCGGCCGGGTACCCGATGGGCTGCCAGATAGGTCGCCTGATGTGGCACGAAACGCCACTGGCGCGACCTTCGCAGGCCACTAAAATTTCCAAACCTAATCGTTTCGCTTACCCGTTTCGGTCACGTCCCAGGGGGGTAGGGAGCCCCTTCTGGCTCAATTCGCCCGCGGCCAAGACGTCTAGTTATAGAGATACGGCAAATTTGGGGTTCGGTGTCGGTGTCGCCCCCCGTCCCCCCCCTTTGTGCGGGCCTGCCGTTCCCACTCGATACCTAACTAAATGTAATGAGTTCCAGGTCGAATACAAGAGCCGAGTTTCTTGGTATTAGCCCAGGAAAGCCACGCTCACCTAATGAGGCCTGGTGGGATAATATCAGGGATATACACAATACCGTAGGCCATATCTGAAGGAATCGATATTTTCGCACGTTCGCCAATGCTCAGCTGTGATACCCCAGCATCAAGTCCCGGGATGACCTGTTCGCCACCCAGCTTGAACTTGAATGGCTTGCCTCTGTCTCTTGATGAATCGAATATTTCACCATTAGGTAGCTGTGCAAGGTCGGCCGTACGTAAAATATCACACTATTATGCTTACGTAGCCACTGTAGTGGACAGTCACAGTTTGGCCTTGCCGCGGATAGTTCACCCCATCTCCAGCCTAGGTTGTCTTAGATAGTTACCCCAGCTCAATTAATCGAGATTACTAACAGCGAATATTTCGACCGCTATCTCCGTAAGCCTAAAACCCATATCGAGGGGAGATACCTGGTCTTCCACTTAAACCATGACTCGGTAGTCACGACCCGATTAAACGCCGGCCTTAATCAGTGTCACCGAGAGTACCGTAGGTACGTCGTACTCTGATCTACTACTGCGGTAGTATACTTGTGGGGAAGCCTGGGAAGCCAGCTGAAGCCTGGGAAGCCTGCTGGGCCGGACGACTGCGCAACACACGCAACACGTCGACGGAAAGAGCACACGGCGTACCGCTGTGACAGCCGCCGCCCTTTACTAGTGAAATGCCACGTGCGGGCCTCCCGGGCCGGCCACAGGCAGCGGGCCTCGGCCGGTCACTAGCCGCGTCCTTGCCCGCAGGACGCTCCGGTCCACAGGTCCCCAGAGCCTGAGGGGGCTCCCTTACAGTTCGTCTGGGAACGCCAATATCGTGTAAAACCTGTAATGGGGTCGCCCGGCCGCCCCCCGGGAGAGGCCTCCAGACGGAGGGCTATAGAGGGATCGATCTGGACCGGCTGGGCTTGCCGAGAACCCGAAGAACTTTGCCAAGCCAGGGTGGCTCGTCGGTTGAATATGATATTCTCGGCTGCGGCCATGCAAAGTTTTGTGCAGCGTGGGCAGCCGGCGTCGCCGCGGCCGCGGCGGCCGGATGGAATTCAGAGTCAGTTCAATTTGCGGCGTCGTTGAACTTGAAATGTACTAACCCTATCATGATGCCGCTACTTCAAGTTCACGTTCTGAGTCAAGTTCACTGGCACACCCCGGCTTCCATAGCTTATATCGTAGCCAAAGTAGCCCTTGGCAGTGAGGCCCAGGGATGCCAGTGGGCCCGGGGTCGACAGAAGGGCACTGGCACCGCCGGGTCCGTTAAACCACCGGCGATGTACTAGTACCGGACCTAGCTCTAGTGTAGCTCTATGCTTGTATGCTGGGGCTCGTCGTAGGCTTGCGAGGTTAAACTTTGGAGCTCCGCACATAGCTACGTGACTGCACGCAGTGCGGCCAATCGAGCCAGATCGTGTTTAAATCGATCTTGTACGACTCAGGGGGGTGTCAGTCGCAATCGATGCTTGTTGTCGACATGTCGACGGTTCCGAAGAAATTTGTAATAAAGTACGCGACCGCTACTGTTCTGCTATTCACTCAGCCCGTAAATCTCAGGCCTTTTCGCGCTCATTGTCAAATGGATAAGGAGCAAGCCCAAAATATTTGGAAATCGTTGTCTTCAGCAGTGACTGAAATCTACAACAAAAATGCTTCATTGCTGTCTTTCGAAGAGTTGTACAGGTGAGTATTCTGGCACACTTCTCTTACTGACGTTATATGATAGGAATGCTTACAATCTGGTCCTACACAAGCACGGGGATATGCTATATGAAGGCGTGCAAGACACAGTTTATACACGCTTGCGCTCGGTATGTCTGTTTACGTCAGGAAACATAAGTAAGTGTATGTTTGATTGGCAGGTGGCTGAACAAGTAGCTGTCTGCCCCGATAATCAGCTTTTACAGGAGGTATGCGAGCAGTGGAAACAGCATCAAGTCACAATGATAATGGTGAGAGATATATTGATGTACATGGACAGAACGCTTGGCTCCGTGTCTTCTCAATTCCTCCATAACCAATATCTTAGGTACGTACCACAAAACAAAAAAATGGCAGTGTATGATCTGGGGCTATGGGCCTTCCGAGAGACCATAGCCCGGCATGGCCAAGTGCGAGACCGACTAAGGAAGCTACTTTTGGAAAATATACGTGATGAACGACTCGGCCGCCTGATCGATCATAATTGCATGAAATGTGCACTTTATATGCTTAGTGAACTAGGTATAGACAGTAGTAATGTCTATGAAGAGGAATTCGAAGTTTATTTTCTCAAAGAAACATGTCAATTTTATCGAAGTGAATCTCACCTTTTTCTATCTCAAAACACATGCCCTGACTATCTCAAAAAGGTGGAGTCTAGAATATGCGAAGAGATGCAAAGAGTACCAAATTACTTGCACGCCAATACAAGACCGAAGCTCCGTCATATTGTGGAGACCGAACTCATCTCTGCACATACTCCAGCCCTGATTGAATCTAAGAAGTCTGGGTTTTGTGATCTTCTGAGGCAGAGTGAAGAAAAAATGGCTGATATCACACGAATGTATGCTCTGTGTTTTCAAGTCCCAGCAACCCTGGATCTGCTGCGGTCTGCTCTTCATGAGCATGTCAGAGCAGCAGGGCAGCTTCTGTTGAATGACGAGATGAAAGATCCCGTCGTTCTTTTACGCAGCCTGCTTGCACTTCGCGAAAAGTATGATAGTGTGGTGCGAAACGCCTTTCGGGGCGAAAACATTGCCCAAAAGAAGGTAAAAGAAGCTTTCGAGTCTGTTATCAATGCGGACACTCGCTGCGCGTCTTCTCTCGTGGCTTATATAGATGAGCTCATGAGGTCTGGGTTGAAGGGTGCTGCAGAGGGAGAAGTGGAATGTGAGTTGGAAAAGGTTATTATAATTTTTCGCTACCTTCACGATAAAGATGTTTTTGAAGTACTCTATAAGCAGTATCTCGCAAAGAGGCTTCTTAATCAGAGGTCAATATCTTCAGAAGCAGAGCGGCAAATGCTTGTCAAGCTAAAACGCGAATGCGGTTACCAGTACACCACAAAGCTTGAAGGGATGATTACGGACATAAGATTTTCGAGGGGGGCCATGGAAAAATATAATACCCATCGGGATGAAAAAAAAATGAATGAAGTGGATGTAAAGACAGCACGTGCTGCTTCGTGTGATATAGACGTAACAATGCTTACTGCCGGGTACTGGCCAATTCATCCTGCAATTCCGTGCGTCGTTCCAGATGTTGCCGCCTCCGCTTCTGAAAGTTTTAAAAATTTCTACCTAAAACAGCACACTGGCCGCAAACTGACTTGGCTCACAAGCTCCGGAACAGCTGAACTAAAAGCCATTTTCTCGGACGTAGCAAAGCACGAACTTACAGTTTCCACCTATCAAATGTGCATCCTTATTCTCTTCAATGCACTAGATTTTGGTGAAGAGCTTACTATGCAAAGTATTACAGATGCAACCAAGATTCCACACAACGACCTCAAGCGCCATCTCATATCTCTCTGCACTCCAAAATACCGAATTCTTCTGAAAAGATCGAAGGGGAAAGGATTTTCTAGTAATGACAAACTCAGGGTAAATAACTCATTCGCATCCAAGCTCAGGCGGGTCCGTGTGCCCCTGGTTGCCATGAAAGAGTTAAGTACCCACCCAAATTCAAGTCATAGTGTCCCTGCAGCCATAGAGGAAGACCGTCGTCATCTCTGCGAAGCCACTGTAGTTCGCATCATGAAAGCCCGCAAGCAAGCCCAACACAACGACCTAATTGCAGAGGTTAATTACTTTATATGAAACTTTGTAGAGATATTACGCACCCATTAGGTTACACGTCAACTCAGTCAACGATTTCACCCTCAACCTCAATTTATTAAAAAGTGCATTGAATCGCTTCTCGAGCGTGAGTACCTTGAACGCAATGCGAGTGATGCGCGTCTCTATGTTTACTTGGCCTAAGCGAACAGGCCTGGGCCCTGACAGAACAAAGATTTTGCACGGTCGATTTTGGAGCCTAGTCGACGCCGAGTGTTAAATGTGTGGGTGTCGCGCGAACGGCTAAGTGGCGAGTGTGAAATGTGTGGAAACTCAGGGTAGGAATTGCGAAGCATTAGTTACGGTGCCGGACGACTACTAAAAGTATGTCTGGCCTACGCGTACCAAAAAGGAAAAGGACACCTGAGGCCGCGATATACGCCGGAGGCCGCAATTTGCGTTGAGGCACAGGAAAAGGAAACCCAACTCAAACGTTTTACGGTGACGTTAATAAGAGCGTTTTGTGCGGGGGTGAACTAGTGGAGAGAGGTCACTTTTGGCGCGACGCAGTCGCGGATTACCCACTGGGGTCTCCCATGGGGCCCATGATCTGGTCTCCCAGGGGCGCTCGGGTACCTCGGTGTAGGGCGGAAGCGCAAGCGCGGCCGGGTACCCGATAGGCTGCCAGACAGGCCACCTGGCGCGGCACAAAACAAATGCCACCGTGACTGGCGCGACGTTCGCGGGCCACTAAAATTGCCAGACCAACCCCGTAGGCCCCGTAGGCTCGAATTGCCCCGTACCAGCCTACTTAGAGTGATACGGAAAATTTGGGGTTCAGGATACCTCTCGTCTTCAAACTACTCGCTTTCCAAAACTTGAAGGTGGCTCGAACTTGAGTATCTGCCTCGGATGCCCCTTAAAAAGTACCTGGCGGAGGATGTACCCGGCAAGGTAATACTATTACTCATCAGGTTTGCGGCGGCAGTCAACTTCAGGCAAATTAAACTAAGCAACAAGGCAGGTTGGATAATTCACTGGGATTGGGACCAAGTCTTGAGCAATCGAGACTCTCAGCCTGAGGATGCAACCCGGACTTGGTAACGGCCGGACCTTGTGATGACACGAACACCTTTATAAGGGCGATATCGCTCGTTGCTAAGCTGCAGAGAAGCAACTTTGATACCGGAGACTGACGCAGCAGGCACTTTCCATGTGACCTGTATTGGTCGTGGCTCCTCAACAGGGCCCTTTATTACCATTGTCCCAGTGAGTAGGGGTATCTTAGTGGGATTGGCAACTAGTGTCCCAATTGTCCACCTTGCGATCTTTTTGGCCTCGTCATACAAGACAGTCCCCAATGTGGTAGAGAGCGTGGCAGTCTTGACACAATTTGGGAACGGGATTAACAGCGACACATCCTCTATAACCAAACTAGTCTTTCGGTGGGCAAGAGCTAGAGATGAAGCTTGCTTGAAGCCAATTTGAATTTGAATGCGGCCATGGCCTGTGTGGCGTTTATCTGACATCACCACTGTCGGACTGATGGATAGAGGCGCCGATATATTAGGTTTTACATTCACTCGATAGCGCATGAGCTCAAAGAGACCATCAGGAGGGACAAAGCTCACGACACTATCACGCTCAAATCTGCCATAGCGCACACATGGATGAAAGGAGCAATCACTGATCAAAGCTGGATCGACAAAACTTAAACATAAGTCCGGGATTCCGGACAGGCGGGAATTGGCCATTATTGTGCCAGTAACCTCAGAGGAAACAACCTGTCCGTTCCGCTCAATGACTGCATCGACTTCTTCTATGATATCGAGGTATATATCGTTTTGGGCATATTTTACCCCTGACTTACGCCAGAACATTGATGAGATGGTCCCATCTGGAAGCACATCGCTGACATTAGACTTACCAGTTGCAACTGCCTGCAGGCACCCTATCACGGACGGGGGTCTAATCATGGCTTTCAAAGCATTCGGCTCCGTAGTCAACGGACTTCCATCGTCCAACATCTCCTCGAGTAGTTGGTATACCATAGAAAAGTTATCCTTGATAGCACTTTCATCTGGTCCGAAGTAATCCACAAAAATATCTACAGTCCGATGTAAAAATTCCAGAACGAGCAATGGTGCTACGTCCCTTGCTACTGTTGCAACTAAGCATATACGATCACGGCATATTGCCAGCAAGTAGTCCTTGGAGACATGCAGAGGCGGTCTAAGCTCAATTTGCTTTCGTCCTTTTGCCTTGTCACAGAGATAGTCGCAAATGCTACGCGGCGTGAATCCCCGCCAGTGGCGTTCGATTAAAATGTCTCCAGTTGCCCCCACGACAAAGAGCGACTTAATCATCTAACATACGTACCACGGTAGTTAATGTACCTACGGTAGCTACCTACGGTAATCATAGGCCTTAATCATATAGCCCAATCATATACCGGACCGTAGGTACCGCAGGTACCGCAGTACCTGTACCGCTTGTACCAAAGGTAGGGGGAATTAGCTTGGAACACAAACTTGAACCAATACAATCTGCCGAGTCAGGCTCAGGCTGCCGCGGCCAGCCTGAGCCTGAGTCCGAGTCACCGTGACGGTCACTGCACGGTGAGCCTGAGGAGCAGACGACTGCCACTGGCACTGGCAGCCTGAGTGCACAACTTCAAGTTGAACTTGACAAAAATGGCCCGGGCCCGGGGGGACAAATCTTGAACTTGAATAAGGAAAACGTGTGCCAGTGCCAGTGAACGCTTAGTACTAGCCTGAATATGAAACTTTCAACTTGAAGTTCACTGGCCGCATGTTCTTGTGCTTTGGATCAAATTAAGAAAGGCAACATTTGTCAGTATCACTGTAAGTTCGCATGTGCATGATGCACGCGTAGTCTACTTGAGGGCAACTTATCGTTTCGTGCCGCGCCGGGCGATACTTTTGGCACACCATCAAGCTAGATGATCGCGTTTGCGCATCCGCTCCACCAAACAGTTACCCAAGGGCCCTCGGGAGACTAAATCACCAGCTCAGGGCGAAGTTTATTTTGGAAGATTTGTATCCTAATACTCGATGATGATAATAGTTGAGTGCTTTTTTACACCACTTTTTCGATTTTAGAGGTCAATTAAGCCCTATTTGCTGCGCTCATAGGACAATCGACCTCTAATCAGAAAGATGGTGTAAAAAGACACATCAACAAAAAATTATGACGTCCGAAGAAGAAGTCTCGTCGTTCGAGTGGTGGTGTTCCGCAACCCCCGCCGACGGGTGGCGATGCTTCTGATTCTTCTGAGAGCGATTAGATATTTTATGGGGTTATTACAAAAGAATCCCAAACCCCTTTCCTGAACCCCTTTCTATAGAGCTTGCACGCCGCTGTCACTTGACTGGAGGGCCCTCAGGAGACCAAGTTCCCCAGCAAGCGGTATCTGCGCGATCCCCCTCCCTTAACCTGGGCAATCTATGAACTTTCCTTAGCCATATATGCTTGCAGTCTGAGAGAAAGATGGGCAACATTTGCAGATGTTGCATTAATGAGATTCACAATTCAACCCAGCTGTTGAATTTTATATTGCGTGATCGTGCGATTGAATCTTCCAAGGGCAATTAAATACTTGCCGTCACTTGTGAACCTGACCTTAGCAATGCTTGAACCATGGCCAGGAACCTAAAGCAGCACCAGTAAGGATAACGAATCTGGCGTCAAGAACCTTTATCATGGACATTCCAGGGGCGTGGGTTGGGTAGTTGTAAACAGCGACACTGCCATCAATGCATCCCTTAGCCAGATATTTCAGATCGGGTGAGCGATGAACAGAAGTGACATGGGGGGTGGCCAGATATCTCGTATTATTTGCAAATTGAATGGAGCTGGGAATTCTTGCCGACTCTTCCATGCTGTTAGCTGCTAAGAGCTCTACAGATCTATCAGCATCTGGTTTCCAGCAGCCTTGGACGCTCCAGCCAATTGGCACTGTGATGGTTGCCCATTTCTTGTCGCGTACAGCTGCGGGAGATAGAACTCGAGTACCGTCAGCTATGGTGTAAAACTGTAGTTCATTAGTGCAGGTGGCCACTTGGAAATGGCTAGCATCAACACTCATGTCGATCGATGTCAAGGGGGCTCCGGCATTGGCACAAATCGTCCTCAGAGTGCAGTCGTGGGCATTGTGAATGTATACCTATAGTACATACCACCTCGACATCTAAGGATGAACCACTGGACTCCGCGTGATGTAGAACTCGTCCATCCTCAGATGCAACAAGAAAAAAGTCACCATCATGGCACCATTTAATATCAACTAGAGGAGCCTTGGATTTGCGAATTTCAGCAAGTATCTCAGGTAGCACACACTGTAAGAAGAAATTTAGTGCCCGCTATATGGCAAAGACGCTGTCTGGCGACTCCAGCTTGAATTCGTAGCATCACCAAAGTTCCATCTCTGGCCTTGTCCATAGGGTCACCACCAAGACCAACAGCGAGCTGGACACCATTAGGAGCCCAGGAGCAACAGCGCGCAGCAGCACCACCAAAAGTGTCTGGAGATGCACGCATTACACAACGTTTCAACAGACACGACCAAATGCGCACCGAACCATCATCTCCACTAGTTGCATAAACATCACTGCTTTCTGGGTTCACGTCAAGGCCCTGAGCTTCTGTTGCCTGCTTCTTGCGGCGAGCATGTGCTTCGGTCAAAAGTACTGCGCAGCCAAAAGAGGTCGCAAGCTCACACATTTCGCCAGATCGTGTAATAAACAGGAGTCTGGTTTCATGTTGACCGCCAAAGCACAACGATGCAGCAATTGGAATTAATATCGAGATCTTCATGTTTGCAAGCTCAAAACTTTGGAGTGTTTGCAAACGATTGTTCCATGTCTTCACAACCCCATCACGCCCGGCTGTTGCGTACATAATTCTTTTTTGGGCTTTTGCAATTGCATAAACTGGTCCATTATGTGCATTTGGCACGTGTTCACCAACTTCCTTGCCTATCCACAAATATAATGAGCCAGCGCCAGTTCCCGTTAAAGCAAAAGAATCAAAATTGGTATCAAGGCCGTTGTTTTCAACCCCACATCCAATATCGGTACTCACCGGGTGTCCCCGCACAACACACAAAATGGCCATCTTTGGACATCTTTGTTCGTTAAATACACCGCGTTGTCGCCGTATGCCGCCTGCTGCGGCTAGACGTATAAACTCTACAGTATCACACGCACCAACAAACAGCGGATAACTGGTATAACCCACAAATGCTGCACAGTGTACACGAGATCGCATGCCAGACCCTACAGCAACTCTAGTTCCATCCTCCCATCCCCCTGATCTAGTCACATATAGTGAGTATGAATGATCCTTATCGCCACCGATAGCCGCCAGATGCCGACCATTTTTTGAAAACGAAAGTAACAGCACACCACACCGCAGATGTCTTGGAAGAACAGAAATTGTGTTTCCAGTCAAGGCATCCCAAACCCGAACACGTGGGAATTTCCCTTGATCTCCAGATGCAGCAAAATGCCCATCAACAGTAATGGCTAATGAGCATATGTCAGCTAAGGCACTCTTCTTGATATCCCCTTTCTCTGAGATGTCAAAATCTGGAGCACCTCCCTTGTGATGATGGAAATGAAAGCATTGTGAATGTGTCCTGGCATCATATACGACTCCTAACCCACCACAAGCATACACAATTCCGCCCTGTGAGTTATATGCAGCACACCCCCTAATATCATCAGATCTTTGGCCATGTGCGCAATCCAGGGTCACCGAAATCCGTGGTAATGCTGGATTTTCATCTTCGAGATTTGAAGGTGGAGTTAACACCGACATCCAAGCGGTGATGTTGTGTTGTTTATCATCTCGAGCTCTCGGCGACTTCCTTTTAGCGTCGAAATGGTAGACAGTTGCTTTAAATGCACGCTCAATGGCAGTGGCCATAGCACGTCCACCATCAGCATCTATTGCGTCATCATAATCTTGAGCAGTCTGATTAGCTCCAATGGTATAATTATAGATTGAATCTGCTGAATCGGGTACAAAGCGCCAAACGCAGATGTTCCGGTCTAAGCCACCAACTGTGACAAGGTGCGAGTCATGGTCAGTCCAAGCCAGACGGCGCAACGTCCCCACGTGAGCAACTCCAACTCTTTCAGCAGAAGATTCAGTCGCACTTGTAGCTGGGTACTGCAGTAGCCGTAGAACTCCATGGTGATCACCTACTGCGACTACTTTGGCTAAATTTGAGCGGGCAAGGCATACTAAGCTGAGAACTGTTTTATTGTCTCCGTGAACGTCAATACTACTAGTCTCGTACCCCCCACCCTCTGGATTTGCCAGAACAGCATGTACCCCGACGGTTGCCCAGCCAAAAAGACAGCTGAAGGTTGCCCATCTGGCATTTTGTAAAGTTGAAGGGTCAGTTACACTGACCCCAACACGAAGATCACCATAGACTAATGTACGAGCTTCATCTGCAACTTGTATGTGCCGACCGTCAACGGTGAAATCAATAGCGTAGATAGCAGCACCATTTGAAAGCACCATGGAGGTCGTGCATGAAAACTGTCCGTGTTCATCTGATAGATAAACATGTACCCTTCCGTCTGTGCCACCAGCAACAAGAGTTTGACCATCAGGTGAAAATCTAACTTCACGTAGCCACTCGTGCGCATCTGTGAACTCGTGTACTAGAGCTCCAGTGCCTGACCGAATGAGCTGCAATGTTCCATCAACTTTAGCACTTGCAAATTTGAATGAAGTGTCAACATCGCCTCTCACTTTCTTTGTTGCTTCATCATCCAAGAAATCCCTGCGCTTCCTAGCCCAGTCCAAGGTCATTGCCTCCTGTCTCGGACCACCTAGACATGATGCAATCAGTTTTCCATCGGGAGAGTATGCCAGAGCTCGACAAGCGCCGGCCAGCATCGTCAAATATCTTCGTGCATCTCGGACATCAGGTGCCTCGATGTTCCAAACTGCCAATGCACCATCGTCGGAGGCAGTTGCCACACATTTCTCTACCGGATGTGGGGCTAGTCCCCATAATTCGCCAGCTGCAGCGCCACCACCGGCAAGAGCCACCGACGTAGGAACACCATCAGAGGTTCTGAATTCTCTTAGTTGTGCAGCTGCTTGAGAACCGACCAGAATTCTAGATGAATCTGCGGAAGTAAACACCGAGCGAATCGGACCAGCACCCCGATTGTCAAATTTGGAAATAATTTCAAGGGCACCGTTCCAGAGTTTGACGTCCCCATCACGAGCCCCAGTGACTAGCACAATTGCGCGTACCTGCTCCGCACGATGCCAAGGTGCATCCATGGAATATATAAATCCGTCGTGGGCTTTTATAGATTTTGCAAGCTCACGGGAAGAACCCTCAAACACATAGAGATGACCGTCGGCAGTACCAACGACACAAGTGGCATTAGGAAGATATGCGCAGCTGAGGTAGCTTTGAATCGTACCTAGTCGACCAATCCTTCCAAAAGATGCAGAAGCATGTCTCGTGGCGGCATGGTTGGCAAGAAATGTAAAAAAAAGGACATACTTGATACCAACGATGACTATTTCGCTTCCAAAGTTACCAAAGGCCACATCAAAGGGCTTGCGACAAGTGGTAGAAGACATAAACAGTAGATAACCCGATGTCACGTCATGGACAGCGACCATGTGACGGTCATCTGCCCCTAAACTTACTAGGGTCTTCCCTTTGTCGTCATCGAATGCAAGGAGTGTAATGGCATTCAAATGCGGACCGCGTATTACTCTGCTTGGCCCTTCTGCAACATTTAACGCCACCCATAGAGCAATTTTCGGCTCTGCGGAAATATCTGACGTTGCCAACATTAATCTGTCTTTTGATATGGCAAGAGCACAAATTTCAGAGCCGGCATGAAAAGTACCAAAAGATTGCCCACCGCTTCCAACATCCACACGAACTACAGTAGCCCCAGCTGGGTATACCACAGCACCACACGCGGTGTACTTTGCGTTATTTCGGCTTGCCGCACAGCTGTAGCCAAAAACCCGCGACAGAATTACAGCGTCAGTGGGCGCAGCTCCCATATGAAGCTCTGATTGTTGCGATGGAGGCATTGATATTCCAAGAAACCACGGATCATGCGAGTAGGGTGGTATTAAACTGTTACTTTCTGCATTCCCAGCCAACTCGAGTGTTTGCTCTACCTCATTGCACATCCTAAGTTCAGCAGCTAATGGACGCTCATTAATGAGGTCGACGGCAGTCTCAACGTCCTCGTGGCGTTGAAAATCACTACAGTCTCGCAACTCAGGAGCATAATCTTCTACTTCATCCTCATCTCTATCATCAGCGTCTTCCAGTCCACGTTCGTCTTCTCCCAGAGCCCACTGCATGACACAGCGATCGTCGCGACCGCCAGTCAACAGATGAGTTTCATCAGAGTCCAAGCTCATAGCTACCACAGAACCGGCATGCCCACGCCATTCAAGAAACGCTGCATCGTGCCTTGACGGGAAGCGTGTAAGCCTAATTCGCCCGTAGGAGTCACCAACCAAGATGAACCCGCCACCTGTTTCTGGTCCTTCACCATTATCACCCTGAGCTCGCGCGCAGGCTGTGAGTATGGCGCCATCTTGCTTGGCCGCAATATATGATCCAGCCACACCATAACCATAGAGACATGTTTCACTTGCCCAGCGAATGTCTTTGAGTGCACTCAGATTACTTTGGTATTGTGCCGAATTTGCATTGAAAAAATGCAAGTGGCCGCCATCACAGCAAGATCGCAACCAACGAGAATCACTAGAAAAGTCAATGTAGCGCACTGGTGACGAATGGCGTCTACATTGACCTATAGACTCATATTCTTCTCCACATGCATACAAATAGACAGATGAGTCTTCGCTTGCAAATGCAAGGATTTCCCCATCTGGCGAAAATTGGCTGGCAACAAGAGGGAGTGTAGAGTCTTTAGCCTCGAATGCAACAGATAGATCGCTATCATTCAAAACGCAAAATCCGCCTATTTTCGATTGCGGCATGCCCACTTCATTTGCAGTACTTGGGCAGCCGAAGCCTGACGCAAGGAGATCACCATTAGGGTGGTAAGCTATACAGCCGACGGGCGCCGCCAGCTTTGCTGTCCGCACAGGGCATTTGGTGACAATATCCCACGTTCGTACAGTACAGTCGCCGCCGCAAGATGCAAACTCTGGTTTCAGAGGATGGCATGCAACGCTGCACATGGCTCTGCCAAAATGGGAGGTAGTCACGGGACCACCAAGAGCATCCGACCCATCAACGGCAGATAGCTCATATATTTCATTTCCTCCGGTACCAACAAGCAGCCTTGTTCCATCATTAGACAAGCAGACTGATCGTATTGTTGGGTGCATGCCAAGCTCTGACAAATCAAAACTGGCACCAGGATTGAGTGTATGAGACCACTGTCTTACTTTTCCGTCTTTTCCTCCGGTAAGTACACCATACTTGCCCACATATACAGCGTTCAATGAGCCTCTATGTGCCTGGAAAGCCTGAACACAGTTACGTCCATGCCACACATACAAGTGTCCAGATGCCTGTCCGGATAGCACTACGTCGCCACACCGGGCGAGGCAAAGGGTTGGCTGCCTTCGTGCTCGTCTTCCAAATGCGGCACGGCGCCGAATGATATTCACGCCCTCACGTCGCCAGAAACAAGCAAAAGGTTCGCCAATACCACACGCAGCAATTGAATCTGGGCCATCATCTACAAATGACATGCCAAGAATAGAGCCCAAGATATTGGAGCGTGCTGAAAACATCCGAAGACCAACGCGCCAGTTGTATATTACGAGTGTGCGTCCTACATCACCACCAATAGAAGCAAGGCGCTCGCCCGACTGCGAAAAGGCTATTTGCGTAATTGCAATAGCATGTAGACCGGCTATGATTGAAAGCGGCTTGCAAGAGGTTACATCCCAGCATATCAAATTAGGTCGAGCACCCGCCTCCCCAGTAGCCACCGTGTCTCCATCGGGAGCCACACCTAAACTGACAATTTCATTGGTATGACCTGTCATGTATCGTTGGCGATGCTCTAGCGGAGAGTAGATGATGCCCAGCTTTGCTACTGGATAAACGATCTCGCCTGTCAGCGTGTATCGCACATTACCCCTGCAATCTTCACCGCGATATCCGTGCACCCATTCGAGCGTAAGACTAGCGTCCGGAAAGCTTTGATTTGCGGTTGCATTTGCAAGCGCAGTCGGCGTTAACGAAGCAACGGACTTGACCCATGGTTCAGGGTCACCATGTGGATTTTGAAACTTAGCTGAAACCTCCGTTAGGTGAGCAGCTAGCTCGGGTGAGCCTTCAAGAGCCGCAAATGCGGCGGTAGTTGGAGAGGGATAGCAGCCGTCTTGAAAGTAATCAATATCTTGGAGTGTCGGGGTATAGTCTAATGATTCTAAGAGTATGGGGAGCTTAGTGTCGTCGCTAAATTTACCATCAATGCGACCTACAGCAATTTAAACATTGATTCGTGTGGCGGGCATGTAAGCACACGTTCAAGTTCGCCACTATGAGAAGACATTGGGTCAGGATCATCAAAGAATTCAAGCCATGATACAGCTACTGGATCAAAGAGACAGAAAGCAACCAGGTCCTACAAAAATAGGGCGTCTAAAGGGCACAAGGCCAAGGTTCACCAGAGTTCGGAGCTTGGCCTCCTGGACAGAAGATTTTATGCTGGGCGAGTTTTTATTTGGGTCAATTTTCGCAAATGAAAATGCCCGCATAGCAACGAGCTCCACTTCATCTTCGCAGGGGCAGGTCTCACCAGTGAGCTTGCTCAAGCCCATTAGGGTGCAGCGAAATGCCAGGGTGATTTCGTCAACACTGAGTTGCCCCGCGCCATCAAAATCAAAGCATGTGAATGCGAATTCCAATTTATCGCGAAACGACATTCCCGACGCCATGGCAAGTGTTGAGAGAAACTCAATGCCATCCACGAGTGCATTCTCATCTGAATCGATTTGATTAAAGAGCATCTGGACGTGTTTGTTGAGCGCTGATCGACTGATCTCTAGCTCAGTGGTGAGCTCCTGGCAAATCAGCTGCATTTCGCATAGACTTATTCCAAATCCATCTGCAACATCGTTGAAAGACTCCCACAATGCATTGATTGCGCCAGGAGGAAGATTCATAAATATCCGCGCTCTCGGATCCCACTTCGCCTTCCCGACCATCTGACCTGTGAAAACGTTGAATCGAGGGGATAAAGTCATAGTATTTTGGCTCGCTGCGGTTCGCCCATCGCAATATATCAGCGTTACCACGGCAATCCCATCCAGTATATTGGAAAGTAACTTTTGATATATCGCAAGATACGTGATCTGCGTTGCAGGATGGCAGGACGCAAGGTGGCAATCTATAATTGTGCACGAGCTTTGGATGATAATGACATATACATACTGCAAATGTTCGATACCTCTCCGTCGGGCCTTTTGGTAAAGGCTTATCGGCAAACCGAGTCAGTCGAGTATTTTATGCCCATCACGGAAAGCGAGTTGGATAATGCTGCCTTAAGCCGATCGCAACAGGCCCTGTCCAAGCTTGCGGAATCTCTCTCTCTCGTAGAACTGAGCGGTAAACTGGTTTTGATGTCTTCGATCACAGGTATCATCAAACCTAAGGTACTGCCAAGTGGAGATGGTGTGCGACAATTCATTGGTCGGACAAAAGCCGGTAGGGACACCTTGTCTGACTTTCTCTCCGAGGCCCTTTCCGAACTCTGCAAAGAGAAGCCAGTAGGCCTCGATGCGGTTCGCTGGCTAGGGCAATGGATCTTGAAAAATAATCCTAATCAGCCCACAGTAGAGGAACCAACAGACATGAATGCCACCCTGCAAACATGATGTCGGACCGCAATGAGATATGAGTTTACATACTAGTATATCACAGCAGAAGCCGTTTGAATACTAGATTGCAACATCTCCCAGGAGCCGCATATCTTACATGGCACCCAAGGACCAACATAAGCGCCCGAGGCGTCAAGATTCGAAGCGCCATTGGACACTTCCACCAAAATATACCCCAATTAGGTGGACTACTAGCACTAGTACCTCCATTCATAAGATATTCTACTACAACTTGAAAAAAAAACAGACGAAGAAGGGCGAGGACTCGGCCTAGCCAAACACCGGAATTTAATCTCTTTCAAGTTGAGCCCTAGGTCCTTGCCGTAAGGACCTGTGTTCCTAACTCACCCCTTGTCCGAGTTGCCCGGGGCCGGGCCACTAGCAGGTAATTCTTTCGAATAAGCCTGAGAGATAGGCCTCGCCCCTTGCCGGTGCCGTAAATTTTTTTCTTCTAAGCCTGAGATTTGGACGCATACTCCATGAGTCCTAATTCAAGTTAAGCTAAATTACCCTGCGGATCTTAATACTGCGTGGAGACTTTGAAATTTATAGGGGGGTCGAGCGCAATAGTCGACGTTGATTTTATTTTTGGCGCAATGCGCGTACAGCCACGCGCCGGCCGAATGGCGGGAAATTTTTTACTGAGGCGCAGGTTCCGTATGCTAAAATAATGGGCTGTGCGCATTTTGGTGGATTGCGGGCAACCTCGTGCTGAGAAAGCAGCTGCGACGCGGTGCGATGGTCCGAGATAAAACCCACCCCAAACCCAAATCGCCCCTGAGACGTATAAATTGAACCATGAATTTCCGGCTTCTGTCTAGGCCGACCTGAGAGAATTAGTTGACCATCCTCCATGATTCTTAATTAAGCCTGAGCGAGGAATCAGTACCCTGCGAATCCTAATACTACGCCGAGACCTCCACATTTATAGGGGGTTCAAGCGCTATGCAACGTTCAGGTTGACTCGGACTCCGAGCCTGAGTCGGAATTGTACCGGCATTTCAAGTTTAAAGTTGGCGTCACGGTCACGGTAATCATGATGAGCGTGCACCGTGACAGCCACTGGCCGCCGCACGCACGCCGGCCGAATGGCGGCAGGTTTTCGTTGAGGCACAGATCCCATATGATAATAAAGGGCTGTGCCGCAATCATCATGATGGCATGATGATGATGTGGCGTTGCCTAGCCCAAGGCCTTAACCAGGCTGTTCCACCAAGCCGCGCGTCACGGCAGCGCAAGAGGCAGCCCATGGTGCTAGTTAGATACTAGTTCCCCTTGAAGCAATGGATTGGTGCGAAGTTCATGTCATACTCGTGACCCCCTGCTCAGCTAGCTTGGCGACGATCAATTCGCTGTCACGATGAAGCAGACTGGAGCAAGCAGCCGCCGGAAATCGCGGAAGGCGCACTTCACTGCAGATTCCTCTTCGCGGTAAGAAAGGTTCAACGAACGATGTAATAGCACCCGAACTGTAGGCGCAAGATCATGTCAACCTCACTCTCAAAGGAGCTCCAGGCAAAGTACAATGTTCGATCCATCCCCGTTCGCAAAGATGATGAAGTGATGGTCGTCCGCGGTATCTATAAGAATCGCGAGGGCAAAGTCACAGCCTGCTACCGCGGTAAGTATGTAATCAATGTCGAGCGGATCACGCGTGATAAAGCTAATGGTGCTCAAGTGAATGTTGGTCTTCAGCCATCTAACTGCATCATTACTAAACTCAAGCTTGACAAGGATCGCAAGGCTATTCTCGACCGGAAGGATCGGTCGAACACTGGCTCCGTCGAAGGCACGAGTCTCGCTGGAGTTGACTAATATGCAACTTACACAAGACAGACGGCTATGTATTGGGCTACTTAATCAACATCGAGGACTATTTTCACCCTAATGTTTCCATAAGCCCAAGAAGCAAGCGCTCACCCTTATCAAAAGGGGGAGTGCGATTAATAGGGCGAAATACTACCCCCCGGGCCCTTATCCTATCCCCTTCCTTATACACTTAGACTCACCGTGACCACACTGGCAGTGGCACCGTGACACGCTACGGCGCCGCGGCGTAATTAAACACCGCAAACCAAAACTTGAACTAGTTAGTGCATTTTCAAGTTAAGGTAGCTCCCTGGCGGACTATTCCAGCCGCTGTACTCCAAAAGATGCGGACCCCGGTCTTGCGTTATTCGCAGTGCTAGTGGGGCCCGGGTACTACTTAGTGGGGTTGCAGTGCACCGGCACTCGGCACCGCGCGGCCCTTAGGCTGCTCTATATATCCCACTCTATACCTATCACGCACAAATTACGCGCACGGCCAGCCCACGAAGAAGACCCCCACTCCGTAACATAAGCATCACCAACCTTTCCGGGCCCGGTCCCCCTACCAAACTGGGTGAAATTACGGTCCACTTGGTGGTGGACTTTCCGAAAATCCCAAAACTTATGTCCATTGCCACTGTATTTTCAAGACGTTAATTTAGCATGGATTCATCATATCAAATAAGTAGCGGAGCTCACGCTCACTGTCCTCAGCGAGGTCAGTGCAATGAACGGCATTCTTCACTCCATCTATACCAAAGATGGCACGAATTGTTTTAGGTTGAATCTCTCTGGCGAAATTGACGTCCCATGGACCAGCGGTTTCCCTGAATTTAGAGACAGCGCCTACAGCTCGCACTTCAAGTGCGCAGCACGGTCCTGAACTGAGCTGTTTGACCGAAGCTCCGAACCCAGGCACGACTCCCTCATAAACTTCAAGGAACTCTGAGGCAGAGGGGATGTCGAGCCTAAAGAATGCCATAGCAGAAATCTCATAGATCTCAGGTGCCTCTATATGCGACAAAATTGCTCCGAGTGTATTGCTCACTAGAGCATGTGGACGTATGATGCAGCAAGTGCTATGCGGTCCGTACTGGGTGGTCGGCCAGTGTGAAAGACGCCGTGAATGTCCAAAGGCAAACTCGTCTAAATTTGTTGCTGCGGAGGTGTCTGGCGCGGCAACTGCGAAATTATCCACGCTGTCTCTTCCTAAGCTCTCATTTATTTCATTGCAGACTTGCTTTAGTGCCTCAAGTGCATCTACACCCAACACGGTTACTGCGACGCATTTGCTCAACCTCAATAGCGCCACCATCTGAGAGTCCTTACGTAATAGCGAAGAACATTCACTTGCTTCGATGTCTGTAAACGCCACCATCTTGAGCTTAATGATTTTTAGGCCAGTTCCTTCTATAACACTTATTGCTGAGCCAAGCTCTCCATTCTTCAAACAATTGTGAGTCAAAATGCAGGTGCTCCTTTCCAGGGCTTTGGTCAGAATTTTTTCCGTGGCTAGATCTGCATACCGAATTATCTTCAAGGTCCGCGAATGTAAAACAATTTCGTTTCCTGGGTACAGATCATCCTTTTTTATCGATGCAGGTAAGGGGGACAGCTTGAGGAATGTTCGTCGAGACTTGACATCATACATTTCTACCTCACCCTCTTCGAAGTACACACGCAGCAAGTACTCTCGGGCCAGCATTGGCTGTGGATCATACCACTCAACGTACGCGCTGCATGCTTTCATGGTTGCTTGGGCGTTGTGTCTAGTACATAACATATCCATATACGTATCCAAACCTGAGTGGGGTGCGCAGGGGCTTCCTCGGAGCGTGCCGGCAGACGTCGCTGAGCCGGAGGGATCCGAGTAAGTTTTCTATGAGGAGTCCCCCTCGTACGTCTCCGGTGACCTGTAGCCAGCCTGAGTGGGGGATGGGGGGGCGGCTCACTCAGGCTGGCAGCCTGAGCCTGAGCCTCTGAGGGCCGGGGCCGCCGGCCCGGGCTGGTGAAGCGCCGGGCCGGATGATATTTGCCTCTGCCGCCGCTGGGCCAGTCGTCACGGTGGGCGCGGTCGCGGCCGCGGCGACTAGTGTAGTAACTAATGGGACTGACTATGACCCCAGATGTGCCGTCCGCAGGCCCGGGCCCGGGCTGTTCGACTGCCATCAGCTTGAGTGAGTCTTATCAAGTCGCGGGTACTCACTACTACTAGTAGAATTGGAGGCTTCAGAGTAATAAGTGGCACTCAGAGCAATTTTTGGTAGGAATCAGGGCGACCGCACGCTGTTGAGCCAGAGACGCTGGGTTCTAGCGGCCCGAGCGTCGACGCCAAATTACCTATCTTTAGCCTCAGCTTTACTCTGCATCCTATGTGCTCCGAGTCGCCACTGGCACTGGCGGGCATATGATGCTACGATACAGCGGCAGGTCATCCAAGTCAAGAGCCTGGCACTAGGATTCCCCAAGGCCACGCCAGTAGTAGCTCTAGCCCACTACAAAGCTCGTACTACCTGTAGACTTTCAAGACCTCTCCAAAAAAAGTGCAACCCCAAGCCGGCGAACCCCCGTCACAGAGGGGAGTGCTAAAAAATGTCCATGTGAGATAAGAAAAAACAGTTTGAACTGAAACGACCTCCATGACCGTGACTTATCTGGCGTCTCTGCGGCCTGACTCTACGACGCACGCGCCCATATGGGAGAATACAATAATAACAAGAGGGTACTTTTCGCTGAAGATGTTGGCAGCAGAAAAAATTGCGGGAAGCAAAGATCTGCGGCTATTTCAATATCCTCTATATCCGCGGCTGGGTGGGGTCTACGCTTCGGACACGGCTTCGCCCTGGGGTTCAAGGAAGCAAAATGTTTTGCGCAATGCTTGATCAGCCGCGTACGAGTTGAAACCAGAGAAAACAAGCGGTACATATGCCAAAGATCCGAATGCCCTTCGCTTCCAGCCTTTTGCGTAGAGGGCGAGGTCCCACTAGACTTGGATCAAGCCACGAATCGGTGTGGATGCACAGCTATTGTTCTATGCGGTGTTCGGATGAAAGTGCCAGAAAAAATATTTGCGCATTCTTTCGTTGAAGTTAGTTGCGGTGCGTTTCCGCTCACATCCATGTTTGTGTTGATATCATTGTTGGAGATCCTAGGACCAACTGTCTTCTGTGTGGATGCAGCAGGGGCTCTCCATCAATGGGCTCTGTCTGCCATCGGCAGTCTCGAGAAAAGGCACGCTGGTGATGCAAACGCCTGGGGTAGGTGGTGTGACGGGTATCGTGATCGTCTGTTTGCGCGTAGATAAACTAGTCCTTAGCTCGCCATAGCTCATTGCATGACTCGTTGTGATCACTACTATCGCACAGGCTTGTGGCCGGAAAATATCGTCAAATTGCAGCTGAGAGAGGAATGGGACTGGACGTTTCGTTGTGTGCTACCTTTGTAATAGGCTTTCAATATGTGAATTAGCCGCTTGTCGCAGGTGATTGCAAGTTCGAGATGCGCCCCGCAGGTTCTGGGGGCTGGTGGCAGCAACATGGAAGTTTAGTTTCCAATGGTGGTATCGCCAGCGAGGGGACATTGCTGGAGCAGCATGGCGAATGGGTCAGCGATGATTTTGCTCCCATTTGCCACTTCGCAGAAGTTGGATTGTTCAAGGAGCAAAGAGTCAAAATCTATGAAGATTTCCTCTCGGATCTGGGCATTTCTTCTTTAATCTGCCGTTGTCGCCATGATCCAAAAGGATTTGAGCTAAGACTTACTTGGTCCGGCGATGATGTGTCTTCTTCTTTTTAAGATGATGTTCAATGTATCGGATAGGTTATAGGTTCGCATCCGTAAATCCGGAGCATGAACCAAAACGTGGTATCCCGCGAGTCTCCGAGTTTAAAAGGATCAGTACACTACTGAGAAAGACCAGCTCAGGCATTGTCAAATGCGACACACAATCATTTGCTACAACGCACCCAGTGAAGTTCTGTGGAAGACGGCGTCTGAGCCAGCCCCATTTCTCTTCTTGGAGGGTAACATTCTGGAGCTAACCGCGGCGAAACGTCTCGATATTGATGCAATGAATGCACGTGTGCATCTTGCCGCACAACAGGGACATTCGCGGATGCCAAGTGTCCTCCGACATCGGTTTGTGCGGGACATGACTTCACATCAATTGTCGCTGCCAAATGAGATCAGTCCTAGGCACCCTCCTGCTACGATTTTGGTTTTTCAGTCACCTCGTAATATAGTGGATATTGTATGTGACCCTGATGATGATAATCGCATCGCAATTGTATCTGCTGATGGAGCCATCGTTGTGGTCGAAAGTCTTTCCGTCACGTGGCGATCAGAATGTAAGATTAATGATGCATTTCGCCTTGTCGAAGCCATCGTTTGGTGTGGGCCGTGCCTTCTATCCTCTGGTAGTGGAGGTGAGCTCCGCTTTTTCAGTCCAGGCCCCCAAAATTCGAAAGAACCCTGTACGTCACTTTCTATCTATGGTCCTGCATCCGTTGGTGCAGATTCATATCTTCAAGGAAAATCATGCGTCCAGAATGTTGCCGTCTGCTCGCGACTTGTGGTCTGTTCTGCAGGAAAAGCTGTTTCGCTGGTACATGTCGAGGTTAGGGGGAGAGAAAACCTTAGACTTGGTAGGCTTTTGACTCTCTTGCCCTTGTCTAGTACTATTGTTGCGCTCTCACTTATCCCAGAACTGCTTGTGGTGGCTACTCTGGGCCGGGGATGTGTCCTTTGGAAAGAGCCAGAATTTCTCGAGGCACCTGCACCACCAGATGTCTTTCTGTCCTGTGGAGGTCCATGCGTTACCACATACGTGCTTGACCAAATGGTTGTCGCCCCATGCAGAGATTCAACAGTCCGGTTTTGGAAGCAAGATTGGGATGCCTGCAAAAATGTAAGTGGCCTTCGTTGTCGAGCCCCTGAATGTTGCATCATGAGGGCCTCCTCAAATCCAGATTCTATCATTCTTGTTTTAGCAGATGGAGATGACGGGTTGCTTCTCTGGCCCCTTAGCTTATCCAATTCCCCTAGTGTAGTTTCAAGGCGGGCCCGGCGGATTCCAAATCAAAACTCTAGTATAAATACCATTAGACTAGCGGCAGTGGGTGCTAATCTATTTGTCATATATAATGACGGCTCTATGAACACTTTCATCCTCCATAATGGTAGTAACGGGCTCAGTGCAACACTTACACATGTTTATGGAACAGACCGCCATTGGCAAAGCACCAATATCATCTACACCATTAACCAGCGATGCCTAGCTGTCTACGCTGCATATGCATCTGGTCCAACTACAAAACTTGCTATCTACAACCCGTTTGAGATCCATGCAGGCAAAACCAATGAATGGTGCAAAAATCATCACAATGACGGGCTGCCAAAAATTCATATTTAACAAGAATCCTCAGAGGCCATTCGCCTAGACATGATGGTTCGGGCGAGGGCCATTTTTCCCAGCAGCACAGAACTATTTCTCGAGCCTTTTAGGCAGCGGGTTAGGGCTAGATAACAAAGGGCGAAAACTGCGACGAGAATGACGCATCTTGACAGGCAACTTTGGCAAAAGCTAGGGTAGCTAGGGTGTGCAATTCACACGCGCCGCTTTTTATGCCAAGTGGTCTTCACATACGCCGTTTTTTGGCGAGATCGTCGAGTTAGGACACAACTGAAACCCACTTGCGAACTGAAGTGGGCCAGACGCTCGCGATCTATCGAAGTGTTCACGGGGCACGACGCGCGTGAGATGATTCTGCGGCAAAAACAGCTGCCAGCAGAGTGCACGAGCAAACTTTAGACAGGGTTCCTGCGCGCCGGTATCAGTTAATGCGGGTGCCGCGCCGGCGTTGCCAGTGGACAGTCTGAGGATGCCAGTACGGCTGCATCTAACTTGAAGGAATTAAGTTCGAGCCGCTCTTATTACTACTAGTATTACTAGTCCTGTAATCCTACTTGGCCACCTGGTTTTAACGCGCTCTCCTAGGGCCTCACCCGCGTCGAAAGGTAATCGTGCCAGTGACCGTCACGGTCTGGGCGGTCTGCTGAGTGCCCAAACCGCAGCTCTGCGCGAGATCTCCACCGCCTGCTGGTGCATCGCGATCTTTGCGCCCAACGATCTATGACACTACGAGGGCTCGAGATGACCGCAAAGTTTGTCGCGCGCGCGCGCGCGGCGTTGCGCCGTCATCGCGCGCATCATCACGCGTAGCTTCTCTCTTGTCATGATGCACCCTCGTGTACGCCACAAACACGTGGACTACAGGACAGGCGAAGTGTCTCTGACAACTTCGAAGAGAGGCGCACGCGAGCTAGTTTACTTCACGCGAGCCTGAGGTCGAGATGGCCGTGCCCCCTTTTCATTTCAGGCCGATTATGTGCGTGTGATGGGGCGCGGTTCGCCTGCTATGTACCTGCTAATATATTGGACATTTAGTAAGAATAAGAATTGGTCATTTTTTTGTGTGCCCCCTCTGGCAAAACCGAAATGAATATAGCTATTTCCTGGACATTTTATAGTAAAAAAGGGGTTCCCGAGCAACCAAGCGGTCTGCGCAGTCCCCACGATCCCTTCGAAGCTCCACGCCAGCAGGTTTGGGTCGTGGAGCCCGTTTCGCACTTCGCGTATCGGTGGTCGACGCACCTCGTTTGACGCCCGCGTTTACGGTCAAACTTCATCGCACCCCAAATCCCTTGCGGTGAGCCGTTCGTGGGTTCTGGGTGAAGGTCATTTCGAAAGACGGTCATGGTACGACGTCATGCGGCGACGCACGGCGGAGGGTGCGTGCTGATGGGGCAGTGCCGTGTGGCGCCGCGGGCGCCCGTCTGCTGCTAAAAATGGTCGAGACCCTGGCCGTGGAGCGCTCACAAAATGACGGGGCGGAAGGCAGCCAAAGCGCGCTAATGGTCGATATGGTCGATGGTCCGAGGTGCCAATTCGAACCATCGACCATCGACGAAGCTGCCCGCGCGGCCGAGGGCGTCCCACTCACCTCGACGAGTGCGGCGGGCGAGCACTAGTCCGTCGACGGCTCGAAAATGGGCCTACGGGCGGCTGCCCTGCGCGGCCTTCCGCGCGGTGGCGTGGCGCGCGAGGGCGCCCGTAGGCCGTCGACCTCTTTTTGGTCGCGGAGCTAGCCGTCGTCAGCGAGAACGGGCCATGGTCGCCATGGGAGACTCTTTGCCTTCACGTATGGAGACTCTTGGGGGGGGTGGCGACCAAACGGCGGGACTCGTGGCTAGTGAATGAACAGCGGGGACGGAGCATAAGCGCATAGATTTCGGATTACAAGGATGCAGGCCGCTTTGTCACTGCTGGAGGCTCAGCATATACAGACCGGGCACGCCATTGTGATCGACGCCTGGTGCCGCCGGTTGGTGACGGCAATACCCCGCATAAGTTACAACGCGCGGGTTGCACTTCTTGAGGCATCCTGGTCGCACTCACATGTGCCCGAGCTTCGGGTTGTATCACTTGCTCTTCTCGAGACGTGGCCAGGACGTATACCCAGTGTTCTGGCCGAGGCTCTCCACAGGTTGTCCGAAGATGCTTTCAAAAAGTTGCCAAAACTTGTGCGTTGGAAGTCTCCATCTGCGTGCATCCTAAATGCCCAATGAAGTCTTTTGAACGTGTAGGTGTTGCGTAACAATCTCTGCGCGTTTTCGTATCATGCTGGCATCCTATGCTGAGCGTTGGTTTTCTAATGTCGCACCTAGTGCAAGCAGAAGCCTAGCAGTGAGTGGTGATTCCCGGCTAATGAAGGGGGGATGCACTGTGCGTCGGGCATTAGATCCATCCCTCTATTTGGTTCTTCACGAGTTGATTGGCCACAGCAAGGGGATTCTTTTTGCAGCCTTCGTGGAAGTAATATGGCGTGGTGTGAGGTACGACTTTTTGAACCATCGAGTCTCGCTCTACCCTATTTTGTTTATTGATATTCTGCTTGGTTTAAAGCCTCAAACTACTGGTGGTGTGAGGCGCATCGCTGCCATTCTGGACAGTGTGGCAATGAACGGCAATTGGGATGACGCATCTTTGACCCGCCTGATATCCAGAATGAAGCATATGATTGATGCGAACAGCTCCGTACCACCTTGCGACATTCGAGAGGTTCTTGAAGAATGTTGGAAACAATTACAGGAAGCAGACTCAACCGACTTATTTGCCTTTCCCGTCACTGACGCTATTGTCGTATTCACTGTCTGCAAGTATATAAACTAAAATTTCTCATTTATAGGCACCTGGCTATTCAAAAAAAATTAAAGAACCTATGGACCTCAGCACCATGCGATCAAAGATCCTGCGTGTTCACGCGCCCTACAGATCAATTGGCGCTTTTGAGTGCGATATCAAACTTATGGTGGAGAACTGTAGGGTTTATAATGGCCCGAACTCAATCTTGGCGCGGAGCCTCGGAGCAGTTTGTATTCTTGATTTTGTTTGTTGAATGGCTTCCATAGGCACGCAAAGCACGTGCGCTGTGGAAGGCCTGGCTTCAAATCAAAGCATCCTTTCAGGATCCTCGTGAAGTTTCCGAGCAGGGTGTCCATGTTCGTACAAATGATTCTCTGACTATGACCAAAACGATTCATCTTGCTCTTGCACTAGTACTTATTGAACCCTGTTCATTTGCTATTGCAAGTGCACAGCTCCGTGAGGAACTAGAGGCATGCATAAAACTCCACATGCTTCCAAATCAGCGGCCTCGACTTCCCAAGCTAAATTACGTTGTTGCTTTTCATTCAATTTCGAGGCATGCGATTGGTCTGAGCACAACCGAAGAGAGCATGATTGACATGCCAAAGCTGCTTGAGTCCCAATGGATACAAAACAGAAAACTGCTTGGCTGAAATACTTGCTCGTTTGCAGTCTTTACAGCCTGTGTGAAACTAAGAAACTGTCGTGGTTTGGCGAGCTAGGAAACACCAGGCGAAACACGCAGTGGCGGAGGACGACGCTTCTGACCAACTATTTGTTGACCAACTATTTGGAACTCTTTCTCGCACCTGAGCTCGAGGTATTCGTGACCTGAGCTAGAGGGTAAGGTTCCAACACCATTCGGGTCACAGTTAGGAGCTTTTAAGGAGTTACTTTCTTCTAGAACTAGAACTAGAACTTCAGAAAACAGATGTTTTATGGGTTTATTGAGGTAAGGGGAAGGTGCTTGAGCATCGGCCGGGAAGTTGGCGGGGCCCCGGGAACTTGAAGCCTTTTGCCATGGAGGTTTTGGCGGCCCGGGCGCGCGGTTTGAAAGGGCGCAAAACTTGAACATAACCGTACTCTTAATTTCCTCTTTACGTTTAGAATAGAAAGACGTCCCCACCGGTGTTTATTGGCCATGCTTGTGTTGGCCGACGCTGCCGGGAATTTCTTTCGCTGCCGGGAATTCCTTTCGACGCACACATGATTCCCGAGGTGCATAGCACTCCTAACACGTTTTTTTGTCCCGCGCTATGAGTCCATCGAACTCTGTGCCTCCCAACCATCCCACAACTAGCGATGATATCAGACAGCTCTGACCAACATCGAATCCAATGCTTTTTCATTGTTAAAACACCTCCTCTCTAACTTAAAAATGTAGGGCAGCCTGGAGAGTATCTAATTTATTTCCTTCCTGATTAATCATCATGACAACGATGGCCCCTCGTCTTTTTTATCATATCAATCTTCTTGAACAGTTCAGCGGATTATGTGCTTAGATTGGCGCCAAATGATCATTCTTGAGCCATCGGATTGAGCTTGATCATGTCATCAATACGCAAGATGGTGATTGCAGCTTCTGTTGCAAAGCGGAGGCACTTGATCTTAGATATAGCAGGCTCAAGGACACCTGCTGCGAGATTATTGCGAATACTTCCAGTGGTCAAATCTAACCCAGTAAACTTTTGAAGATCATCCTGGAGGTGCTGCTGTGCAGCATTGTGGCTTGCTCGAAGTTTTGCCACGAGCTCAATTGCGTCTTGAGCTGCGTTGACAGAAAGTGTCCGGGGAATAACGAGGAGCGCTTGTGCAAATTCAGCTACCGCCAAATGTTCGCGTGTGCCCAGGGTATGTGCCTGCTTCTCAAGGTAGATTGACAGGGCTGCTTCAACGGCGCCGCCACCAGCTACTACAGCAGCAGACTCAAGAACACGTTTCACAACCATCAATACATCGTGCAGCGCACGGTCTAGCTCGTCGAGGTGAAAGTCATTTGCACCACGAAGGACTATCGTCGTGGCCCTTGAACACGAAGTACCACGGACATAAAGCATTTCGCCATCCCCAACACGTTCCTCCTGCACCAGCTCGGCTGATCCTAGAGACTCCGAGTCAAACGTCTCGTTACCTTCCATATCCGCTAGTGTCACAACAACGCGACCACCAGTTGCACGGGCCAGGCGCGTGAGATCCTCTTTCTTGACTCGCCGGGCTGCCAATGCACCCGCCTCCACGAAGTATTTGAGGCAGGTATCGTCTATTCCCTTGGTTGTGAGGATTACATTTGCTCCAGACTGCAATATCTTCTGTATGCGTTCTTTTGTAATGTCTAGTTCGCGCTGACGAATTCCTTCCACCTCGGCAATGTCATCAACCTGGACAGCAATGCCCATTTGTACTTTGTGGCGCTGGAGTGGGAAGTCAAGCAGTGCAATCTTTGCATTTTTCACCACGGTAGGCATGCCCTGGGCTGCTCGTTGTATATTGATTGCAAACCCATTTACAAGTTCAGAATCTCTTGAAGATTTCCCATGGGCTTTAAGAATATGAATAGCCGAGACAGGGTAGCGAGCCTTGCCATTTGCTGCAAGCCTATTGTGCAAAATGTGTGTGTCCGACTTTTTTTTTTTTGAATTTAGGCGCGGCTGTGAGCGTTTTGACCGAACGTACAGCATCAACTGCCAATCTAGACCAAAAGAGTTCATCCGCATTGAGAAGCTTGGAGGCCATAGATGTCTTTGCTGCAGAAACTACTGCATCATCGCCAAGTTGGCAAACGGGCACCATGAGACTGGATTTAACAAACCTGACTGCGTCTTTAAGAGCAAGACGAAACCCAGTCATTATTGTCGTTGGATGTATACCACTTTTGACGAGTTCAGTCCCCCGCTTCAGCAGCTCGGCTGCAACAATGACCACCGACGTAGTCCCATCACCAACTTCACTGTCCTGAAGCTCAGCCAACTCCACAAGCACCTTGGCAGCTGGGTGTTCAACCTCCAAACGCTGTAAAATGGTTGCGCCTGAAGAATCGAATTAATCATCGTTCACTGCTTTATCTCTCACCATCATTGGTTATGGTGACATCACCAATGTCATCGACGAGCATCTTGTCCAGTCCAACTGGTCCCAGAGACGACTTGACTATGTTTGATATTGCCATCGTCGCCTGTATTATAGATGCAACTATGATTTGGAAAACGACGCCGGCGACGCACAGTCACATGCTCGGCACGTATGTCGATCCCCGATTTTCGCTCGCCATCTATCCCAGCTAGGGACATCGGTTCGCTGCACGGTCTCAATCGTAGACGTCTAACCCGGTTGCCAACACAGATACTAGTTGACCTGCGGCTAACCCTCTTCCTTGTGGTCTGATCCGTGCCTGGCGTCCTAACCCGTCCGAAAGGCTGGGCCGTTCGCGCGAAAAAAAAACGCAGTCCCATCGCGACGCGCGCCGTGCCCACCGTACGTAACGGATTCACAAAAAAAACAACGCCCCGGAGAGCGTCCAGGCGCCCTCGATGATCCGGCGCGCCGCGTGGCGTGCCGTAGGGCTCACGGAGCTACCGGCGGCGCAACGCAAGAGGGGCCGTTTGCAGGGTCGCGCGGCGCCCTTTCGAGG
>JACLAA010002883.1_pt1 | contig 30044 bp, 1 predicted proteins | sample 8027891 | NCBI WGS metagenome assembly JACLAA01 (sample SAMN15724900, study PRJNA655200) | protist metagenome | isolation source: fluorescence activated cell sorting (FACS) single amplified genomes of... | place: Spain: Blaines Bay Microbial Observatory, Mediterranean Sea | collected 2016-01-19 | reverse complement strand
CTGCTGCACGGACTTGCAGCCCTTGGTGGACGAGCCCTTGGGCTTCGGGACGAACGCCGCCTGGGGCGCCGCGTCCACGGACATCGTCGTATGTGCTCTCCGCTGGATCTGGTGAGAGCTCGCAAAATCCGCGGTCGTGGCTCTACCGGGCGTCCAGGCGTCTTGAACCTTGCGCGCACTGTCGCCGGGACGGTTTTTTCAAACCAATGGCGGCCTGTGTCGATTAGCTTTTTGCGCGTCGAGAGAAGGAAAAACCCGTCTGCACTTTAAGGCAAGTCTATATACGTGCCTTACGGGGGAAGGGGGAGGGGACGGCACCTACTACTGCAACCCGAGCTCGGTATTTTTGGCTCGCTCAAACTGCGCCTCCGTGAGCGCGCCGGACGCGCGGAGCGACGCGAGCTCTCTGAGCCGGCCCGTGACAGAAGCCAGAGCCGCGGCCGGCGGCGCGACCGGCGCCTGCTGCGCTTGCGCGAGTGCTGCCTCGAGCTCGGCGATGCGGGCGTCCTTGTCGTCGTCGTCGTTGCCGCCGCGCGAAACGAGGCGTGGTCGCTGCGCCGCCCGCGGCGCCGCCCCGCCCGCGACGGACCGCTTCCGAGTCGGCGCCGGCGCGGCCCCGGGCGCCGCCGGCGCGATGTGCGCGCGCCGCGCGCTCCGGACCGTTCGCTCGCCGTCGCGGCGCACCTTCCACCAGCCCCGCTCCGGGAGCGCCACGACGACGCCGGGCGCGCCGCCCATGGTGACGCGGTCGCCAACGGCCAGATCGTACGTCGGTGCCGCGGCGGGTGCGGTGGCGGCCTCCGGCGACCTCTGCTTGAGAATCGACCACCTCTGTTCGACGGCGCTCGCCGTCCGGCCCGTCCCCAGGCGCATCGCGATGGCCGCCCATCTTCCTGCGACGCCCAGCTCGGTGACCAGCTCTCGCAAACGCTTGTCCTCCTCGCTCGACCAGCGCGGCCTGGAGCGCTCCGTTATCTTCGGTGCAGGCGCCTCGTCCGCGGCGATGGCGGCCTGCGGCAGGCGCCCGCGCTTCTTCTTCGGCGCAGATGGCGAAGGACGGAAGGTCCCGCCCGAGAGTCGCTTGAGGACGCCCTCGAGGTACGCCGTCAGCTTCGGGATTGAGTTCAGCGAAGACGTCGATGAGTACCGGTCGCCGATGATATCTTCGATAGACGGGAGATGCTGCGGCGGGTAGGCGTCGAAACGGTTTTGCTGCCGGTCTAGCCGGCCGCAGCGAAAACCGAAATTCTCCAAAGGCTGGCGGCAGCCGGCCAGGTTCGGCTTGTCTTTGAGTGACTCGTACAGCTTCTCTAGCGCGGCGACCTGCTGAGCGTCGATCTCCGAGTCCTCGTTGTCGCCCAGCGCCGGCGCGGGCGCAGGCTCGTCCGTCGGCGCAAGCGCGGGCCGGGCGACGGGCGCCTGCGGCGCCGCGTCCAGCAAATGGTCCTGGCCCGCCGCGAGTTGCGGCCGCCGGAGCGACTTGCGTTCGTTCGCGCCGCCCTCGTCGTTCGCGTTGCCGTCGAGCTCGACGCGGAACCAGCCGCGCTGCATCTTCTCCAGGACGAGGGCCTCGCGGCCGCCGGCCGTGCGCACGCGGATCGGCTCGCCCGCCGCCGGCGCGGCCGCGGGCGCCGCGCGCAGGACGCGGACGTCCGGGTCCGGGAAGCGCACGGTCTCGCTCTGGCCGTCGTCGTAGAGCACCCTGGCGTGGTGCTCGTCGAGCAATTCCGTGATGGTGCCCCCGTAATCAATACCGTCGCTGAAGCGCACGGTGATGCGGCTGCCGGGCGGCGGCAGCGCGACTGCCGGCACGGCCGGCACGGGCGCGGGCGCGGGCGCGGGCGCGGGCGGCTCGTCCGTCGGCGTGGGCGCCGGCGCGGCGCGGATGTGGTTTTCAATAACGTTATCATCATAATCACCGTCGTCGAAGGAAACTGCATAAACGCCATTCGCTTTGACGGCGTGGATCGTCCCCGGATAGTGGCATCCTAGGTGCCAGCGGGCGACGACTTTGTCGCCCTCCTTCCACTTGGCCGGTGGCGGCGGCGGCGGGGACGTTTCTAGCAGCACGTGTTCCGGCGCGACCGGCGCGGCAGCGACGCCGCTGACGTCCGGCGCGGCCGGCGGCGGCGGCGGCGCGGCGTTCGGCGCGGCCGGCGGCGGCGCGGGCGCGGCGGCGTCGGGCTCGTTGGAGCGCGGCGCGGGGGCTTCCTCGTCGTCAGTCGTGTCGCCCCCTGCGGTGGGCGGTTTCCAGCTGGCGGGCGAGGCCGTCTGGGGCGAGAGCATGTTTATCAGCGCGCAAAAGGCTGCCAGAAAGCTTTGTGTGGCTCAGTGTCGGCTGTGCAGATAGGTGTGGGCTGTCGGGTGAGGCGTTCGGCTGCTATAAGACCGCCGTTTTCACCTCAAAAACTGCGAGAGCCAAAGCTGCCTTCCTAGTGTCTTTACAGTACGCTAGCCCGCTTACTCCTCCTCACGCTCATCCGCTCTCAGAAACCGCCGGGGACTAGCACCGTGACAGTCTACCGAACAGATATAATAAAACAAGAGCAGCACTTACTACTCCAACAACCGCGGCGCCGCGACCGCGAAGCCAGACCCGACGTGCGCGGCCCGCGACCCGGGGGGCGCGATGGCCTCCGCGTCCGGCGTCAAAAAGTTCCGCGTCGGCCACCAGACGTACGACTCCGGCGCGTCCTTGGAGATGCCCTCGGAGCGGCAGTCGGGCGGCGCGATTTCTCCGCACAACCCCAGTCCTTCCACCGTCGTCGCCGCGCGATCTGTATGTAAGCGGCAGGCCGTCGTGTCCATCCCGAAACCAAAATCACACGCGTCGCAGAGCGGCGTGAACGACGACCGCATGCGCGCGTCGGCGCAGACGTCCCGCACCGCGACCGGGCACTCCGTGCCATGCCCGAACGCCCACGTGAGATTCGAGACGCAGCTGCACAGGGGGCTCGTCGCAAAGGGAGGTTTGTTCTTCTTGTTGAACTCGAACTTCCTACATTTCCTCACGTGCACGCCCACCGTCGCGGCTTTGCTTTCGTACGTCCCGAGTCGCACCGAATAGTCGAAGGCGTCGACGCCCTCGTAACCCTTCAAAGGGTGGTAGTAGACGACCTTGTGCCTCCTTAGTCTATTCTTCACGGCGACATCACCTTCATTTCTCCTTCGATAAGCGACGGCCGCGTTGCCCACGCCATAGTTCTCCTTGCAGTACCTATACCCCTCGACGCCCGACGCCACGCCGTTGAAGGAAGTAGTATCTAACCCATAGCACTGGCCCAAAGGTCTATTGCCCGTCTCCGTCCTCTTCAAAAGTTCCGCGTCGAACCTCGAAGCAGTATGTAATTGTGAATGTCTTCCGTCGCCCGTGCGCCAGGTGTTGATCGTGGCGGCACTGCGACCTACAGAAATAGCATCCCAGGCGTTGCCCGAGCCTAAGGAACGCGCGTCCGCGTAGAGGTGGCCGTACTTTGGCAGATGCGTGACCGTAGCGCTTATGTCCATATAATGCGCGGTGACGACACCGGCTTCATCCGTCAATAGTAGGACCCAATCAGCGAGCTGGCCAGGACCGCTTTCCTCGACGTCGTTCGGCACGCCGGATCGATCTTGCGCGGGCAGCTCCGTGTGACCCACAGCAGTTTGTATGGTCTGCTCGCGGCGCCATGTATGACTAGAAGTGTCCTTGACCGTCAGGAGCCACCTTCCTGACACTAAAGTCTCGACGAAGTAGGACGCCATCGACACGGAAGCTTGGTAGGGTGCGGTCCACGGCCGCGCCGCGACGACGCCACCACCCTGGAAACTATTTATAGTATGGCTTCGGTTCGCAAAGACTTGCACCTCGGCCAAGCTCAACACCGCTCCTGGTGCTGTGTCGGCGACTTGCACCCGCAACGCCACGATATCTGTCAAAGGACCTTTACCACCTCGGAAGCGCCGCGGGTCCACGTCTACTGTTGTTTCGTACGCGTCTACATTGTCCACGAGCACAGAAAATGAAGCTATAGCTACGGCATCGTCGATCTTCCCGGGTATGTCCTTATCGTCCGGCAGCGCCGTCGAGTCGAACACCATGACCCAGCACGGGAAGAGTTTCGAGGCGAAGCCGGCCCTTAAATCGGGTTCGTCGTCCAACGCTTCGTCATACGCATACCACCGTCCCGGCGAGCCCTTTCGTACCTCATCAACATCTGTCACAATAACTAAACCAGTGGCGTTCGTCGAGTCCATCCTGAGTAAGGGTAAATCCCCGGGGTAGTCCTGGAACGTCACGAGATACGTGTGGCCCTTCTTCGAGGGCTCTTCTGCTGCATATCTAGTGACGGTCACTCGTCCTAATTCCGGGAACGAGCTCTGGAGGATGGCCTGCATGCTCGTTCCGACCGTGAACTCGGTTTCGTCCGCGACACTCGCCGGCGCCCCGCAGGGAATGAAAGACGAGGCCCGCCACATTGGTAGTGTAGCGTTGAGGTTAGCTAGTATACCGGGGTGCTTCTTCGCTTTGTCCTGTAAGCCCGCCGCTCCTAGGTCCAGTAATACCTTGAAACTACCTTCGGGGTACAGCCCAAAGGCCTCCAAGGTTAATGATTGGACCTCCGAGACCGCCTGGAGCTCCTGCCTGTTCCATAATTTAATTGTGCCTATTTCTTGTATAGTATCTCTAGGCCACCTTAATTCAAAGTAAGGAGGCGGCGCAGCAACTAATTCATCGTTCTCCACGACATATGTAGGTTGGGCGGCCGTATGTGTCACAGAGCCGTGCGTGAAGTACGGGTCCGTGTTGCCGTCAATGGCTTTGTGCGCGTCTCCCCCATGATCCGTCGAGGATTGTGTGGCGCGCGCGAAGGGCGCTAAGTTGTTCCTCGCTCGGACATCTAACGCTAGATCGGAGAAGACGTAGTCGGCTCCTCTTTCGTCGCCCCACCGCGCTCTTGCGGTTTCTTTCGCTCGTGCTTCCGAGGATTGTGGGTCCGGTCTCATAGCACCAGCAACAGCAGGTCTCGGTAAGCGCGGCGATTCGCCTCGACCTAATGCTCGCGACCCGCCGCTCTCCCGGAACACGTTAATAGACACGTTCCCGTGCATCAACTGAATATCCAAATCGGCAGCGTGGGGATGAGCTAAACCTCGCACCACAAGCTCGACCTTGGTAGGAAACCGGTCCGCGGACCGCCACTGGCGGTCGATGCGGACTGTTCCGTGAGCCCCTAATTGTGCTTCTAAATCATGAGCGCCCCGCAGTCGCGTATCGGCCGCCGTGAGCATGGCGCCGTTCGTCGCCCTTCGGATGGATCCGAACTTCCCGGCGTCGGCACAAACAGCTGCTTTCTCGAGCCAGGCCTGCTGCCTTCCCAGATACGTCTGATTTAGGGCGTCGGTCTTGTTCACTTCCACGGTCCCATTCACCAAATGGAAGGGACTCACTTCCACGTGTAAAGCCCCTCGTCCGGAATGCGCCAGATTACCGACGTCGCCGGGCTGGACCGTATACGAAAACACCAGGTCATAGACCGTCGCCCGGAAGGGCAGGTCGTAGTTCGTGATGCTTTCCACGAGGTCGAAGGGCTGTTCTGCTCTAGTACCATTTAACACTTCCGCGTACGCTTGTGAATTGTCCCTTCTAGATATACCTAGACTCAGTCTAGGCGGCGGTGCCGACGGGTTGACGGCCACGGCGGACGTGAAGCGCGCCACTATGAGTACCGTTTCGCCGGCCACATAAATTCCAGATCGCTTCAGCGCGAACAAAGCGTCGACCTTCGGAGGTACCGTATCGATCTTCACGACGGGTCCGATCCTACTCATGGAGTGCTGGGCGCCCGCTAACGGTACCGTATTGTCCACGAGGCCCACGGATGAGGGAGAGGCGAAGCGCTTGAAGTCGCCTCGTAATGAGGAGGCGTTCAAGACATCTAAAGCACTAGTAGTATCACCTTCTTGAACAACATACTCGAACCTCAAGATGGACGCGCCGTACTCGTCATCTTTGGAATATTTGTAGTAGGCCGTTCCACCTTCACAAACTTGGTGGTCGAGGCCATCCATCCGAGGTATGTAACATGACCCTGAATTCAACAGCAAGTGCGCCTCCTCCGGGTTATTTAACGCAACGGGAGCATCGAAGGCGATCAGGATATCCAGCACCTCGCCCGCGCCGCAGGTCGGCGTCGCCGTTCTCATCTCCGTGCACCACATCGATGTACCAACTATAGTCACGTTCACGACGGCGGCCGGCCTTAAGTCTAATTCTAAAGAAAGACCAAATGGCTCGTCGGCCAAAGGTAGGGGCGTCCCCGCCGGCTTGGCGGACGGCGGTTCCAGCGCGAAGGCGCCGTCGACACAAGCTCCTAACACATCAAAATATATAGGCATGTCCTCGGCCAGCTCACTCACGGCTAAAATGCCCGTCTCGCTGACGACGACCCAGTCCCTCAATTCAAGCGACTGGGGGCTCTCGGGCTGAATATCGATCTGGCCGCCGTCCCACGCCGACGGCACGCGGTAGCCAAATCTCAACATACCTTCTGTGGATTCGAGGTAGTAGGCGTACTCTCCTGTTGTGAGTAACAAGCGGGGCGTATCTAGTTTTTTGGAGGCTTCGATGGTCGCCTCCCAGAGGTCCGTCGCTTGCTTCGGGCTTAGAGGAGGAGGCGGTAGCGGTGGTATATATTCCACCCCACCGATCCCGGACGTGCAGTAGCCCGTGTCCACCTTTAAGCTTGGGGATTCGACCGGAATTAAATCAGGCTCGTAGCCTGGTTCCGCGTCTGCTAGACATACTGGTGTTGGTTGCGTTAGAGACGACGTGAACCCAGCCGCATCTAAGGAAAGAGGAACGCACCCTTTGATGCACGGCGGCATGAACGGGAAGTAGGCGTCGCGCTGCTTGGGCGGCGGCGCCTCGCAGGCGTTGTCGCCGTTGGCCTCGTGGTACGTACCTGTACTATAATATCTATACCGGTACTTGTCCTCGGGGATCGTGCCGTAGTAGCCATTGCACTCGTCCAGACACACGTCGACACCTATTGTACCGCCCGTGGCGTTGCACGACCTCATGTACTGGCCGTTCGGGCCCCGCGGACCGTATAGGGGAAATCCATCAATCACCCAGCCGATCTGCGGCGAATGGGCTTCGCCGGTCTGGCCGAGCTGTTTTAATAGACATGAGGGAGGAATGTGGCAGCCGTAGCTCGGTTCAGTCTTAGAATCGGCCAGACACCCGCACTCGTCGAAACTGTCTCCCAGGAGATAGGCCGCCGACTTCACGTATTCGGTAGCAGGTCCAACCTCATCATTGACATAGTCGGAGTAGACCATCGCTCCCGAGAACAGGACGCCGATGGCGCCCTCCCTGTTAAGATAGATGGGATCGAAGGTACTCAACATCGGGTACCCGGCAAAGACGTACCTCGTACTCTTCATGAGGGGCTTGAAGCCATTTAATGAAGTCCAGGCGTGGTTCGGGCAGTGGTTCGTCGAGACCGATCGCGCCGCCGACGTTCGGTCCGACGGTAAGACCCTATCGACGGATTCCGCGTAGAAGTAAGACGTGCCGTCATCATTACATGTACCCACATCTTGTAAGCGCCGTCTCTCGTCCAGTCTTCGAGTCTCCCAGATTTCTAATTGAGGCCTACCCCAATCATTAGCGTCACCATTATCCATGGCCTCGTAGTAGTCCGAGCCGGCCCAGACTCGAGCGGTAAAAATCAACCGGATATCCAGGACCTGGCCCAGGCCCAAACCATAAGCGCCGGCATTTGAGCACGTCGCGAAATAGCTGGGAGCAGGTGCAGTATAAATAACCATGGGCGGTTGTAATTCATCTCCACCAATGGCCCCGGGGCCGCCCCGCCTCGGCACCGTTAAATCAGCCTTGACGAACTGCGACGCGTCGTCCTCGTCCTTCACGATTGACGTCCAGGCTCGTCCCGGTCGGTAAATCAAACCTTTCAAAGCATCAGTACCGCTAAACTCGAAGGCCGACGTCTCGTCGGCGGGCGCGACGGCATAAACCATCGATATGATACGTGTACCAGAGCCGCCCGCGTACCTCGCTTCGGCCTTGCCCTGTCTCAAATCCATGCGCAGCGCCGGCAGGCCGTCGTCGACCATATCTCTAGAGCGTTCAGATGCGTCAATGAGATCGGCAAACAGCGGGTAGTCTTTTACTAGGACTTGGCCGGGGTACGCGCCGCCCTCGTAGTACTCGTACGTATCTTCTACTTCCTCGACTACTTCTTCCGTCCAATTGTACAAACCAGCACTCAGCATCTCGACCCTCGGCGTGAGCGGGTTATTACACCACCCGAACTCCGGCGCGCACATGAGCCTTCTCCTCTGTTTGGGGTCTTCGGCCGGTCCATAAAACACGACTTGGGGGATCTGGATGAACGTGATCTCGATGATACGCGCGCCGAACTCTTTGATAGCGGCGTCTCTGTCGAGGTAGAGCGGGTACCAGTAGCCCTGCCGCCCCGGATTCCTTAGAACGTCGGGCGACGCCGTGCCCGCCACGACGTACGCCCCACTCTGGTCGCAGGTCACACAGATGGGTTTTGAGTCTGACGATGGTAACTGGTCGAAGACCACAACAGGCCGATCGAACTCGACCACCAGGTAAGCCGACGCGTTCCTTGCTAGAACTTGCGCGTCGGACGAGGACGACGACGACGCGGCTCTTACCGAGACGACGCGCGGCGGCGTGGCGTCGACGGACGCGTTCTGCGACGCCAAAGAGTCGAGCGCGCTCGGGCACGGCAGCCGCGCGTCCGCGCGCACCGTCGCGAGGTTGGACGCGCCGTCCGCCAGGAACGCGCCTCCGCCGAGATGGAGGGCGCCCTCGGCCCCGGCGTGCTTTAGGAGTTGGGACGAGCATCCGTGCGGAATGGATAGATCGAATGATAATACTTGAGACGTGTCTCCATCTGAGAACGAAGCGCGTCTTTCGATATGATCGGTGAACCCGCCCACGTCGATGAAGCCGCCGTACATCTTGGCCGCCATGTCCCTTCTTACGGGGTTGGACGTGGTCAGCGTGATTGGAACTGAGGCGCCCGGCGCGTACACGTACGAACTTCTCCTCAAACCTTCGGCTAGCGACACGGCGACGGCCTCCGTCGGATCCGTGTTTATTATGACCTGAGAGGTCACTGACAACGAACCAGGCATGCCGGGGTGCGGGAGCGTCGTTGGCGCCGCGACGCCGGCCAAACCGGTGTCGACGGGGCAGTACTCCATCGTGATCGGGCAGCCGCCTCCTATCGAAACGATGGCGCCCTCCGTCGCGTCCAAACTGTCAGCGGCAACATAGGTCAGCGAGTCCGTGGCGTCGCCCGCGCGCACAATATAAACGTACCATAAAACGTCGCTTAACTCAAAGGGTTTCGATTGATCTAACGTCGCCTTGGCGGGCTCGTCTAACGCGGAATCAAGATGCAGTAACAAATAGGATACTCCTGTGGCGTTGACCGGTCTCTCGAACCTCACGCCAATATGAATCTGCGAACCAACCCCATAAGTCCCGTTCGCCGCGAAGACCTCTAGCACCTTGAGGGATACAGCGGAGATGATGATCTGCCTCCCTTGGCCTACTAAACTGCCATAGTCGGCAACTGTTTTTCTAGGTCCTGGTACGGGTAGATTGAGCTCCGCTAAAACACCAGACGCCCTAGCTTCGCCGACGTCCGCTCCCGCCAATAATCTCCTATACACACCAGAGGGATAGATAGGCACGACCTTCTGCGTGATGACCAGGGACTCGGTCTGGTTGATGTACAAACTGTGAGAAGTGCCTCCATCAGGACCTGAATCTCCGATCGTCCCGCCCTGCGCGACGAACTCGCACTGTCGATCCTTCAGATTGCACTCGACGTTCTCATTGGCCTTCGCTTCTTGCGTCTCCGGGATGCCCGTCTCGTAGAAGGTGAGAGCTTTGAGTTTTTCGGTGTCGGCGGCGTAGTCTAGGGAGCCGGTCGTCGTATCTCCGTACTCGACGTTGTACTCAAACTCCAAGATTGCGGTACCATTACCTCTGACGTAGTAAGCGGGGCCCGTGCCCGTCGTTAACGCTAATTGTAACTCGCCCACGACTTGGTGGCCGGTTATCACGACGGGCGCCGAGAACGTGACATAGAGCGTGATGAGGGCCTTGTCTCCATAAACGTCATCCTTGTTCGGCGAGGTGACATGCAACACAACGGGCGCCGCCGTGTCCACACTAACTAAATCGCCTTCCAATGACGTGGCCGACAGGGCGACCTCGGAAGCTTCTAACGACGTCACGGCCTCAATTTGATTATTGTCGTAGGCGAAGACGTGGTAGCCGGGCATCGGGAGCGTGAGATCCGCGGAAATCGTGGGCGTCTCCGCCTTCCGCAATATAGATAGCACCGGCTGCTCCAGGCCCGGAATTAATGTCCTAGGGCACGTGATCCCATGGGGCCAGCGCACGGTCATGGCTAAGGATAAGCGCTCCGTGTCGTTGAGACCCGAGGTCAGAGGTAAGCCCTCCTGCTCCCGCACGAGACCGGCGAAGCACTCGTGTTGGGTGGTGGCGTGACTTAGAGCATTCACGTCGTCTCCTCTTAGCACAGTATATCGGTAGGTGAGCTCATTCGTGCCCGATCCACTCAAGTAGTAGGCGTAGGGCGGGTCTTCATCCGTGGATCGCGGCTCGCCTCCTCTTGCGTTCAAGAGTAGTGTAGGCACGCCCTCGACCACGACAGCAGCGGAGAAGACGACCGTAATATCAATGGTGTCGCCCGTCGTAAATGCACTGACGCCGACGGCCAGGCCCGCGTCTCTCACAATGGACGAGTGCTTCGAGAGCTTCACGTCGATTATCTTCGGCTTGGCCCCGTCGATCCGAATCTCGTAGTAGTGTTCCAAGGGCGATTTTTCCGAGGGCGGCAGGTACATCGACAACAACCCTAACTCGGGGTTCCTAATCAGAGGCGTTCCGAGGAAGGCGTCGCCGAACGCAGCTCGACGTAATTTCACATTCGAATCAACAAGCGCACGCACGCCGCGATACCCTAGTCTCCCAACACCGGTAGAAGGCAGAGGCGCATGGACCAGCGGGTTCTCGTCCGGCACCTCCCACTCGAACCGCAGGAAGCGCGTGCCGTTTCCGGAGACGTACTTCGCGAACGTAAAGTTGTCCGGAAACAAGTCCTGGAGCTCCCTGTATCTACCGATGAGTCCATCAATATATAATCTCGGTGGCGGGGATTCCTCGGCCAGCCACGATACTCCTGCGGTAAAATCAACTTCTAACCGTACCACGTCGCCGACCGTATACGTGACAGGTTCGTAGTTCAGCTCCTTCCATTTCTTGTCGTAGGCTCGTACGGGCCCTCGTAATCCATCGATGGCGGCCCTTCGATAAAATTCGGCCCGTTCCGAGGCGTTCTTCAATGCTTCGCTGTCGTCCTCAATCAAAGGATCGATCAGAGCCGTCGAGCCGTAGGCGTCGATGATTCTGGGTGTCGACACCGTGTCGATGATCAACATCGACGACACGTTTAATGCTTTGGCGCTGCTACACGCGGGGCACAGCTCGATATTTGCGGGCCCATAGCCCGACACCGCGTCCGTGTCGAGAATAACCCCATCTCCAATTTCGAGCGAGTGCATCCCGGCGTAGTTCAAGTACCCGTCGTTCCAGTTGTCCTTCGGCTGCACGATGTACTTGAAATAGAGGGTGTTCGTGCCGTTGCCGTCGTAATTGTGTAGCCAGGCGTAGGGCTGCACTTTCGTACCATTTTCATTGTACGTGTTGTTGACCCACGTCGTCCCATTGAGCATCCGACCCGTCCTCAGCGTCAGATGCAGCCAGTCACTCTTATCTCCAAAACGTTCCTCCGTCGGTTCCACCGGTGAACCGTCAGCTCGTCCGAACTTGACTTTCTTGTTGAACCGTACGGCTATGATGAGTAGATCACCGGAACCCAACATAACAGGCTCATATAAAGCTTCAATGGGGTCCACACTATACACGGTCATGACTTTGGCTGGTTTGGTCCCATCGACTGACAAGATTTCCCTCCAGCCTTTATACGAGGGCACCCTCAAATCTACACTCTGCGTCGCCACCGGTAGGGCACGTCTTCTAACCCATCCACTGGTAACGAGGGCGTCGGCCTCTGCTCTTACCGCGACGGCCGAGTCTCCTTCGACCGCGGAAAAATTGAAGTATAACGACGACGTGCCGTTGCCCTTCACATAGGAACAGACGCGCGTCACGAACTCGGGCAGGGACACCCCAAACGCCGAGTCGACCATGACCGAGAGTTTCAGGGTGTTTTGCGCGTCTTCGTCGACAAACACGGGCGCGTCGAAAATGACGATCACGTGCGCCTCGTCGCCCGCCTCGAGTGGTTTCGTAGCGTCCGTCGAGAGGTCGATGACGGACGCGGTCGAGCCGTTGACCGCAATCTTCGACACCTCTAAGTTCCAGGTGGCCTCCGGTAATAGTAGAGAGGCCGGCCGTCGCGAATACGTCGTCCGCGCCAGAATTTCGTCCGGGACGTACTCGTCCTTCACATACACACCATGCAATTCCAGGGCGTCCTCTCCCTTGATAGCGAGATACCGTAACGCGTCGGCCTTCCTCGTTTGATATCTGAAAGTGGCCACTGGTGAGGGAGCTCTAGCTGCTGTGGCACCAGGCGAGTTCGGAGACAGGGGAAGGCAGAAGGGCCTTGTTGCCACCTCAATTGCGGCCGCTGCAGCGTCGGGGTGGAAGTTGAAGACCGTCCGCCGGCCGCCTCCCATTGAATACGACTCTATAGATCGTAAAACGGCGGGGGCGTTGTCCGGATCATAATTATTGGACACGAGAACCCCGATCTTCGCCAGGGCATTCTGGACGTCCTTCGACGTCGCGTCCCAGTCCAAACAACCCGCGGTTAAACCTCCATAAGTCAACTCCCAAGCACCTGATTGTATAGCGGGCACGGCTCTTACCCCGACGTCCACGATTTGTACGGAACCGCCTCTCGTATAATAGGCGACGCCGCCGCCCTGGATGTTTAGCGTGGGGACGCCGTTCACCTCGACGTCTCGATCGAACGTGATGTCAATGTCCAGTATCTCGCCGGCGCCGAACACGGGCCACTCCGCCGTGCTCATGTTCTTCGCCGTTGCTACTGAAACAACTTTCACGTCGAACCTACCGTCCACATTAAGAGGCCTTCGACCAAACGCGGCATCGTCGGCGGCGTCGCGCGCGAGCCTGCCCAAGATCGGCAAGCTTAAATTAGCGTTGACCGGCGTCCGGAACGCGTCCGGCATGTAGTACAGGCCCGGCAGCCCCGGGACCTCGACCTCCTCGCCCACAGCTCTTCTGATCGCGGCCGTCGGTTGTAAGGGATCTCGTACTAAAGCTTGCGTGTGGATCGGCGCCAGGTCCGACGAATAGTCGCCTTCGCCGACCACGTAGTCGAAGCGTAGGTATCTACTACCTAAATTTTTCGTAGTAGACCAGCCGTGCACGCCCGTCGACAGCGGCGCTAATACTGTTCTCCCGTTGCCTACATCTAATTCCAAGGCGTAGGGCGGTGATGTTCTCGAGGACGCATAGACCGACACATCTTTATCAAAAACGACGAAGATGGGGATGAGTTCGCCCGCACAGATACTTGTACCGCGCAGCGCGCTCTGGTCGTCGCCGCCGCCGGGCGCCGCGTATAACGCCGCCCTTACGTCCAAGATTTGCGGGGGCGTCTCTTCGTACAGTTGCGAAGAAAGAAGCGCCTCGTTGACTTTCGTACGCATGGATTCCAAGCCAGCCGGCGTCTCCGGCTCATCAGAATCTCTTCGCAAATAGCCCTCTTCCGCAACCTTCAGGGCACCGACTTGGACGCTCCCGAAGCTCCCTTCGATGTATTGCACCCGCAATTCTGCGGAAGAGGAAGAGGAGAAGGCGACGTCGTCCAGCGAACCGCCCAGAGGGGCTGTAAAACTAAAACCGGGCACCCAGACGTTTAGCGAGTCGCCCGGTTCCAGGGAGGACGTGGGCGCCACCTCGAGGATCATCGTACTCAAGGAGTTCGCCGTCGACGGCTCGAAAGCTATTGAAGCGTTCGAGAAGGTGCCGTAGGAGGGGGCGGCGTCGAGCGGCACGGGATTTAATGCGCCGCCCGTGCAATTACTGGAGATGGTCGCCGTGAGGCCGACGGGGCCCTTTGGTAGGCCCTGAGGGGGCGGTCTCAAACCATAAGAAGCACCTAGTGTCAACGTGCGCGGTCCCGCGGCCGCATTAGACGACGCCGTGAGGACGACCTTGGCTTGGTCCGTGCCGCCGCCCGTAAACGCAAAGTCGAAGGTCGCCGAAGGCAAGCGCGGCTTCTCCGCGTCCGCCCCGGCGTAGTCGACCTTGGCTTCGTCATTTACGTCGTCGCCGCGGAAGTTTGGTAGTGAGAATGTGATTGAATCGTCTTCCTTCAAATCGCAGCTACTGTCGAAGGTCAAGGCTAATTCAACCGAAGCGTCGAGCGCGGGCGCCGTATCTAACAAAGAGTTGGCTGGCTCGCCCGGGATGCCGATCGACGCGTCCCGCGCGCCGCCGCTGTATCCATAAATATCGACGGAGGCCCCCTGCAGGCCGAAGCGCGGCGCGCCGCGTAATACGGTTGGCGGCAGCGGGCAGTTTGATGACGTGGACGAGAGCGTGATGCGGTCGTCAAGACCTTCCGCCCTATAGGGTCGCAGGCGGTCCTCCGGCGGGAGCAGATCCACACCACCTTCTAAAGCAGTGGCGATCGCCACCGCCGCGAAGCCGTCCCGCGGCAACCCCTCCGTGGCGTTCAGTCTCAAAACGACCCCAAATTCGCCCTCGCGCGGCCGCGCTGTGCTTAAATAGCTGGATGCGACGCTCACAAATTGGGCCTGCCACCGCGTGTCGACCGGGAGGCCCCTATTGATAGGGACCCACGGCATCAACTGGTCGGGGTTCGACAACCGGAAGCGCGGCAGCCAGACCTCGACCTCGTCGCCGGGGGCCAAGTCCTCCGACAGCCGGAACTGCACGTAGATATTGAGGGGGAGGTCCTTTCTGATGGATGTGTCGGCACCCGTCGGCCGACGTATCCTAAAGGACGTCGCGTCGTAGGCCAGCGAATAGGCACGAAGGTGTTCCGCCGCGGGGGTCCTCGAAAAGGCACGATTCTTGAAGGTGTCCGCCAGATCGAACCGCTCCATGACGGTATCGACGGCGCCTCTCCCAATCCAGACGGACGCGTTGACCGGGTCGATCAACGAACAGACCGGCGTCGGGAAATGTACATCTACCGAAGCGACCCAGTCCCTCTCATTTGTTGATGCGGTGCCCCGCGGCGCCAGATGCAACGCGACGTCGTTGTACGAACTCAGGCCGTACGCCGGCGCGACGACATCCGAAGGTACAATAATCTCGTAATTCAACTGCCGCAGCTCGGTCTTCGCCGTCAGCTCCAACGCCGCGGCGCCCGTGAGGACGGCACTGAAATTCGCGCCATCACTACCGCCGATGGTCAACGAAGCCCTCGCTTGGGACGCCAGCGCCGTCGCCGCGGCGCCGCGCGGCAGCCAGCCTGGTAATGATAATAGTACAATACCATCCTTCTTTATGAAACCATTATTGGCGCCGTCGGTGGACGTGTTCCACGTGAGCGTGAAGCCCGACGCGTCGCCGACGACCGGGCGCGGGGCGTGGAAGGCGAGCTGAGCAAAGTGGATGGCCGGGAGGCGCACGTCCATGCTCTGCACCGGCGTGAAGGCCGCGGACTTGTCCTGTATTTGATACGAGACGCTCGGGCCGGCGCCGTCGCCCAACCGGGGCGGTTTTAACCCGAAGCGGGCCGGCATCTTCAGGACGAACTCCGTCTGCGCTTGCCTCGCCCGCGGTAATTTAGCAAGATACAAAACCTGGTCGTCGACGTCGAACGACACGTTCGCCAGAGCAGTTGCCCTTCCGGCGAAGACGCGCGCCGTGCCCGTCTTGTTGTTTTGGCCTGCAAGCGTCCAGCCCGGCAGGTGCCACTTGATCTTCCCCCCGAAAAAGGACTGGCCGTAGGCCCATTTGAGCTCGAACGCTGATACTTCTCCAACGCGCGCTTCAGTATCATAGGTCAGCGTCGAGGACGATAGGCCGATGGGTTCGACGCTGCTCAGAGGAACAAACTCCCTCAGCGAGCATCCTTCGCCGTTGATGTCGTCTATTTTCAATACAAAGTCCTTCTGATCGAGGTACGAACTGCCTTGCGGGAGCTTGACCTGGTACAGCGCCACTTTTATGGAGGAAAGCGGCACGAACGGTCTTATATAAATGCGCAGGTAGGAGTCCGTGTTATTGCGCGAGAGGATCCGATCGAGCGTCACGTTGCCGTCGTCCATCTCAGCATATGTGGCACTGTGGTTCGCGTAGTTTGGCAGGCGCACTTCGATGCGCGAGCTGGAAGATGCCGCCCGCGTCAATTTGAGATCTAGTAAAATGTCGCGCAGGGTCCCGGGTTCGGGGGCCGTGGCGCCTTCTATCTCAAGCGAGCCCTTGGATAACGCGCAGACGGGCCGCCGCACGGTCAGGGCCGTGGCGGCGACGGCGCCGTGCGCCGCCTCGACCGAAACATGAGCATCGACGTCGTCTTCAACAATTCCTGAGGAAGGCGGGCCGAGGCCCGCCGTCGCCGGGAGGGTCAGGCGCACGAATTGCTTCGCTTTGACGTCCTGGAGGACCGTGAAGGTCGCCGTCGTACCAGCTATGCGCGCAGACACCTTATCGGCGTCCACACCCAGCACCTCTGTCGTAGAAACACCCGTCGAGGACGCTGAACCAAAGTCGATCGTAATAATATCGTGCTCGACGAGCGGCGCGACGAATTGGAGGAGGATGTCCACATCCGCCGGCGCGCCTGCCTTAGCGTCGGCGCCGAAGTCGAGCGTCCCATTGAGTAACGCGCCGACGGGCGTCGTGTCCGCCGTAGGGTTGTGCTCGACGTTATCCAAGGCCACGTTCCCTATATCATAGCCGTAATCGTCTTGAATAGCACCGATCTTCTGATTTAAGGCAGCGTGCACTTTTACGGGGTCCGCGAGCCACTCACTCACGCCGCCGGGGCTCCAGACCGAGTCCTCGAGGTTGGCTCTTAGAGCTAAGCCCGTTGCAGGCACTTTGAGATCTGACTCGATGATGGCCTCGATGGGCGCCTTCTTCGCGACGCGGCCGTTCAGGGTCATTCGGACAATCTTTCGAGAAGCGTACCAGTGCAACGTTACTGTAGATGGAGCCACGTCCGCCACGAGGGCTTTATCGGACCCAGGTCCATCCAAACCGGAAAATTCGATATAATCCCCGGCCAGCCCGTCCTCGGAGAAGGCCGCCGTCAGGACGACCCTCGCCGTGTCGCCCGCCTTCGCCCGGCCTCCATCTAATGAAGTCACGAACGCCTGGGCGAAGGCGACTCCATACCCCGGCGTCTTGATGGGCGCCGGCCGCGCGCGCGCCGTCTTGCAGTTCGGGCACGCCAGTGTTATAAAAGGCTCGTCGAAGCGTAGTGAGGAGGTGGGCATCGTCAGACCTCTTATTGAGATGCCGCCGGGCTGGCTCGCGGCGCAGCCCCGCGTCACTAGCAGAGTCAGCGTGCTGTTGGCCCATCCTAAAGTTTCATTGAAACCGAGCTCGAACTCGCAGCTATCCTCGTCGTCTTCGTAGTAGTGCTCCTCGATTTTTACGGTACTGTTCAGGGCCTCGAAGCCCCCGAGGCGCGCCTCCAAAACATCGCCTTCGATTAAAGGAGAGGAGTAGGTGAAGTTGAGCTCGACCCGCGTGTCGCTGCCGGGGGCCGGCGGGGCCGCGTCTCTATCAAAAGCGCAGCACGGCCGCGTGTAGGCTAATGACGCGTTCAGCGCGCCGATACCCACGAATAAACTTTGTTTGTTTTTCCTGAGCTTGAGCGGCGCGGTCGCACCGCCGAGGGACGTCGGCGCGAGCGGCGCGCCGTACGCGAGGTCCACCATCGACAGCTTGGGCCCTTCCTCCGGGATGCCCAGCTCCCTTATTATACGTAGGCCGGCGCTGCGTCCTACCTCTAAACCAGAAGCGGTCGTGGCCTCGACGGCCGGCGCGAAGAGTAATGTAGAACCCTCGTCGTCGCTCCGGATTTCGTCGAGGGACCAAATACCGTCACTAGATAACAGGGGAGCCGGATCCTGCGAAGAACAGGCCTGCACGTTCGGCAAAAACAACCGCACCCTCCCACCGGGCGCCACGGTCCGCACGAAGCTGAACGACAGATTCAGCGCGACGACGACGCCGACCGCATCAGATGGGTCGAGGACGAGTTGTGCCGATTCAAGGGCGTTCATGCGCGGGCCGCCGTCGGCCAAGGGTGTACTTGATACCAACACCTCCTCATTTGCATCTAACAGAGACGCCTCGAACTGCTTCCTGGAAGACGCCGTGATGTCCACGGGCGCGGCCAACCCATCAACAGTCACCAGGTACCCTTGCGGTCTAGGCACTAATGGTGCTAGCGCATAGAGGGATAGGGTACCGTTGAGCGTGGCGTTGTTCTCCGAGGTCTGGTCCGTGGTCTCCCACTCCCAGTCCCGTTCCTTCAGACCGCCCCACCTCCCGATGAAGTAGGCCGCGTCCCGACCGGACAGTACCAGATCCCTCGAATCGTCCGAGCCGCTCCTCAGGATATCTGCTCGTTCACGGGGATCGAGGAAGCCCGGCAACACAAGTTGCACCTCGCCATAGATATGTATTGGTGGTCTATATCTCCACTCTATCTTCGCGTCGACGGACACGCGTCTTCGTGGCAGCGTCCGGTTGCGGGACTCGATCAGTTGGATGGGCGCGGCGATGCCGAAGGACACGTCGATACCCGTCGGGGCGCCCGGCGTCGCGGCGCCGCCCTTGAAAGATAACGAGGCCCATGCCAAACCCGAGCCCTTCAAGGTCTCGACGGGCTGCGGGTCCGCTCGGATGCCTCGTCCGTCAAACTCGAGGGTGGCGGCGTCGAAGGACGCGTTCCTGTGGAGGGGCATGCGCTCGTCCCTCCGTAACCACCCTCCACTATCGTCGACGCTGTAGACGGCTGTTGCGGGTAGTGTCAGACTGTTGTTCGCGTCGAGCACGAATCTCACATAAGTCAGCGCGGCGATGGTCCGGTCAATCGTGGCGTTGACGACGAGCGAGCCTTTCTTCACAGATGCACTAACCAAACCGAAGCCGTCCGTCGCGTTGCCCAGGACGCAGCCCCGGCATTCGCCTCCATAGGAACCGGACCGGGGGTGCAGCCGTAGCGTAACGACGTCGCCTGGTAATAATTGTTCAGAGGGCGCGAAGGACACATCTATAGATGTTGCCGTTCCCGGCAGGGCGGCCTCGAAGCGCACGGCGGCGCCCACGAAGGCGAGCAGGGCCGGTTTTAACGATACGTAGGCCGGGACCACTGGTGATGCGTCCGGCGTATCTGAAGTCCAGTTCACCGGTCGATCAGATAGTGACGCGCCCATTCGAAGCCGAGAGTAGGGCGACCTAGCTGACCACACCCGCGGTTGTAAGGACGTCGCACCGGACACGCCGACGCCATAGACCGGCGTGGCGACCCTTGGTATGCTTATGGACAGCGTCTCGTTCGCTTCGATCGAGCCATTGATAACTTTCAAAATGAACGACGACCCGGGCTGCGCGTCCCGTTTGAGGGTGATGACCTCCTCCGCGTCGATAACGACCTGAGCGTCCGGCGGGTCCAACACGTCGCATTCCTCGCCCACCCGATCGACCGCCGGCCGCAATTTCAGCGGCGAGCAGTGCGCCGCCGCGAACTCGACCACAAATCTATAACCGTTCGCGCGTGCATAGGTCAAGACCTTTCTAACACCACCAATAGCCCTCACTTCAGATAACTGGTTGAGCTGATTCCTCACGGAGCGTGTCCCGCCATCTCCGGCGTCGTACTGGATGCAGCCCGTCCTTGCGCTACCATAGAGCAGCTGGAAGGCGCCGCCCTTCATCTGGGTTGAGGCGTCGACGCCCACGTCGATCGTCTGGAAGAGTGAGCCCGCGCTCCGCGTCATGAAGCCGCCGTCGCTTAACGCACCGGCGAGGCCGCCGCGTCCTGTCAGAGGGTATCCATAATAATCCACGTCGACGTCCACGGAACTTCCTCCCACAAAGGCTCCATCAGAGTTCGCTTCGACGACCGCGCACGTTTCGTTGGTCTGTTCGCTGTCTTTTCTCTTCAGGCCGCCCTTTATGTTATCACACCGTAGCTCCACACAAATATCTGTTGAAAGTAAAGCGTGGCCGCCGGCGCCCGTCTCCACGATAAAACGACGACGCCATCCCTCACCACTTCGCACGGGCTGCTCCGAGACGCGCGGCGCCAAGTGGCCGTGCGTCGCCCCTAGAGCGGCTTGGATCGACGCCGCGGAGGCGTTGCTAGCTTGAATACAAGGATCCGTCTCCAGGACGGACCCTAGAGCTACTCTAAACGAACCTCCTGTGATTGACGGTGGCGTGTCGGGAGAAGCCCACCTTCGCAAGATAATCAAATCTAAGGTCTGGCGTCTATGCGAATGGACGCCCGTCTGTCTTGATAACGAAGCTTTTAACGCTTCTGGCCTTCTTGTATTCACCGATAGGGCGAACAATCCCACCCCAAACCCTCCGAGGGACATCGGGCCACCCCTTGCAGGTAACGTCGTGTTCGCCTTGAGGACAGGTCTGTCAGATAACCGCCACATGGACCCCTTTAACGAAAATGACGTGTCGTAGTCCGCCCGCACCGTACCCAGAGGCGCCCTCACCACGTAGTCGAAGCGGATGATAGACGTCCCGGAGCCCGCCGCGTACCTCGCGCTGATCAAGCGGTGTGCTCGATCATGGCCGCGGAACGGCGAGTCCTGGCCGTCGCCTATCGTGAGTTCCAGGCGAGGCGCCTCATCTAGGTAAGGCTTGGTCGCGGGAAATGCGACGTCGCCAGCTACAACAACGGCGGCGTCGTACCGCACGAACACCCTCAACACGTCGCCCGCCGCTAAAGGAGCGGTTTGGACATCACTGGAATCCGCGTCGACTTTCAGGATCTCCGGCATCGCCGACGTCACTACCACGTTTGATGTCTTGGAGAGCGTCCCTTCGTCCGTTCTCAACGGCAGGATGAGCGACGCGGGGCGGCTCGTTGCTAAGGTGAGGGGGTTGCACGACGCGTTGGCCCACAATGCGGCCGTTTCCACAACAGCGGACGCGCAGGGCACGCAGGCCGTCTCGAGCCGTTCCGACTCGTCTCCCACTCGCACAATGTATCGGAAGGTCAGGGATCTCGTCGCCGAGCCGTTGTGCGGCAGGGCCTGCGCGCCATAGGGCACGTACTTCGGCGCGCCTAGTTCCGTTGCGAATCGGTCATTCGCCAGATCCAACCAGAGCATGAAATGGCTCCCGGAGCAGTTCTTCGGCGGGACTATTTTCTCGCTCCACGTCACCTTAATATCCAGGTTGTCGCCCGGCGAGTACGTTCTGGAGGGCGCTTCGATGTTCGTGATGATGGCTGCGTCGGCGTCGACAATGACCCTCGCTTGGCCCGGCGAGGCGGACAGGGAATTGTAGGCCCCGGGCTCCGGTACGGAATCATAATTAATATCCGTTTCGGGAGCAGCGGAGGACGACCTTAAATAACCGACAATGCCCCCGAAGCCCGGTTGCAACGCGCGTCTCCCGTCGACGGTGGGTACCGTATCTAGGTCCCCCTCGTTGTAGTCGCCCTCCCTTATGTCGTAGACGAAATGCAGGTCCTTGGTCCCGCTTCCGGACGCGTAGAAGGCCGTCGCTGGCCTTGTGGTAGACGTCGTGATGTCTAATTCTACATTTGCTGCTAAATAGGCCGGCGCGAACACGGCGTAGTTCCGGACTGTCGTCACGTTCCCTACGCTTATGGACCTGTTATACTGTGCTACAGCTCCCGCGACGTCCGCGCTCACGGGACGGTCGAACGCTACTGTCACGTCCAACAAATGACCTTTGCCATAAACGCACGCCGCCGCCGTCGACGCGTAGCCCTCGCTCGCAAAGTAAGAAGGCCAGTGGCACGCTAAAGCGGCAGCGGTACTAATGTTCGTGACGTTCGCCGGCGTCGTGTCCACTTTAATACGCGCGTTGTACGCCAATGAACCGACTTCGCCCGGCGTCCTCAATTCGAGGTTTACGGTACCCGTCGGCCGCGGCGAATCTCTCCTGATATAACACTCCTCGCCTTCACCCTGCGTCAGGGCCCACTGCCGCGCGGGCCCGGGGCAGCCTAGGGAGTTCAGCGCGAGGTAGTCCAAATCATCGCTAAAGTCGCCCCGCCTGACCCTGTACCGGAAGATCAGCGCCGACGTCCTATCACCCGCATAGTAGTAGGCCGGCCGGAAGCCCGGCGTCGTGACGTCGACTAAACCCGCTTCTCTTGCTAAACCGTACTCGTCGTATTTCGTCGCTACTACCACAGAAGTCTCATTAAAGTCGTGCGGCGGCGCGAACGTGATAACATCACCTTGTACAGACGCCACGGTCATCAGCGCGCCGCCCACGCGGTACTGCGTGCCCGCGTCCGCGTTCGTCAAACCGTCGGCATCCCCATACGTCGACGGCGGGAACCTTACTTTAAGGCCGTCGCCTCGTTCAATGCGCGCGAACCCGAAATCTAAACTACCAAAGCTGATCGAGACACTACCAACTAAACCGGGCGCCGACTCGACGTGCTGGATCGGCGTGGCGTCCAAGCCTACATCATTCATGGTTAACATACAACCATGGTCGCCCTGTCCATCGACACCTTCTATGGGTACCGTGCCGTTCATTGATAACTCAATCAGGGTGCGCTTGTCTACTGCCATACCAAAGTCGAACGTGTGGACGTCGCCCGTCGACCCCTCGTAGTCCAATGTGTCAGATTCAGAGGTGGCCGAGGCAATGCTGAAAGCTGGTAAAGTCAGCTGCAGCCTCGAACCCTTGGGCACGTCCACAGAAAAGTTCATCTGGAGCTTGAGGCGCGTCGCGACGCCCGCGAAGGGCTCGGCCAGGTCCAGGGAGGAATGGTGCAACGCCGCAATAACAGGCACGCTCTCCACGGCCGTTTCTGATAATGAGCCCGTCGCGGCCGTGTTGATGGAGACGGTCACGCCCGCGTAGGGGCCATCGATGCCATCTTCAGGTAGTGTCAGGCCGCGCACCGTCGCCAGGACGTGCGACGCCGTCGGGAAGGCCTCGTCGATGGTGAGCTTGAGGTAGGGCGCGTTCCACGCCACTTTCAACGACGGGTCATCCAATACCACTCCAGTGCCCGTGCTGCAGTAGCTCGTATCCGTAGATAGCTTCTTTGACGCACCGAACCGCGTCGCGTTCGGTTGGAACACTGACGTGAAGCCATCAACGGCACTCGATGAACATGTCTGGACGTAACCCGAGGACGCGCAGTCCGGGCAAGACGACGTTATTAGTTCATCAGGAACGCAGCCCGCGAGGCACGCCGGCGTGAAGGGGTAGAATTCTGATCCATAAGTGCTCGGCGCCGCGCACTGGGCCTCGGTGTTGGCCTCGTGGGCCTCGCCCGTAGTATGGTATCGGTACACATACTCGTCTTGGGAGGAGGGGCCGTAGTAGCCGCCACACGCGTCGAGGCAGGGGCCGTCGATGACGTCTCCGCAGGCCTTCATCAGCGTCCCGTGTTCGCCGCGCGGCCCGTAGACCGGGAAGCCGTCGGCCGCCCAGCCGACTTGCGGCGAGTGCGCGTAGGTCTGCGCGTCGAGCTGCCTGAGTAAGCACGTCGGCGGGCCGTGGCAGCCGTAGGTCGGGAGCATCGTTTCCGGGTGCAGGTCCTCGACCAACGTCTGTTCCTGCACCGTGCACCCGCAGGCGTCGAACGTGTCTCCATATAAGTAGGGCGCCGACGTCTGGTAGCTTACGGCCGGCGTCGAGCCGCCGTAGCCCGACAGGAGCATGGCACCGTTAAATAAAGTGCCGATGGCGCCCGCGCGCTCGCTTAGGTCCGTGGGGTTCGCCTGGTCGTACTTTGGATATAGGGGGAGAGCGTACGTCGCGGGGAGCTTGTTTACGGTCGTCCCTTCGCCCAGGACGTGGTTCGGGCAGTGCGACGTGGACACGTAGCGCGCCTTCGTATCGATGCGTTCTTGGTAGTCGTAGTCGCTTCCGTCTAAAGAGCACACGTCGTCGCTCAGCCGCCTTCGAGCGGGATCGTCGCGGTGGATTGTGACTTTTGTGCTGTTAGTGAACGCGGGCAGCTTGAACGTCACCGAGTCCCCAGTGACCAGCGGCGCCTCGGCCGCGTCGAACCTCAAAACGACGTCGGCTTCTTCGCCCGCTCTTACAAAGGGCGCGGAGAAGGCCGCGAGCCTCGCGTCCGCGAGCCCGACGCCCGGGCTCTTGGCGTGGCTCCAGCCCGTGGGGCAGTCCCGCGCTTCGATCCTCATTCTAAATTCGGCCGAGGCAAAGGCCACTGAAGACGGCTTCAGCAGGGCATCTTCTTTTACTGATGCGGTGAGATCACCATAAACCTGGTCCTGCTGCAGCGTGAACGTCAACCTTTGTGAATCCCAGGCCGCCGAGGCCCCCCAGATGCCGTCGTCGAGCGGTATTGAACTACCAGAGGCGCTGAACCCGGGCAGCTCCACGATCAACCGGTCGTTCGTTACTAGGGCGCAGGACGCTCTCATGGTGACATTGAGTCCAGAACCGACCGTCGTCGCGACGCGGGGCTTGACCCAATGCATCGAGGACGCCTCCAATACCCCGACGGGCGGCGACGACGCCGCGCTCGCGGACGTGTGCGCCGTCGCGGCGCCGTCCACCGAGACGCGCAACCGTTCGTCGTTTTCGAGTAAAGGCGTGGCGGGGAGGTGCAGGCCCGTGATGTTGAACTCGATGGGACGGCGGGCGGCGAACGCCTCGCCGAGTGTGACAGAAACGACGTGGGCCGTCGCGTCCCAACTACCGGAGTGGCCGTGCGACGCCGAAAAGGTCCCCGACTTCCAGAAGCCCAGGCGGAAGAAGTCCGGCAAGTAGACGTTTAATATGTCCCCGGAGGCCAGCGCGTCGCCGTAGGCGAAGATGACGCGGATCACCGTAACACTTCCGGGCGACACGTCCCGGCTCAGAAAGGCGAAGCACGGCAAGGCGCAGTCCGACCGCGGCGACGCCGACGAGGGCACGGTGCCCACGCCCCGGAACGGTAAATATGAAGATGGCGTCCTTCCCGCTCTACTGGAATTGTATCCTAGACTGATCGAGGCGTCGTTCTCCGTCATACCAGCGACAGGTAAGGCGAGGTACGAGCCGTACTCTATGATGATCGAGAAGCTCCGTTTATCATTGGCCAATGTATAATCCGTCGTCATCAGCTGGACGGACGACGTGTTGGCCACCCACGTCCCCGCGAAGCTCCTTCCATCGACGCCGCCGATTTGCAACGGTGTTTTGGATCGGCCGCCGCCCGCCCTTAGTCTTCGTATACAATCGCCCTCGTTGATCAAGACGCCGCAGTCCGCGTCGTCACCACCGTTGAACGCGACGCGGAACGAGTCGCCTGAATTCGGCGCGAAGGACGTCGACCACTGGATGGCGACCGACGTCGGCGCGCCTGCTTTCGGTTCTTCGAAGCTCAGGGCACTGGCGCACAAACCAGCACAAGGCACGGTGACGGGGAGTTGTTCTATGGTGTCCCAGGAATCGTCGCCGCTGGAGATCGTCACGGAAGCAGCTCTAGATGAAGGCCAGCCATCCGAAGGGAGAGCCAGCGTCCGGTTCCGCACGCCCGGAATTATGGTATCGGTCAGGTTGCGGTCGACCGCGACGCGGCCCACCCTAAACGTGCGGTGCGCGCCCGCGGTAATATTGCCGAGGATGTTTAGCGTCACGATCTCCGTCGTCAGGTCGTATTTGGCGGTGACATTGACCCTAGCTGACGTCGCGTTCACGTACAGCCCGCAGACGTCGGCCCAGCAGTCGGGGACGTGCAGTTTCGGGAGGTACCACGCCATCGTGTCGCCGTGCCGCAGGTCGGCGCCGTCTATCCGTACAGACAGGTCCGCAACCACCCTTTCGCCGGGCCGCCCGACGTCCCGTCTATCTTCTTGCTGACCGAGCTCGTCCTCGACCCACGTTACCTCGGCTTGCGACGCGACGAGGATCGGCCGCCCTACCTTCACGCCTCGAAACGCTAGAGTACCATAGTCTTCATCCGTAGATAACGTGATGCCCTGTCTTAATCTAGGGAGCACTCCTGTTACTGGTGCATTTAGATTGGTAATATTGACGTAGACGTTCTCCTCTTCAGGGATATCTTGGTTGCACCTTATGACCAAAGTTTCCGTCTCTTGGTCCCAGCTCGCCACTTTGAATGCATACGGGTCCGGCCCGCCTTGTCTGGTGATTTCTGTAGTGTTCTCGCCGATGAAGGGCTTACCCGTAAACCCTCCACTGAAGACGATCGTAATCGTCTCGCCCGATGAGAGGGGTCTTCCATATCGAAAGCCGAGGTACTGTTTTGTGGACGACGCGTTCAGGGACGCCATCCTCAAATTCGTGATGACCGCGGCTTTCTCCATGGAAGGCACCGTCTCGATATCCCTCGCTTCCGACCAGTCCTCGGTGATCGCCGAGATGTTGTACTGGAGCGTGAAATTTCTCTGCTGTGCCACGATACCTAGTGTAGGGCCCCGGAAGCCGGATAACTGTAAAGTGGTCCCGGCGTCCGTCAGTGAAACTGCGGAGGTGAACACCATTGTAAGTACGTCGTCGTACGACCAGCTCTGGACCTGGACCGCCGTCGCCGAGTCTCCTAATTTGACTATGAGTTCCGCTTCGCGCTTGAAGCCCGGTAGTGTCAATCGTAGAGCGTCGCCCTTCTCTACTGAACCAACGTAGGTGAATTTAAGAGTAGATGTGAGGGTCTCGTTGCCTCTGGTGGCGGACCAGGTATAGGACGTAGCACAGAGCCCGGCGCAGGGCGTTTCTGGTACGGCGTTGCCAAATTCAAAACCCGGCGCGTTGCCCGACACAGGTAAAACATCAGAAGGCCTCAAACCTCGTCTCGGAGCCATGAGGCCGCTCTTTCTTGGTATAGTCAATACCAAGGCACCAGGAGACGGCAGATCCCTTAAAGGAGTGAAGTCGATGCGCGCTTCGGAAGTAGACGACCCGTACAAGGTACAATTGAAATTGTAATCAGTACCATCCACCGTCGACGCCGCTAATCCTAAAACGTGGGGCCGGCCTAGATCCGTCGTCACGAAGTGGTCCTTGTACGGTAACGATACAGCATCGATATCTCTGTATAAAGTAACATTTTTAGATGCGTTCAAGCTTCGGAAGAAGGGCACGTCAATGGATAGCGTCGAGTTCTTCGTTATGGTTCCTGTCGACCCGTAGCTCAGCGCCAAGGTCCACTCGGACGGTTCATCTAAAGAACACGGCTCGGGGAGGCAGGTCCACGTCACATCACTAATACCGGCGACGGCCGTCGTTTTCTTTACAGGAATTGCTGTGGTCGGCACGTTTGTCGAGGAAGACGTCAAAGTTATGGAAGATGAATCCTGGGCGACGCCCTCTTGCGCCAGGACCAAATTGGAGACTGTCACAATTCGTTCGACGCCGCCTCCTATGTCATTATCGTTCAGCACGGTCAGCTGGATGGCATTCTCCACAATTGATACACTGAATCCCGACGATACGAGAGGTGCGCCTATATAAGCCTCGTCGTCGGGACCCGCCACATTTAAGGATAAAGTGATGACGTCACCGGCAGCAGCGTAGCCAGGGCCTAAGGAGAACTTCAGTTCGATGCGACACCTGCCGCCGCCGTATGTACGTCCTCCATCTTCGCTCGTAATGGCCAGGGACGTCGTACCAAAGGCGCCGACGGCCGGACTTATCGGTATTAAGCCACTGACCGCACCTAAAGCGCCCGCGTTCGACGCCAAAGTGATGCGTGAATCGTCGGCGTGGAGACCGCTCGCCGGCAGCTCCAATAACTTGGAAGAGGTCAAGCCGACGGTATATGTCCCCACGTCCAGCAAGCGCAAGGCCCGGAACCGCAGCCTCGGAAAGACGCGGTCCGGCACCCACGTCACTCTGAAATCGGGCGAGTCGTCGTCGAGGGGCTGCTCCGTCGTGTTTTTTGAAACCCACGAGAACTTGCGGTCCACGGATTTGGGCAGCGTGTAGTTCTGGATGAAGAGTGAACTGTCGAAGACGAGGTCGATCGTCTCGTTGAGCGCAATAGCCGCCAGCGACGTGAAGGAGAGCGATAATTGAGTAGGCTCGCCCGCAATCAGAGGAGTGTACGTCACGGACGCTTCCGAGAGCGCGATGCCGCCCGCATTATCTACCATATGGCGTTTCATCGTACCGGAGGCAAAAGTGCCCCTCACGTATATTCCAGCATTCTCACCACTCCTCAGACCCGCAGCCGGCGTCAGGTAGGAGCACCGCGACAACACGCGCACGTTGAATTCCGTACGAGCCGGCGAATCACGCGCGGCGATGAGCAACAGTTCCGCCTCTGCACCAATACCACTAAACCCCGCGACCCACGCGTCCGTGCCGTCGACGTACGAACAATTTTCTGCTGTATTGCCAGAGAAGCCCGGTAGCGCAATTCTAAGAGTATCCCCGAACACAGCGGGTACCGAGAGCGTGAACGCGATCTGGATGGCCGCGGCGGCCGACGCTCTAGGTGCCGCAGCTACCACACCATTTTCTCCTACTGGAGTCTCCACGACTCCTCTGAAAACTGGTGAACGGCCCGTCCTCAGCAACAACCGAGGTCTTCCCCTTATAGCGACGGCTCGCGAGAAGTACACCTGAATATCCAAAATATCACCGGCTGCCACGTCTCTCGACTCGACTTCACCAGCTAAGGACACGTCCAACACATAAGGTATACTGGTATCAACCATGATGTTCTTATTGTGAGCTAAGCTTCCCGGCTTGCCCGGCTCCGGTAGTGTGAGTACGGCCACCGCAGAAACCGTCACATCGCGAGCTTTCCTCACGATATATCCTGGTGAAGCGACAGACAATGAGCTTGTGGCGAAGTAGTCCAGGTCCTGGTTCGCGTCGCCTTCTCCAACAGTGTACTCAAACTCAGCCGTATAGCCCCCTCCGATCACTTGCGTAAATAAAGCGTAGGAGTTCGACGCGCCGGTCGCCATGACTAATCGAGGTTCGCCGCCGATGGCCAGCTGCCGGTCGAACGTGACCCAAATTCTCAATACGGCCCCAACACCATATTCACCGTCGACTTCGGGCGACGTGACGTCAATCACCAAAGGGCTTCGGACGTCCACGATCACATCATTCGAGGCTCCTAGAGCATTGGCCGTGCCGCTCGAGTACCTTGCTGCGGTTCTCGCCGGCGGTAGCGACGCGTCGATCAACGCGTAAGGGTATGCTGCTGCTCGAACGACCACACTATCTCCATTAATATCGAGTAATTGTACGGCCTCCAAGGGGTTCGCGGCGTCGCCGGGCATGACGTCATACACAAAAGTTAATGTATCAGTGCCATTGCCTCCGACGTAATTCGCGAGACCGTTTCTCCTTCTCACACCTTTCGTGAGCTCCGTAGCTACCGGATCGACGAAGACCGTAGAACCGGCCGTCCGTCCCGTCAGATAGACGCCATCGCCCACCGGCAGCATCGTCCGAGGATCCAACACGGCATTCGTCGCGTCTAACCTCAACTCAGGTACATCTCCATCGAACTGGTCCGCGTAGGAGCACCGCTCGAAGGTTATCACTATCAAATTACCTTTCGATGTGCAGGCTCGTCTCCCTCCGGAGTAGTCGCGGTCATCTTCATCTCCGAAAAATACCGTGACGTTCTCGATGCCATCTATTGTTTCCAATTTTTGTTTGACTAATTCTTGATCATCTAGAGCACCGACGTTTCTAGCGGTGCCACTTGGAGCCCACATCTTCGGGTCGGAGGGGCCCCGCGTCTCACTGAACGTCGACGACACGTTCGCTTTTATTGAATCATATAATGTCA
>JACLAA010006881.1_pt1 | contig 30121 bp, 22 predicted proteins | sample 8027891 | NCBI WGS metagenome assembly JACLAA01 (sample SAMN15724900, study PRJNA655200) | protist metagenome | isolation source: fluorescence activated cell sorting (FACS) single amplified genomes of... | place: Spain: Blaines Bay Microbial Observatory, Mediterranean Sea | collected 2016-01-19 | reverse complement strand
TGCACGGGACAACTCCCGGAGGAAGAAAGTTGGCGCCACTACGCGTTAGCGTTCGACAGGTACACGCACTTCACGTCACCGATTCGAAGGTATCCGGATATTCTCGTTCACCGTTTACTCCGTGCGAGTTTAGTCGTGGAAGAACAAGAGAAGAATAAGAAGAAGCAGAAAAATAAGATGATGTCTTTCTTTTCGAAGAAGAAGTCTTCGGATGATGTCGTCGTCAAGAAGAGCAACAAGTTGGTGGACTATTTACTTCCCACATCGACATCTTCGTGCATTCAAATTGCGACTCAGTGCAATATAAAGAAGGCATCTGCAAAGGTCGCGCAAGACGAACACTCGTTCGTGTATTTTTGTTACCATCTCGCGAGGAACCCAACGGTTACGCTGGCCATCGCGCGCATCGTCGGAAGGAAACATTTAGCGTGTTTTTTACCAGAGTTTGGTTTTGAAGTGAAGGTTGAAATCGGAAATAAGCGTCACTTGACGACAAAACAATCCGCAGGGACGCCTAATCCGACTATGGTATCGATCGAGTTTGAAGCGTCGTCTGAATCCGCAAACGAAGCGGCGCAAAAGTTGATCGAACTTGGAGAAAATGGTAGCGAGAAAGACAAGCACGCCGACGAAGACGAAACGGAAAACGAAGAAGAAGGTAAACAAAACAGCGTCTCGTGGATTGAGCGAACAAAGTTGCTCAAAAAAGCGAGAGGACTGAGTGGTGCGTTTTTAAATCTCACGAGATTGGAAGAAGAACGCGTTTTGATGGCGCTAAGTAGTGATTCGACGGAGAAAATAATCTCGAAGGATGCCGTCGGCGCGCTCCCTATGCGCATCAGGCCCGCGGACCAAGTTTTGGTCGTTTTAACTGGTAAATTTGGCGAAAAGAAACCGGAAATCGTGGCTAACTTGGTCATCAACAACCCGCTCTTTGCTTGATCAAAGAAGAAATTAAAGAAGGAGAAGTACAACACAGGTACTACTTAGTTTAGCTTTAAATACAAAGTTTTGACGAGTGATTTGTTTTTTTTTATTCATTATTAATTCTTCGTGATGAAGTTCTTCGCCACGCGTTGCATGTCGGCGTAATCGTCTCCCATGCGCCACGGTCTCGGCATGTGATCTCGGTTCGACGAGTTCGCGTCTTCGCTGCTGATCAAATCCTCGGCGTCTTTCCAAGTCTTTTTGTGCAGCTTTTCCGTTTTCACGTTGTCCACCCTCGGTTCCGGGAACTCGTTCGTCTTTCTATTCTTTTCCGTTCTTTTCGTCGGCAACTGGTACATCGCCAGCGGCATTTCGCAGTGATCCATTTTGATACCCCATCTGGCGCAGACCACGTCCGGGCACGTCGGCCACGTCATGCTCGCCGCGCTCGCTTTCTTCGCCGCCGAGCAAAATCGGCATTGCGTCACTTGGTTTCCGTCGCACGCCGGTAACAACTTCTCTCCACACTTACCGTCGTGGAACATGAACCTCCCCAACTCTCGATCGGCTGGCGTCCCTTCGCACGCGCTCGTGATGCCAATTTGTTCCACGCGCGCGTTGTGTTTGCGAATATCGTCCACGTACGACTTCCACTCCAAGTCCTCGACCGAGTCTCCTTCGCACCCCATGACCCCGTGCTTCTTACAGACAGATTGCGGACACGTCGCCCAGGTCGGCGTTTTCACTTGCGCCATCAACGTGTTGCAAAAGCGGCACGTGCTCGGGTTCCCGCTGGTTGGATCTCCCGAACACCCGGCGGTTTCGCCGTTCATACACGCCGGATCCGGGTACGCGAAGATACCTTTCGCCATATCCGCCTCGGCTGGGTCGCAGTTTTCCTCTTGTTTTTTCTTTTTCGATGATGCACCGTTTTTCTTGTTGTGCGATGCTTTGTTGTTGTGCTTGTCGCTGTCGTCCGCGAACGGGACGTCGATGACGTGCGCGTTGGTATGCGAGTGCGATTTGTGGCCTAAACCAGATGAAGATTTCTTCTTCCCCAAGGCGGCCAAAATGCTTTCTCCGTCCGTTTTGACAGACCCGTACCCTTGGTTGAAACTGACGAGAATCAGGGAGGATAAGATGGCAAACATGACGAACCCGCTCGTCGCGATGCGAGATTGGTGGAGGAACGAGTTCACGAAGCCTCGCGTGGATTTCTTTTTGTTTCCTTCCGTAATGTCATTTGCCGCGTGGTGATTTTGGTCGTTCAACAGCGACTGGGATTCCATGTCGTTTTTTACTACAAGCACCATTATTATGAGTAGTAGTACTCAAAAAAAGCTCCTTTCTTTCGCTGCTCTGTTTTCGTCCGTACGAGAGAGGTATTCAACAATACGTGTGGAATAATGATTTGCGCGCGCGCGAAGAGAGAGTCGGAGAGTCTGGTGTAAAGTCCAATTCTGAAGAGAAATTTTCCCCTGAGACGCGCCCTTTCTTTTCTTGAGAAGTGTTTAGGGTGTGAAATTTCGAGAAGTTTTCGGGGGTAATAATTCAATTAATAATAAAAACACACACTTTTGATAAAAAACTAGGAGACAGTAATTACTTTCGTTGGATTTAATACAATCTCTTGTAGGATTGATTTTAGTCTCTCTCTCTCTCTCTCTTTCTCTCTCTCTTTCACATTCGCGAAGACGTATGATGCATCATCATCATCGCGTTGTTTAAACGAACGACGATCTTTGTTGTCGTTGTAAAAGTTGTCCGGCGAGTTCGTCGTGTTGGTCGTACGACACAAACTCATCCGTGGACGAGTCTCTCAAAGAATCGTCGGTTTCAGAGGAGTCGCCTGAACTCATGGCGGCGTCTAAAATGCACATTGGCGTTTCGCTGCGAGGATCGTAGGCAACTTTTTTACCAACGTTAACGGATTCCGAAACGACGACGCTGCCGATGTTGAGTCCTTTATCACGGCCAGGAACTTCCTCGTCGCAAGTCTTGACAAACGTCAAATACGCGACAAAGCCTTGGTCCTTCGGCAACTGCTGAAAGCACATGGACGGTCTCGAGTACGTTTCCCCCACGCAAAACAAATCCTTGTTCGTACTCGTCAAGGAAGAAAAGAACGCGTTGGTCGTTTCCCGGCCGCCGTGGCAAGTCACCGCGAAAGTCATCTTGCCCGGTTGGAACACGTTCGCGCACTTCTCGACAAAGTTTGACACGGAGAAGGCACTGTTCGCGTTCAAATCGACGTTAGAATGCTCCACGGAGGCGTAACTGAATCCGTCTTCCGGGGTGATGTGAATAGTAGAGTATTCGCCGGAATATTCTTCGTTCAAGCCGTTCATGGAGTACCCGCACGGTTCAAAGACGTAATCGTCGATCGAAAACGATTCAAAGATACTTTGAATACCAGAGTCGTGCGTTGTCTTCTCGGAACTCACGAAAGGAACGGCCGTTAGACCTTCCTCTTGTGAATTCTCGCGGAAGAAGTGTTGCGAGTGCTCTCGGTGCAAAGAGGTCATGCAACATTCCACCGATAACGAAGCCTCAGATTTCGTTTCTTCGACGAAATCTCCGGCGACGTAGACGTGCCACTGCGCGTCGTCAAAGTTTGAACCCATGACGTAGCTCGAGTTTGACCCCAAGTGGCCAAACCTGCCCTCGAGAAATTCGCACTCGTCCGTAAAAGAAACGTGGTGCTCGCGCTGCTCTTCCGGAAACAAATACGTGGAGCGCGTAAATCTCACCGAGGACGGAACCAATTTCAAACGTTCGATCGAAGCCGCGCGTTCCAAAATAGGATCCACAGCCGAGAGCAATTTGGTCGTCCCACACGTCTTCAGCACAATCTTGTCCGCAAAGACGAACAAAGACGATTCGCTCAAGACGTACGCGTCAAACTTTTCGTTCGATCGTACGGAAACAATCTCGCATTCGGCGGCGGTCATGCACACGTCGAGCGCGGCGCGCGATAAGCAGCGAAGACCACCTGCGACTGGAATAATTCCACCAGTACTTTTGTTGTCGTCAGCGGCAACGCGAAAATTGATTTCGATGCGCTTCTCGACCCCTTCAAAGTGCGGCGACGGGTAAAGTTCGCTCTGCATTCTTGAAAAGTTTTCTTTGTATTTCTCAACAAAATATGATACGCACACACAGACGCGCGGGCGTAATCAGTAAGCGGCGGCTCTTAGCGTTTCTTACGCTTCTGCTGCTGCTCTCTAACGAAGGATGACGATGTGCTCACTCCTTCTTTTATTCAAAAAAGGTAAAGAATGTCAGGCGCACTTTCGTCGCACAGTCAACACGTCGAAAAATTGTTTCAATCCTTCCGCTCGGCTTGAACTTCCCCAAAATCGGATGTCCGAGACAAAGTTAAACGAGCAGTTTTCTTCCACGAAATTAGTTTTACCGTATATATTATCGCTATTGTCGCTATCGCTTCCACCGTCGAGTTCCATCTTAATAAATCTTCTTCTTCTTAATATAAAACTGAAAATGAGTTTTGTCTGTCGGAGGTTCTTTTCCGTAAATGTGGTCTCTATAAATGTATCACCAAGTATAAAATGCAATGAATCAAGGTAATGAATCAAAACGCGCGATTAAAGCGTAAAACAAGTATCACTTCAATCAATAACTGAGTTTATTTCCCGTGTGTATGTTCGCGACGAGTAGTACTTCTCGCGATTGATGTTCCCGTGGATGAGATTTTTGTTTTTGCGGCGTATGGCAAAAAACAACAGAGAGGTTGATGATTCTCTCAATAAAGCGCTTGTGGCTTGAACGCGTGTAAAAGTGAAAGCTTTAAAGTGAAAGCTGTGAATAGATGTTCGTTTACTCGATCGATTCGGTAAACAGATGCAATGATACTTCGCAAAACGACGACTGGACGTGTGTTACAAAGTGTATTTTTAATGAGGAAACGCTTCGGAAATATCTTTGCTGTGTGTGACTGGAATTGACAGCCCCAAAAATATTACGTGAGAATTATCTGTTCGCAGAAACCACCACGAAACAATCCCGCAGAATAAAAAGAGAGCGCATACAAAACACAGATACTATTGTTTGTTACCACCTAGTAGTAGTAAAACAAATAACCAGAGAGAGTTATATATATTCTATATTACATGAACGATTGTTCGGCTATGATCGTTCGCGCTAAGGATAAGGCTTGATCTCGAGTTAAGCCGGCTTTAGCCGCCACTCTCGTTTGCGCCGTTATCGACAACGAGTGCTCAAACTTGGAGAGCAAACCACCGTCGACGATCGTTCTCGGCGGAGTTTGTCTCGCGACGGAACCTTCGGAAGATTTCAACGCTCGGTAGGTCTTCGAGTTCAACCCGAGCGGGTTGATGGAGTTGGAAGAGGCGACGATGTTGGAACGCATGGCGTCTTGGAGCTTTTCCAAGTTCAAGAAGGTGTGTTCGTCTACGGGGGAGAAGATGCCTAAGCCACCGTCGGAGCTCCCGAAGAAAACCGCGTGTCTGTTTTGTTTTTGTTCCCCGACACCGATTTGAAAGCGAACCATTTTGCGGATTAAACTACCCGCGTGGTAGGCCGATTTCGGTAAAAGCTTGTCGCCTTTCCACGATTCGGCGAGTTTCGGCGCGTATTGAAAAACGTGCGCGTTGCCGTTGGCGTCCGCGGCTAATAAGGATAAGGTTCCACCGTCAATCATGAACTCAGAGGCTATGCAGTCGAGAACTTCGTAATCTTTCCCGAGCTGCGATAAGGTCTTCTCGCACTGAGAATCTTTCCATCGAACGAAGCGGATAGATTTGTGCAAGTCGCCGCACAAGAGGAAGTTCTTGACGCAACACAAGGTGGTCGTATATAACGGCGTATCGTAAAACGCGATCGGATTTAAGTGTTTCCCATCCCACGAGTGCGCGGTTAATTTTGTTCCTATTGCAACCATGAACGTTCCATCGACGGATTCAATCGCCGAGCAGGCCATTTTTGATGGTTTTTCGCATTTTAGTTCGCCTCTCCACCGAACGCCGCCGTCGCGAGCGCGTTCCCACATGATTGCAAAGAGTAAGATTCGTCCTCGACAGGGAGTATCTTCGCCACCAGGCATGGCGGTACCAATAGCAAGCATAGAGAGTAGCGCGCCCGTAGATTGATCGCGAATTTGTACGTTCTTCACGCACAAAATATGTTCACCAGGTTCGACTGCTTTCTGCCACGCCGTCTCGAGCGTGCCCGGGACTAACAAACGGATGGCGAATTGTTGCACAACGTTGCCTTCCGACTTTGCTTTTTCCTTGCGAAATCGATACAACGCTCTCGCGTGCGAGTCTGTTTCGTCGATCTCGAAATCTTTCCACGGGACTGACGCGGAAGTCACCAAGGCGTACAACTTGAAATCGTTCATGTATGTAATCGCCCGCGGCGTACATCGAAGCGCGAGTTTACGCACCGGCCACTGAGCTTCGATGTGCATTTTACCTGGAAGACGACAAACGCGGATCCCACCTTCGTTCGTGGCTAAGATGAAACCTTTGGGACAGTTAACGTTGTGGAAGGGTGCAAACGCGATTCGCGCGCCGCCTTCACCTCGGGTTGGTAACGCGAGAACTCGTCCTCTGCGCACGATTAACCAGATCGGATTCAAACCGGAAATGAAGACGCCGGCGATACCTCTTCCGTCGCCGATGTTTTCAATTCTTGTCAAACGCGAGCCACCTTGGACGGAAACGTCGTTATTCGTGAGTTCACTCCCTGCAGTTTCGATTTCAATCGGTACGCGAGCGAAGCGGAGTTCGTTCGATGAAGGCGACTTGAACGCTTGGTACGCCAAGACTGAGCCGTCGGCGCGGAAACACGTCAAAAGTGGTCGTTCGTACGCCGCGTTGGCGAAAGCGTCGAGTCGAATGTCCGAGACGGTGTACTTTTCAACTTCGCACTCGTCGTTGAAATCAATGCTGTCGATGCCGGTAGAATTCGGTGCGAGTATTTCGCGACCATCCGAGACGCCGCCTGAGGACCAAAGCTTCTTCAAAGACGGAAGACTGTATAAAGCGAGAGTACCGTCTCTAGAGATGGTCGCAAAGACGACGTTGTTATTTTCCTTGCTCTCATCTTTTTCCTCGCGATCACCACAAGCGGTTCGCTCGAGCCAACCGGGTGCTCTGTTCAAACCACCACCACCACCACCGAAAGAGTCCGTGCAAGCTACTGAATCGTCGTACAATGTAAACGCCGTCACGTCGCTCCCCGTGTTCGAGTGATTGTCGGATGCGAACAACTCCCCAACCTTCTCTAGTAGTGTAAACGTATTCGTCTTCGAGTCTCCAAGAATAATTCTGATCGACCCATCCGAAAGTCTCAACGCAATCGCGTCGTTTTGAATAATCGCTAAAGTTATCTGCGCCCCCTCGCCGCCTTTTAAAAAACGCTAAATCGATATCGTCCACCGCGAACTTCTTCCCTTTCCTCGTGAACCTGATCTTCGTTTTTGTCACTTGGGCGATCGCTCTTCCGTTGAATATTCTCTCACACGCCAGCGTCTCTTCGTCGACGATGAAATCAACCTCCTTGGAAACTTCTCTCAACTCCTCTCCGGTTTCTAAAACCATCGTCGTTTTCGTCGAAGATAAGGACAAGATTAAGTGTTCGTCAAACAGTTCGTCTTTGCGTTTCGGTCGAACGGTGCCACCGTTATCATCCTCGGTCCGAGTCGCCCAACATGCTCGCAATCCAGGCAAAGCGCCAGACTCGACCTCGGTGACGAGCTCCGGGGTGATGCCTCTGGTTAAAATCGCTAACGCGCCGTTCTTACCGTGGCCGCAAGCCGCGACGAGTTCCGTCCGCGGGTCGAGGTCCGTTCCGACTGGAGCGCTCGCACCAACAGTTAAATCAACAACAGGTGAGATGCAAAGCAAAGAATCTTTCACGGAAAACTTGTATTCAAACGTGTCGTCGCGGTCGACGTAAGACGCGAACGTTTTCGACTCGCCTCCGGCTGTCGTCGTCGTCGATTTATTTGCTCTTTCGTACTCGTTCAAACCGACACCGCCGGCAGCCTCTACGGATGTACCGTACAGCAGTGCTTCTAACTCTTCGTCTTCGTTCTTTTCCTTCTCTTCCTCTGTCGCTGGTTCTGGTGCGGGTGGAGGTGACATCTTCTTAGCAATTTTCGTAACACCGCCTTTACCTTTCGACGCTTTGCGCTTCCTCGCGTTTTCTTCCGGGTCCGCGTACGGATCTTCTTCTTCTTCTTCTTCTTCTTCTTCTTCGGTTCCCTGTTTCTCCTTCGCCGGCAACATTTTCAAATCTCCAATCTTTCCTTTCTCTTTTCGTTCGTACCCGATTAAAAGCGAATCGCCGACGCGCGAGCCGATGAAGAGTAGATCTTTACCAACCGCCGCCAAGCCGGAACTTAAAACGGCGTTCCCGGATTTTAGCACGCGTATGCGTCTGCACCTGCGACAAACTTTACTTCCTACCGAGGCAGCACCACCCACGGTTTCTAAAATAACCGTTATCAATTGACCGGTCTTTGAACTGATAATCGCCACGTTCTCCCTGATCATTTCAATCTTCGCCGCGTCGAGTTGCACTTGGAATTCGTTCTGCGTCGTCTCGTAACTCGACACGTTTTTGTTTGAGTTCACGTGAGGTACTGGATTCGCATGCGCGGCTTGACCTTCAACGCCGTTGTTCCGCGCAATTTCCTCCGCGAAGTTTCCTTCTTGCGGTCCTCCTTTGCCTAAGAAATCGCTAATATACGTCGCCGAGGAGGATTGCGACTCGTATAAAATGTGACCGGAGGAGAGCACGAGGACGCCGCCGAGCGGGTTCGGCACCGGGAATAACGAATACGCCGCCGACGGCAACTTCTCTCTCGTCCACACGATTGTGTATTTCTTCTTCGTGCAATCGATTGATACCGCGACTAACTTGCACGTGTCCATTCTTAACGACAATCTACCGCTCCACGTCGGAGGATTCGATTCGTATAAAATCATCAACACCGGTTCGCCGTATCCGTGTAAGAAACAGCAATCGCGAACAAACGCCGCCGATGGGCCTAATATTTTCCTCACGTCTAAGTCGAACGAGCTTCCCATCGTTGCCGGTACGTATACCGTACCTTCTCCCTCTTTCTTCGTCGTCATTTTCTTACTACCGTTACTACTCTCTTTGATATAATTACTACTCGTCGAAGTTTCGCTCGCCGGCATAATCTTCACTTTCGCCTTCTCCTCGTTCCGTAGCAACACCGCCGCGCATCTACCCTCTGGATCTGCTCTCCCAATAATAGGCACGTTTCCAATCCTCAACCCGGAACTCGTTCCGTCTATGCTCGTCGTCGCCGCGCTGCTCCCTTCGTTGCCGGCGAAGTCCTCCCAAAAATGTAAGCTGGTCGAGACGCATTTCCTCGTCTCCGGGTCCCAACACACGCACACCGCTTTCGACTCGCGAATAGTTATTAAAAGGCCATCTAAATACCGCGTCTTTGTTCCTTTTTTCGACGAAACGTTAGTATTGTTATTATTCGTAGTAGTATTGGTCTCCATCAAAAATCGCTTCGGATGTTTCAACACGCACAAATCCGATATCGTCCCGTTGACGTCGAATTCGGAAATCACTTCTAATCGAACGACGACAATTTCCTCGTCCTCGTTTAAATCCTCTTTTTCTTCCTCGTCGTCGCATTCTTCCCCTCTTTCTTTTCGTCGTCGTCTCTTCACCGAGTAGATCGTCAAACGGTTGCCACTGGCGACGATGACATTTTCATCATCATTTTCATCATTTTCATCACCATTTTCAAACGCCTCCTTAAAGTCGTTATTATTAGAATTCGCGGGGGTGAAAAAGCACGACACGCACGCGTCCGCGCCGGTGGGTGGTAACACCGATTTGTGCACCACGAAACTCATTTATATATGATAATAATAAATAAATATATATATATGTGTGTGTTTTCTTTCGTGCGACAAAAAATGAATGACGAGAGGAATTTGATATTTGATGTCTGTGTGTTGTGTGAATGAAACAAATTTTTTTTTTGCGAGGGAGAAAACAAAAGCAAAAAAACACTCTCGTCTTTTTTCCTTTCTTTTCTTTTTTTTTTCACGCGAGCCCTTTTTGAGTTTTTTTTCTCAAACATCAAACGTACGCCCCTCAAATGCCCCAAATTTCTCACACAAGTTATATCTTTTAGTACAGGAAACAAACTCTCTTCCGCTTTGAAAACGCGAGAGCATCGTTTTATTAGTCTGATTAAAGAAGGATATGGTGTTGGAACGTTAAGTTCTGTTGATAATAATCCTAGTTTTGAACAAAACACTTAACTCTCTGAAAAGTTTTCTTTGTGCCATTCGGGGTGGTCGAGCGATGATGATGACGACGACGACTGAAATACTAAGAGGAGGAGGTGTGAGAGGGTGCTGTTGTTCGATTTCGAGTTCGACGAGGAGGAGGAGAACTTTTTCGAGGAGGACGACGACCACCATCACCCCGAGGAGGAGGAGGAGGAAAGCTTTGCTTTGTTTCGTCCTTCGCGCGAAGGCGTCGAAAAGATTGGATGATGTTTCACCACTCGTCGACAAAACGCGAAGACGACGAGCAAAACAACTTTTAAAAGCGGTGAAGGAAGAACTGCTCTCTTCTTCTTCTTCTTCTTCTTCTTCTTCTTCTTCTTCTCGCGATGATGATGATGATGATTCAGACGACGACGACGACAAAGAAGTCACCGTAAAAACTCTGTTCGGGGTTCCGATGACTCCGGAAACCTCCGCCATCGCGCTCGTGTATTTCGTCCAAGGCGTCATCGGTCTCGCCTCGTTGGCGAAGAGTTTTTTCTTGAAGGACGAGTTACACTTGTCGCCGGCGGAAGCGGCGGTGGTGATGAGCATATCGTCTTTACCGTGGCTGGTGAAACCTTTGTGGGGGTTTATTTCGGATACCGTGCCTTTGTTTGGGTATAAACGGAAATCGTATTTGTGTTTGATGGGCGTCGTCGGATGCGTCGCGTGGTCGACGTTGAGTCAAGGCGTTTCGGTGGTCGATAATCGATGGACGGCTAGTTTTCTATTCGCAGTCGGGTCTTTGAGCATTGCTTTTTCGGACGTATTGATTGATTCGATCGTCGTGGAGAGAGCGAGAGAGTCAGAGGATAATTCAACGACTGGGTCGTTGCAAAGTTTGTGTTGGGGAATGGTTGCGTTTGGCGGCATAGCGAGTAGCTATTTTAGCGGCGAGTTGGTGGAGGAGAAAGGAAGCGCGTTCGTGTTTGCGTGCACGGCGGTATTTCCACTGCTGATTGCCGGTGCGGCATTTTTGGTCAAGGAAGAGAGAAAGGATTTTTCGACGAGTAGTGAGATGGTTGCGAACGTCGTCGTCTCGGGTGGTGAGAGAGAGGAAGAGAAGAACGGAAGCGTGGTTGAAGCTGGGAAGGAAACGCTTTCAACGTTATGGTCTGTGGTGAAACAGAAACAAATATGGGGACCGGCGTTGTTCATGTATTTATGGCAAGCGACGCCGTCCCCTGGATCGGCCATGTTTTACTTTTCGACGAACGAGTTACACTTCAGCCCGGAGTTTTTAGGCCGAGTCTCCTTCGCGCGTTCGTTAGCGGCTTTAGGCGGCGTCGGGTTGTACAACGCCTACTTCAAATACGTGCCATTAAAGAAGATGTTTACGTACTCTGCGATTTTAGCGACGGCGCTGGGATCGACGCAACTTTTGCTGGTCTCGGGGTATAACCGCGAGCTTGGGATTAGCGACGAGCTCTTTGCGTTAACGGACAGCGCCGTCTTGACCGTGCTCGGCGAGATTTCGTTTTTGCCGGTTTTGGTTTTAGCCGCGAAAATCTGTCCGAAAGGCGTCGAAGCGACTTTATTTGCATCGTTGATGTCGTTGTTCAACTTTGGTGGCGTAACCTCGCAATTTCTCGGCGCTGGTTTGACTGAAAAGTTAGGCGTTACCGCTGATAATTTCGACAACTTGTTCGAGTTGGTCGCCATATGTAATTTCACCACGCTGTTGCCGCTCGCGGCGATTGGATTCTTAAACGAAGTCGAACAAGAAGAAGAAGAAGGCGACGACGGCGGCGGTGACGGAGAAGAAGGACAGAAGATGATACAGGCGTAGAAGTAGTAGTGATAAAATAGTCTAGCACCTAGTAGAAATAAATGTCGTGTTATTTTATACGTTGTACGTAGTGTTTGTATTTTGGCATCCGATGAGTACTCGAAACTCAGCGACGAAGGAAATTTTTCCCGTCGCAACCATTTCAGATGTAGAAAGCCCCTCTGACTGCATTTCGCAAGTCATCATCGGGGACATTTTGTAAAGTTTTTTGTCAGGAACTCCCTCGAATCGCGAGTGATTGTCACTGGGACAACTACTACGAGCGTAAATCTACGAGAACGGTGATGAAATGTTTGCCCTCAAATCGCGAGTGATCGTCATCGGGCGTTGTCAAGCGGGATCTTTTTGTCAAAAACAGAACTTACGAGCGCAGCGTTGTCGCATACGATAATTTCGATAATCTTCTCTTTTCTCCTTTCCAGAGTCTCCTCTTTTCTTTTTTCCTCCCTCTTTTTCTCGCTTCTTTTTGTCTTGCGTTGTGTATTGTTCCTAAAAAACCATAAAATGAGACGTAAAACGTCAAGCTTTTACCGATTGTCAATTCATAATACTTCCGTGGATACCCATCCTCACGGTCTGTTGTTAATTCACCCCACAACATTATTTCTTTCTCTCTTTATTCCAACCATCATTTGTTGTTTTGAAACCTTTACTAAACACCACTTCATCCAAGATAAAATTCTAAAGCAATACCCGATAGTACTAATACTATAAATCAAGCGCATAAAGCGTAATAATAACGTGTGTTGTTGTTTCCTGTGAGGCGTATCTATGTGTGTTGTTGTTGTCGTGTACTTTTCTAATCCCATGGGCATTGAACGAAATCAAACAAAGAAAAAACCAATAATGCAAACCAAGTGTGTAAAATATTCTATATAATAGCATCCAATTTTTGAGAACGGAAAATCTGCAGAGCGATTGTCGACGACGATCGAACATAATAATTCGTTGAGTGGGCAAACGGATATAAAAGACAATGTAAAGCGCATAGAACGTATCTTTATCCGGAATCTTCTCGTTTTCTGATGATGAGATTGCTGCTCCACCTGTAAAGATTTGTGTTGTGTCAGTTGACGATCGAGTTACGACGTTACTCTGGGGTAAAAAAATTCCTGTGTCCAGCTTTTGGCGCCTGTCCTTGCGTTCCTGTATGTATATTTTGAATCCTCCGTAAGAGAGCTTTTTATCCTTCCTGCTGCTGTAGAAAACAAATACAGTTTGAATGTGTAATTCTCACTTTTCCTCCATGTAATCAATAGATAATAAAGCTTCCGTTTTTGGTCGTTGTGTCCTTCCAATTCCTTTTAATACGATATATTCCTCCTATAAACATAACTGAAAATCCGTACAGAAACCAGACCTTTTTCTGCTCCGCTGCAATCTGTGCTATGAACGAACGTGATAAATCAAACATCTCACTTCTATTTCTAATAGCGTAATAGGGTGTGTGCGTGTGTAAATGCGTCAAAGCGTACAAGCGTACTGTTGTTGTTGTCGATGCAGGCAGGGAATGGTTCATCTGGAAAATCTCATCGGGGGGATGTCGCGTATCGAAGCCGCGCGTGGCGAATACAGCGCGTATCGTCTCGTCGTGTACGTAATAATAATCGTCGTATATTTGTCTTCTTGCGCGCGCGTAAACATCTTTTTCGGATTTCTTCTGGATTCATTTTCATTCGTTTTCATTCGAGCGCGTACTTCTGCGGGTACAGTCGTTTTTCACGAAATCGATAGAAAACGCGGGCAATTCTTCCTTCCTTTAACTTCTTCTCTTTTTGGGTACGAATAGATCTCTCTCGTATAAGAATGAAGCGAGCGTACATGCGCGTGATAATATATCTGGTGTTCTACCCTGCGTGATATTATGAGAGAGTTGTTCGTCAGTCTTCGAAATGGAATAGAATAATCGTCGAGATCTTACCCTAGCGGAGATCGTAGAGATCACGAGCGTTACGTGTTTTGATGCGTGAAACAAGTGGAAAACACGGGGAAGAAGTGGACGAAGAGGAAAGCAGTAGCAGTAGTAATAATACTCTGGGTGCAGCTGATTCGTTGTTGTTGTGCCTTTCCATCCTCCGCGAGAGAAAGAAAGAGAGAAAGAGAGAGAGAGATCAAAGAGATCTCAATCTCCTCTCTTCGCTGCTCTTTTCCTCCCAAGCGTCAAGAAAGTACCGACGAAAGAGATAAAAATCGGACCAAACGTCTCTATTTTTTTGTTAGGTTTGGACACCCTAAACGTTTTTTTGGTCTTCGGATTGCGTAAAAGGCTGAGAAGACGCACAAAAAGATATGCGCCAGGCGACGACTTTGACGACGAAAGCGGCTTCTTTGTCTTCCTTTTCTTCTTTGAAAAGCAGCGCCTTCATTAAGAGGAGTTTTGGTTTTGGTGGTTTTGGGAAAAGAAGTTCTCTCAATTTCAATACTGCGACGACGACGAGGAGGAAGGGATTCGGGACGCAACGCATCGTCATCGGAGACATCGTCGGTGCAAAGACAACGAGAAGAAGAAGAAGAACAACAACAATAACAACAACAAAAGCAGCTGCTGCTGCCGCGATGAGTAGTAGTAGTAACAATAATAAATACGCGCCAGGGGACGCGCTGACGAACGTGACCGTGTGCGTGACCGGTTCCAACCGCGGGATCGGGTTACAATTGGCGAAAGAGTTGCTCGAAAATGACAACACGGTTATAACCACCGCGCGAGATGTATCGAAAGCGAAGGATTTGTTGGAGTTGCAAAAGAAATACGGCGAAGGAAAAGTAAAAATAACCGAGCTTGATGTCGGGAATGAAAACAGTATTAAGGCGTGGGCGAGTCAGTTAGCCTTGGAGAAGATCAAATTGGACGTGGTGATAAACAACGCCGGGATAATCGGTACCGAACCCGGGTATAAAAAATGGACGTGGGACCTCGTCGATCAGAACGAGATGATGGAAGTCTTCAAGGTGAACTCTGTTGGCCCTCTCCTGGTGTCGCAACAACTGTTGAAACATAAAATTTTGAACCGCCCAGCGTTGATTGCAAACGTGACTTCAAAAGTAGGCAGCGTCGACGATAACGGGTCCGGGAAAGGGTACGCCTACCGAGCGTCCAAGGCGGCGCTGAACATAATCAACAAGAGCATGTCCATCGACTTGAAAGAAGAATTCGACGTGACGTGTATGTTATTGCATCCCGGGTGGGTGCAAACGGACATGACCGAAAAGAGAGGTCTGATTGAAACTCCAGAGTGTGCTAAAGGTCTGATTAAAGCCATGGAAGGTAAATACGGATCTTTGAATGGGCGCTGGTACGATTATAAAGGCGATGAGATCCCTTGGTAATACACAATTCATCCATTCAGTCTCTTTCCTTCATCTCTCTCGTCTCATTTCGTTTTTTCTGTGACTCAAAATAAAGGAAATTCGTCATCATTTTCTGCACTTTTTTCTGTACAAAAGACAACCACCGCACATTTTGTGTCGACGCGCGCGCGAGTGTTGTTGGCCTTGCTTGCGACGCTCTCCTCCAACTCGTCCTACTTAATACTAATCGCGTTTAGTTTTATCTCGTTCACGTAAAACGACGCGCACATCGAGGATCAAAAAGTCGCACAGGAGTGAGCAATCCGATTATTGTTTATTAAAATTATCTTATTCTAAACGACGGGAAATACGTGGCCATGAACGACCCGTCGTCGTCCTCGCATCAGAAACATCATCGAGGAGGAGGAGGAGGAGGAACTACCCCGGCGACGAATACTACAAATACTACAAATAATAACAAAATAACACCGACAGCGTCTCACGAAGATCTCGTCGCGCAGCTCATTCGACAGTCCCCATCGGTCATGTTCAACAGTAACAGCAATAACTCGATCGCAAAGACGCCGAGTCAAGCGGAGTTTGAGCAGTTTTTTCAAGCGCACGCTCAGGCGCAAGCGCAAGCGATGATGGCGCAAGGGAACAAAACACCCTCTGGTGGCGGGGGCGGGATGACACAAAGTGGATCCGGGCAAGATTTTACAAACTTGAGCCCGACGGAGATGATGATGAATACGAATAATACGAACGTTGGGGGGTCCGCGGAACAACCGCCGAAAGGGATCCCGAAAGTCGCGTCGTTGGATATGTTGAGGACGATGTTTTTCCAATCCGGTATGGCGAATGGCGGAACCACGGGCGTTCCCGGGATGACGCCAGGGAACATGCTCGGGTTGATGCAAAATCCATACGGGGGAAGTAACCCGAATTTAGCGAATTTGGGGCAGCAGTTTATGCAAAATATGGCCAACACGACGACAGGGTTTACGCCACCGGGCGTGGGTGGAGCGGCGAACGGGGGTGCGCCGACGACCAGGACCGGCAAGCCGGGGAGACCGAGAGGGTCGACTAAGAACGGCAACGCGTCGACGACAGCTGCATTAAAATCGGCGGCAAAAGGAGCTGTACAAAAGCAAAACTCTAAGAGAGGTTCGATGAAAACGAACGACGGTTTAGAAGCGTTGGCGATGGCAACCGCGGCCTCGGATGCGAAGAATAGTAAAAAAGGAGCAGATGCTACAAACAACAAAAGAGCGGCGCCGGGCGCGACAACTTCAGGAAAAAATGAAACGAGTCCAAAGAAAGAGGACGATAGCAGCAACAAGAAGAGTAAAACTAGCAAAGATAAAGATACCGGGTCTGAGGAAGATAACACCGCGGAGCTCGTGAAGAAAAACAGCCACGTGCAACTGGGTGAAAACGAAGAGGACGACGACCCGGAGATGGCGGAAATCCGCCGACAAAGACGTATGTTGTCGAACAGAGAGTCCGCGAGACGTTCGAGAAGACGTAAGTTAGATCACGTGGCGCAATTAGAAGGTCAAATCGCGAGTTTACAACGAGAACAAGCGCTGTTACTCGAAAGATATCGCCAAAGCGAAGAAGCCAGAGAAACAGTGTTTCGCGAAAACTCTGTCCTGAAGAAAGAGCTGACGAAAAAAGGTGTGGACGTCAACGCGATGCTCGTGACAAGCATGCGTGAAAGTGCAAGCGCAGAGAACTTAGCAAACAATTCGGCTGGAAACGCCGCCGCTATTGCTGCCGCCGTAGCCGCCGGGGCGAACACGTTCATGCCAAAACAAAGTTCCGGTAGTATTAGCAACTTCCTCATGTCCGCTGGGCCGAGTAACGTGAACTTAGCCGACGTAGGCGATGGTATGCTTCGCGTTCCGTCCATGCCGAGAGTTTCATCTGTCGGCGACTTAGTCAAACGAACGATATCTTCCGAGGCGTTGGCGAATTTCGAGCAACAACAAGCTGCCATCGCCGCGCAGATGGCTTCCAACGCCGCCGGTCTCATGGCTGGCGGCGGCGTGCCGCAAAACGGAGCGAGCAAAGACGGCGCCAGTCCTCGCGGCTTCGTGCCTTTTCGACCGACGTCGAGTTATCAAAACCTACTCGACGCCGCGAAGCTTGCCGAAAGTAACGAACGAGTAGAAAAGGAGAAGAAGAAGACCAACGGCGCCAAGAAGGGTGCTTCGAAGAAGTAAAGTATTCAAGGAGAAGCCTTATTATTAGTTTATATACATAGTAGTTTCTCTTCTCTGTATCTTCTCCCGAGAGGGATAGAAAGAGAAGAGAGAGAGAGAGATGAATGTATTTTATGTACAACAAATGAATGTAAAAGCGCTTAACTGGTTTCTCACTCAAAACGTAATATTCGTCTTTCGCGCGAGGAGCATTTTCGGTATATCGTGTTCCGCATCAACCGCGCGGCGGCGCTTCGTGTAATAATATATATATGCCGACAAGGAATGTCGTGATGAGTAGACTTTTAGATACTCAAAATCTATCTCGTTTTCCTCGAGCTTCTTCTTCTTCCGTCGCTTTTAAACGCCAAGTACGTTAAACTGACCAATTGCAAAGCGATGATAATCACGAACCCAGTCATATCGCCCCCGGCTTTTTTCATCCCAGCATTACCCGCGACCAGGAAATACAGCGTCGGCACGACCGTACACAGGAGCATTTTCATCAGTCTCTGATTGTTTTCACGAACCGCGATGACTTTCAAAATCGACACGAACACGTGGTTGATCCCCCACAATCCCCACATCATAGTTTGTGCATCCTTCCCTTGCGGGTTCATCAGTTGTAACATCTTTCCGTCGTCTAAAAGAGGTAAACCGTATAAAGGTGCGACAATATCTCTCCCGGCGGGTACGACGATAAACGCGGAGGAGAAGATGGCGATGTTTTTCATCAGTTTATCCATATTGTTCGTAGGTAAATGAATTGGAATTGCGTGTGTTCAAATGAGGTTTTAGGGGCGAATGTGACTTCACTTTCTCTCTTCCTCTTTCTCTCTCGGTCGATCAAATAAATGCCTTTAATGGCGGCTTCTTTGAAGGCTCCTTCTCCTCCTCCTCTGTCTTTTCCGACACAGGTTCGTTTTTTGTCGTCGTCGTCGTGTTGTTCTTGTCGTCGTTCTTTCCCGTCGTCGTCGTCGAGAAGTAATATCTTCTTTGGTCGAACTTTAACGGGGAAAACGAATGGAGAACGAGGACGAAGAGCGAAGAGTCGAGGTGGTGATGATGAGTTGAACGCGCTGGATATGCTTTTGCGAGGACGAGGAGAGGAAGCGACTATGTCTACTTCTTCGTCTGACGAGAACGAGGACGAGCAAAGCGCAGAGAAGAAGAAACCGATGACGACGAAACCGGTGGTGGTGGTTAGGGATATTACGGTCAATTTGGACGAAGAGACGGCGATAAACGTGTCCGTCCGAGTGGACTCGGCATCCTCTCGAGTCGTGCATTACTCTCAATATCCTCCGCTCGGAGTGATTGTAGAACCGACTCGAGACGGGGTGAAAATAACCGAAGTGACGGACGCGTCGTCGCCGTTTCGAGCGAACGACATAATCAGAGCAGTTTCAGGGATGATACCGACGATGAAGTATGGGCAAGGGAACTTACTATTAGGCGGTAACGGCAGACCTGGGTTTAAAAGAGTCATGTGTACCGTGCGCTCGGCGTTGGAGATTCGCGAAGAAGAAGAAGAAGACGAAGACGAAGAAAGGCTGTTACGGTTGATAGATGTGGAATTCGAGACGTGTTTGAAAGCTATACAGAGTAACAGTAAAGCCGGTGACTACGAGGTTGTTTTAGTCGTCGAGAGACGCAAAGCGGCGGCGGAATGAAACGGATGAGTAGTAGTCGCGTAGAACTTAAGTAGTTGCATCATTTCTCGTTTTTGTGCGAGTGCTCGTGTAAGAATAAAAATTAGAAACCAACCATGCTCGCTAAACGCAGCTCGTTAATGTTCGCTTCATCCATACCACTTCCGCCGTATTTCGGTCGCATGTTTCGGAATTTTGCCAACTTTTCCCAAAAGTCGCTCTTACCCAGGCCGGCGACCGTGGCGTCGAACACTTCGCGGTCGTCCACCAACGCCAACAACATGCGAGTCGACCCAAACGCCTCCGAATTCAATTCAAACTTTTCCTTTTCCGCGTTGTCTAATCCCGCGACGTCTTTCTCTAAAGAACGCATGATATCGTCTATTAAATCTGGCGAGCATCGCAAACCGAGCATTCGTAACGCGATGGCTAATCTTAAACCTGGACTATCTACAGAGGACACGTCTTTACATTCCAACAGTTCCGGCACTTTCGCTTCCACCTCGCTCGCACCAAACACGTCTTTATAACACTTTTTAATCCCTTCGAAATGATCCGCACCGACCACGACAACCACAGAATTCGCGCTCTGTCCGTCCTCACTAGACACGCACTTACGAATGCAAGAGGTCATGATTTGATCGCGTTCGTCGATGATGTACTTTTGGAACGCGTCGTTCTCGGTTATAATCGAATCGCACTCCTGTCTCAGCTTATCACTTTCCGGCAACAACAACCTATAATTTCTCTCCGACTGTTTGCTAAACGCCTCGTCCAACTCCTCTAACGTTGGTTCAGTGACTAACCTCCCGTACGTGCTTCTTTTCGGTCTATCCGCAAAGACAATCTTCGCGTCCACGTACATCGCCGCGGCGTATACCAGCGGTTCCGCCGGCAACTGTTCTCGCATGGACATCCAAAAATCTCCCACCAACGCGTCCTTATCCACTTCTGATTTCATCTCCCCGGCCAATCGAGTCACAAACGTTAACGCTTCGTCCAACGTCGGATCTATCATCATCTGTTGCACGCCTTGCTCGAACGTGACCATGTTCCCGTGTTGCTCGCCGTGGCCCGCCGAGACGGCGGTTTCGCACACCACGAACTTCGGTTTCGATTTCATGATATATTCCGCCGCTTCGTACTCCTTTTGCGTGTGCGTGATGCCGAACAAGGACACTTTTTCGTCCAATCTTTCGCCAGTTTGGAAATTCTTTTCATTGTTATTCTCTTGTTGCTCAGCGGCGACACCGACTCCGCGACGACGACGACGATGGTGATGACTTTGTTGACGATGGGTTTTTCCCCGGTGGAAATGTGCAACGAGATGATTCTTCTTCTTCTTCTTCGTCCCAAGACTCGCTCTGACGATGAACCCTCCTCTCGAGTCAGAAAAAGAAGAAGCACTGCTGCTGAAAGACGTGCTCGTCGAATTGTTTTGAAGCGAAGGAAACGCGCGACAGAAGTTGTTTAGTGAGAGCGTCATTTTGATTTTTTGTGCGGCGGTTTTATCCAAAAACAACTTTATCATCAAAAACTCCTCTACTCCTAAACTATTATATAGACTATGTTAAAGTCCCCGATGAGCGTTGTTATTTCGTCAAAAGGCGGCTTTTCTTACCAGCGATGTGTCTATCCTCCCCCTCCTCTTTCGACGACGCGGATTTGCTCTTCTTCTTTATCACATGTATCACATGTCCTTCTTACCGGTCCTGTCGCGATGTTCGGCGTACCAAACAGGAACTTTCACGTGACTCGTCGTCGTGAACGTCTTCCCGGCTTCCCCGCCCATCATGTCGTTACTTTTCGGTACCTGGTTTCCTCCTCCTTTGGAAGAACTTTTCTTCGCCTGCTCTATGTCTCGTTTCAACTGTTCTGCTTTCTGTTCTTTCTTCGCCTTGGACGCGTCGCGTCTCGCTTTCGATTTTTTGTTCGATTGTTGCTTGTTTCGAGGTAACACGTTCGTCGAATTCTTCGTTGATGAATTCACGGATCTCTTAGTAATGTTCTCTACGTTGAACGCGGGTCCACCTTTCTTCTTCGTCGTTTTCTTCTTTTCCTTCCCTGTTCCATCTTTCTTCTTTTTGAGCACCCACCACGCCGCGCCGACAACAACCAAAGCGAGCGCTTGTAGGGAAAAGCTTTCATTTTCATCGGCGGAAATCTTCTTCTTTAACTTCTTCTTTGTCGTCGTTTTCGTCGCCATCTTTTCGCGCACAAAAAAAGAAAGAGCTTATCGTATATCAGAGAGCAGCGAGAGATTCTATGTCTCCGCTTTTTCTTCTTCTTCTTCTTCTTCTTAAACGAGAGAGAGGCAAACAAAGTCTCTCAAGAGTTGTTGTTTTGTCTGGGATTTTTTATCCAAGGAGGAAAATCAAAACCAATATTTAGGGTTTAGAATTTGAGTAAGAATTACGTACTCATAAGTCCGTAACTCTTACTCAAATTTGACTCTGTAAGTGCTTATTTCTTACTCGTACGTCTGCACGTCTTACTCACGATTTGCTCCATTTTTACCTCATTGTTTTACGAGTTTCAACTACGTTGAAACAGCAGAGAGAGGCAACACAAATTGAGAGAACAGATGATGAAGAAAAAAGGAGGAGTAGGTTTTAAAGCGGTGTCCTTGAACGACTCTTTCGAAGAGGAGGAGGATTTAGAAGAAGAAGCGTCTCCTTTTCCTCCTCCTCCTGGAACCAAAAGGAACGACGACGTGAACGAAAAAGAAGAAGAAGAAACATTCGCGACGCCAATGACGACGTTTAAAATAAAAACGGGATCTGATGATGCGACTGCTGCAAACGACGTAAACGGCTTAACTTCGGAAGAACGAGGAGGAGTTTCGGCAAAAACAAACGTCGCGAGTGGTGGTAATGGTGGTAATGGTGGTTTTGGCAGCAACGACTCGTCGCCGACGACTTTAATTGCGAACGAATCGAGAGATACGATTTCAGAGTTGAGAAACAACATCAATGCGTCGTCTCCGACGAAGAAGAACAATACTAATTTCTTGTACAACAATAATCACCAGCAGCAGTATAATCATCATCAAAACAGAAACGAAAAAGACAATAACGAGAGCGACGTGTACCACGTGCACAACCGGTCGATAAGCGCGACGAGTATGGATGGGTTAATTTCCCGGTTAGACGAGGAAAGCGGGAACGGAGGAGTCGGCGAGAGGACGAACGATTCGCGATTCAACGAATTCTCGGACGGCGGCGGACGACGGAGAGAAGACGGTAGCAGTAGTAGTAGCAACGCGATTGTTCGAGCGTGTTCGAAAGCGTTAGATATTCCGTGGTGTTTCGGAGAGTCGAGGAAAACGAGGAAAAACGTGGTATCGATATCGATTGTATTGTTGTTGATTTTGTTCGCCGCGATTCCGTTGCGACATTGGCAGCACATGTCGTGATGAAGAAAGAGTTTTACGCCGCGTTTTAGAGATAGTATATGTAGTGGTTTTTAGGAATATGTCAGCGTTTAATTACAGGTACAAATTACAACAGCTTTTTTGATATACATTGCGAAAGCGTTTTCTTTCGCGCTTTAAAGTCTTTCTCTCTTTCTCTCAAATCTATTCGCGCTGCTCAAAAGTTTCTTCCGAAATCCGGAATATCTGGCGGCCCGATGTAATCGATCCTCGGTCCCATCCCCGGATGTAACGGCTGCCTCGGAAACGACGGCGGCCCTCTGCTGCTAAACGGATCGTTTCTGTCCGGATACCCTCCTCCGAGTATTTCGTTTTGTCGTTGTTGTTCTTGAAGTCGTCGTCGTTCGAGGTCCAAGCGTTCCCACTCCTTGCACTTCAAACACTCCTTCTCTTTCGCAGGCTCGACCATCCCGCGGTGGTTTAATATCTTCTCCTTTACCATTTGATTCACGATATCCTCCCCGAGCTTTCGAACGGATTCTTCTTTGATGGTCACCAACAGCGTCTTTATCTCGTCTTCTTCTTCTTCTTCTATATCTCTTTCTGTTTCAAACGCAAACGTAACACTCAAAGTGTGTTTACCCACTCTCGTCGAGCGCACGTCGACGAGAGTGCTCAATTCTCCATCATCGGAAAAATCGAATCGGTACGTAGCGCTACTCTCACTGCTAATATCACCGCTTTTGCTGCTCGCCCACGGCGGCAACAAAACGTCCACGTCGTCGTCCACAATCTGATTCGTTTCCCTAACGAGAACCCATCCGTTGGCTAAAAGGAACGAGTGCACAAAAACCATGGCCAAAAGATCATTTTGCGTTTGACTTAAACTCCCTCGTCCCAAAAGTGCAACAGTCATTCGCGCGAGGGCGAACGTGGACGCTCGCGCGGGGACTACCGGAGGAGGACAATCGTCTCTCATGATGATGTGTTTGTGTGTCAATTTGTGATGTTATCTCTCTCGATATAGAAAAATGTGAGATGTTGGTTAAGCGATATACATAGAACACTCGAGACAAAAAGAGGCAAAACAAACTTTGAATACTCTCTTATTCTTTTTCTTGTCTCTGTCTTCTCACTTTTTGTGTTGTTGTTGTTGTTGTGTGATGATGGCACACACAGACAGTAGCCGTGCATCGTTTCGTATGCGTAAATATAGCAAAATCGTAATCGAACAATTAATTCTCTCTCTCTCTTAAAGGTCTTCTAAATCGGTCGGCTGCTCTCTCTCTTCTCTCTCTCCCAAAACGTTTCCTAATAATCGGAGCGAATAATTGAACGTCTTCGATCTTCGTTGTCGAATCATCGGTTTGATGACGTTATTCGCTCTAATTCCAAATCTTAGTACAGTGGTGATAACAAGAGTCTCTCTCTTATTATTTCCGGAACCCCATCAACCTCCCCGCGCTATTCTCCACCGCTAAGAACATCCCGCACATCCCTCCACAAATCATCGCCGTGATCGCGGTTGGTTTTTTCAGGCAATATGAACTGGTGTTGATTGTTTTCGCCCCTGCCCACATGCCGAACGGGTACGACGCTATTGGAAACGCGATCGCGGTCGCCCAATCTTGCGTGTTGAAGTTTGCGATGCATTTCGAGATGGATGGATGTTTGTCCGTCACCGGGTACTCGGGTTGGTCCGTTATCACGCCCATTATTAGTGGTACTTTTTTGTATCTACCTACTCTTCCTCTTAAACTCTCTCTTTCTCTCTCTCTCTCTCTCTGCTAAAGTAGTACGAAGAGTCGCGCTCTTTGTTGTTGTTGTTGTTATTCTTCTTGCGCTCGAAAGAGTGAAGTTTCGAATCCAATGTCCTGCACAAAAACGGGTAGAAGAACGCGAAGAAGAAGAAAAGATGCCGCAAGGTATGGGTCAAGACGCGTCCTCGCCGCCGAGGTTCGTGGAGGAGTTGGACGAAAGCGCGAAGAAAGAGAAGAGACATCATCGAGGAGGACGAGAACAACGTAAAGCGACGGGGAAAAGGAGTCGGAGATACACTTGGTGGAATGGAAACGATGATGGTTCCCCGGGGAAACGTGATTCAAAAATCATCAATAAAGAGGACGACGATTTGATGTTGAAAGAGATAAAGACGAAAGAAGACGAAGAAATAGACGAAACGATGAAGACGAGGACGACGTCGGATACGACGAAAATGCTCGTTTCCGGCGGCGTCGCCGGCGCGTTTAGTAAATCGTGCACGGCACCTCTCGCTCGGTTAACCATTTTAAGACAGTTGCAAGGCACGAACGCGGTGCCGGGGTGGTCGAACAGCGTCGTCGCCAAGCAAGATTTAGGAATCGTGAAGAGTCTCAGGCACATCGTGAACACGGAAGGCGTTCGGGCGTTGTGGAAAGGGAACGGAGTGACGATTGCGCACAGATTACCGTATTCCGCGATTAATTTTTACACGTACGAAAACACGCTCGACTTTATCGAAAACGAAGTCGAGGGGAGGTGGAACGTGAAAGAGTATCAGGCGTGGGAGGTGACGAAAAGGTTGGCGGCCGGGGCGTTTGCCGGATGTTTTTCGTGCACGATGACGTATCCTTTAGATTTGGTGAGGACGAGGTTAGCCGCGCAAGTGACGCCGACGATGGCGGAGACGAGCGCGAGCGGAGGAGGTTTCGCGTCGACGACAACAATAAACGGTGGGCAACAACATCCACACTATAAAGGGATTTTAAGGAGCATGAGAACGATTGTCAGCGAAGAAGGCGCAAGAGGTTTGTATCGCGGCTTACCGCCGACATTAGTCGGCGTCGGGCCGAACTTGGCGATAAACTTTGCCGCGTACGAAACTTTGCGGAACTATTTCGGCAACAACACCGGCGAGTTTGGAAAAGAGAATCCGATGTTTATCAGTTTAGCGTGCGGGTCAGCCTCGGCGGTCGTTTCGGCGTCGGCAACGTTCCCTTTAGATTTAGTGCGTAGACGCATGCAAATGCGCGATGCGACGAGAGGAGATACTTTCTTAGCCGTCTTCAAAAGAGTCATCCGGAAAGAAGGTTTTGTCGGTTTGTATCGCGGCATCTACCCGGAGTTTGCGAAAGTAGTACCGGGCGTTTCGATCACGTACGCGACGTACGAGTTATTGAAACGATTAGCAGGAGTGGACACGGGTAGAATGTAAAATTAGAACGATTAGAAGCTTAATAGTTTGTTAATGATATATGTCTTATTATTTAAAATATAGATACTCGCTGTGTCTTTCTTTCTCAGTGTTTGTGTGTTTTTATGTGTGTGTGTGTCTCTCTCTCTCTCTTGCTTTAACATTGGTGGTGGTACAAATATTTCCTCACGTGCACAGCATTAAGTTATAATACGGCGGTTCTGGCGCGAAACGACGAATGATTTCGTTCACCAACACGTCTTTTGGAATATCGCTCAAGGTTGTGATACGAGCAGTAACACTCGCGGAAGCTGGCGGCGACGAATACATCGATGCCTCCGTTTGTTGTTCGTTCGTTGCTTTTTTGTCTTCTTCTTCCTCTTTTTCTTCCTCTTCTTCTCGTTTCGCGTGCGCGAAAGTCCACACGCGCAGAGTTTCCCTAACAGCCGACTGGAACGCGTTGCTCTGGTAACATTTCAAAGTTTTGTTCGTTCTCGGACTCCAATTCGTCACAGTCTTCGGGTACGTGATTGAAAACACCTCCGCGCTCGATCTTCCTCCAGACGAAGGCGCCATGTCCCCTTCGTCGTCGCCAGAATCTTCTTCCGAATCCATCGTTTCCGGTGGTGGATAAAACACCGGACTATCCCGAATCACCAACCTTTCTGGCAGCTCTCTTCTTTCTCCTTCTTCTTCTTCTTCTCCTCTTCCTCTTCCTCCTACCTCCTCGTCCTCCCCGTCGTCCGAATGTTCTTCTTCTCTCGAAGACGCCGTTTTAAACGTCCAAGGGTGCGTCAAATACGTCTGCTGTCGATGTCTTTGCCCAGGTTTTAACAGCTTATACGGTTGGTGGTTGCCATCGTAATCAATCCACAGCATTCGAACGTTCTCGTTCGTCCTGTTTTTATGTGATGAGAGGAGAAATGAGTGTGATATAAAAGCAAACATATATGCGCGTGAGTATGACAAGACAGAGACAAGACAACTGGATAAAACGCCTAAAGAGACAAAAAGACGAAAAACAATTTCTCTCTGTGATCATGAATATCATCTGCATCAAACGTACCCGTTCTCGAACCAGACGTGACAGCTTCGCTCCGATCGACCCGATCTTATGTTGTTATATTTAGTGTTCTCTTCGTCGTCGTCTTCAAACATCGGATCGATTCGGTGCGGAAACAACCACATCGTTTCGTCTCTGCTCAGACGATGACATTGACGCGACGGTGGAGTTGTTTCAGTTTCGCGAGAAAAAGATGCGCGCAGAAAACGACGACGTCGAAAACCCCGACGAGAATAGTTGGTGGTGGTGTTGTTGGTCGTTTTCGTAAACAACACTTTCAACGGGTGCAAAAGGAAAGAGAGAACGACGAGGAACGCCGCGCGCATTAGTAGGATTGGTTTATGATGTTGCGCGAAGTATGTGACGAAATTTCGAGATGACATGCGATAATACGCGCGCGTTTTCTCTCTCTCTTTTTAACGTCTGTTCTAACTCATCCACTACCTCCTAATAATTATTTATCTAACGACTATTATCTGTTGTTATCGGCTAACAGCTTTCTCCAGTGCGAGCGAGCGGACCACGTGTGATTTAAATCGCCCTCGCTTCGATGAAACTCTTCCTCGGTTAACACCACCCCGGCGGTCCAATCGACCATTTCCGGCGCGGTCGGATGCGAGATGCGATATTCAGCGGAATATTCGCCTTTCATGTTCACGTGAACGTGAATAGGATCGTGTTGATATTTCAACCAACAGTCTTGGTATTTAAACTTCCCAGCCGCCGGCGCGAAACAGCCCTGTTCTTTCGGACAATACACCCAAACGTTGCACGGATAATAATTCGGCGCTTTCGGAACGTAGTCTTTGCACGATTGACAACACCGGCCGGCGTCTGGCTGTTTATTTTGGTTCCCCCAAACGTTGGCGTAGCCGTCGTAATCGGTGTGTTCGCTCGTAAAACACGACTCGTGTTTCTTCAACTCGTTTCTCGCTTTGTTCCTCTCTAAATCGTGCGCGAACAACCACTTGATCTGAGGGCCGCAGCAGTTTTCGTTCCCAATCGCTCGCAACACTTTTTCCGCTTTTTCCTTCGGGAACCCGGCTTGGATGAGACCGTTCACGTTCTTCTCGTCCGGTTCGTACGTTTTTTCTATAACCGGCGTGACGCCAGAGTTGGAACTCATCACCGAAATCCCGAGCTGCGCGTCCGATGTAAAAAACGACTCAGAAAGCGCGAGCGAAAACAAAAACAAAAACAAAGCTTTTGGAAAGAAGTTTAAAAAGGAGAACGATCGTTTGGAGGAAATCATCTCAAAATCGCCATAAACTCTCTCTCTCTTCCTCCTCCTTTCTCTCACTCTCGTCTCGCTTTACGAGTGTGGTACGATGTTCTTCTTTTCTTCCCTTACGAAGAATCTGCATTTTTTTCAAAAAAAAAGTAATTCAATTCTTTTTTCTCTCCTGTCTCACTCAAAAGAAAAGAGCCGCGTCTCCCTCCATTAGTATATCTTTGACATACAAAACATCTCATCTCGTTTTTGCGCGCTTTAGGACACAACAAACGCGCGGTATTCCCAGTAAAGAGAGAGAGAGAGAGAGAGAGAACAATTTGCCAGATTTAAGTAGGACGAAGTTTTACAACGCGCGCGCGGATCATTTGCAGAGAGAAAGAGAGAGAGAGAAAGAGAGATTAGATTTTAGACATGTCTGCGACGTCTCGGTACGGCGCGAATGCGAATGCGAACAACGATCCTTCTCAACAAAAAGGAGGATCGTTAGGCAAGAAGGAGGCAAGAAGAGACCAGTGGAACGTGCCCGGCGGCCCGATCGACCCAGGTGTTTTAGCGAAATACAACGACTGGGTTCGTCGACAACCGTTACAAGCCATGGTGGGTTCTTTAGTTTTTATTGTCCTCTTAGGCGTCTTTGAGTCGTTGAGAGACGATTGGTCGATATTACCGTATTACGGCGAAGCGGTGATATTAGAGACCGTTTTGAGTTTAGATAACATCGTCGTGTTTCACCAAATCTTCGAGAGTTTGAAAGTGCCAAACTCGAGACGACCGAGTATTTTACTGTTGGGCGTACCGATTATGATTGGCGTACGGTTGGCGTTGTTTTTGGTGTTAAGAGGGATGTTGTCCAAGTTTTGGCCGGCGTTTATCGTTATTGGTTTATATTTAGCGTACCAAGGGTACCAGACGATGATGGAAGAAGACGAGGACGAGGACGAGGACGAGGACGAGGATAGCATAGACGAGCAAGCGCAAGGAGTCACCGCGTACGTGAGAAGAACGTGTCACTCCTTCGGGTGGGTCACGAGGAAGTACCACGGAAGCGCTTTGTGGGTCACGGGGGGAGACGAGTTGGTGGAGGATGAAAAGGGAGGGGTCGTTTCGTCTGCGAGAAGATGTATGGTGACGCCCGCGTTGGTTTGTCTCCTCGTCATCGAGTTGTGCGATATTATCTTTTGCATCGACGGCGTGGCGACGATTTACGAGTTGGACCATTACCGATTGCGAGCGGCGATTATGGGGGACATCACGGCGGCGGTGTTTGTGAGAACGTGTTATCCAGTCGTCGGGAACGCGGTGAATTTATTTCCAGACGTGAAATATTCCGTCGGTTTAACGTTAATTTTCGTCGGTTTGGATATGATATTGGACGCGTTTGATATCGATTTACCGGCGTGGGCGTTGGGCGTGTTGATGCCGGTGTTGTTCGTCATCGGCATCGCGAGTTCAATGATCAGAGGTGGGGGTACGTCTAAAGATTTGAGTAAAATCATGGGAGAAGGTTGCGATTATACCGACAGGAAAGTAAGTAACGAGGAAAGGGAGGAAGTCGTCGTCGACTCTGGAAAGAAGTGATGATGTTGACGACGACGTTAAATAGAAAACACGACGCGTTTGTAATATTAGTTGCTTAAAAAAATAAATCTATTATTGCCCATCACCCGTATTATATTCTTACTTCTACCGCGCTGTTGCTGCTGCTGCTGCTGCTGTTAAATACTGTCTCTTGTACCTCTCCACTTCCCTTCCCAAAGCGCTTTTCAGCGAGAGCACCTCCGCGGACGCTTTCGTCAACTCGCGAAACTTTTCAATCACCGCTCTCGCCTGGTATACCGGTTTCTGTCTTCTTCTTCTTCTTCCAAAACTTTTATTATTACTCCTTTTCGTCGTTTGCTCATCTTCTTCTTCTCCCTCCTTTTCCTCCTCCTCCTCTCCCTCGCGGCAACGACGACAACGACGACGACGACGGTTGTTGTTGTTCGCACCAAAAGCGTTATCGCTTGTTTTTGTTCAACCCGAAAGAATCGTTCGAGAAAAAACTCGAGTTTTGCGTCGAACATTTCGGCGGCGAAATGGAAAGTACGAGGACTCTTCGG